>Ga0210059_1006234_pt1 | contig 19163 bp, 14 predicted proteins | sample Ectturendosymbi2_FD_188042 | JGI IMG/M metagenome (GOLD analysis project Ga0210059, IMG submission 188042) | Ecteinascidia turbinata endosymbiont from Florida, USA - Sample 2 (SPAdes) (version 2) | ecosystem: Host-associated > Tunicates > Ascidians > Unclassified | place: Key West, Florida... | reverse complement strand
ACCCTGCAAAAAACAAACAAGTAATTAATAACACTGTCAAAGCCCGCGATCAGGCGCTTCGACAACTACGCTTCATTTATCAATTCAATTTTGTTCGTGATTGATGAGTTTGTGTATGAAGTGCCGCTGTCAAGCAATAAATCTCTGTCGCACGCGGTGGCTCAAGCAACACTGTAAGTCACGTTTCTCTGGTGAAAGTATCCTTTACACCGGATTTCTTGATAGCCTCTGATCGAAACCGAAACGTAATGAAATAATCCGCGAAAATTATTTTGAACGCATCTTCACAGCATTAACTTTTATAGAAACAGCAATGCAAATATCAATCGCTACGGTAGAAACGCGATTGCCATTGGCTGGTGTTGGAATGCGGATTCCCAGCGGCTGAGGTTGGAATGCGCTTCTCCAATGGCTGGGGTAGCAACAATAAATAACACATGCGCCGCTGCTGAATTTGGAGCGGTGATGTGACGGATTTTGTTTCGCTCGGTGGAACGAACCGCAGCTGATTGCAATTGCGTGCCCGGGACTTAGTGCTGATAAACGAACTTTCAGACAACACGTTGCGTTCATTACGCCAGCTAGTTTATGGAAATATTCATCCGGGGCACTCTTCACGTTAGGCAGTGGTTCTCAACCTTTATCTGATTGAACACCATATGGTGTTTCTTTTAACTGTCGCTGCGTAACATCTACTCCGGAAATTAATTTGCTCAAATACGCTTATACGTAGCAAGCCATACAATATTAATAAAACCAATCTAAAGCGAAGGCTAAAACTGTTTCTTCTCCACAAACTGATCTACGCAGGGTGGAACTTCGTTCACAGCACATCGGAAATCACGTCCGGCGCAACAGGGCGATTCCGAATCTTTGGACTTGGTGGTGGACAGTGGCGCTTTTCTTTACCATAAATGTTAAGAAAAACAGCTGTTGAATTTAAGTAATTGTGTGTAACATTCGATTATGGGTGGATTCAATATTGCGAAGAGACGTCTAATTTGCGACAGTTGCATTAATCGACTCCAAGAATCTTCTGACACTAAACTTCGCATATGACTTGGAAGCTGCTCGTGTATTACCTGGAAAGTCTTTATGAAGCACTTCGTTAGAGGAAAGTAATGAAACGGCAAATGTGCTGTCGGCGAAGCAACACCGCAGTCGAATTCATAGCAAGATTCCTAATCCTGCGTAAGTGCACTAACTGTTGGCGTGCACTGACAACAAACAGTCGTCAGAACCCGACTGACCGAATGAACCTTCCTATCGACGACGCTTACAACCACCGAAGCGTGACTCCCCAGCCAGTGGGAGTTTAAGACTGCACAACATGGTCGTCAACACTCGGCGGCGGAATGCGCGACATGTCGAGCACTATCACACAGCAGCTTTGATCGCAGTGGCAACAACTCTCATTCTTTGGCGCGAAATCAAAACAGGAAAGAGATGCGGATATGACGCGGCCACCACCAGGCTATTTCAGAGCTCGACTGCAATTAAAGCAAAACAAGCTTTGCTTTTATCAACAACACAATGCGAAGAAAAATCACGACACGACCAGCAACGTACCGTCCTTCCGCCGTATCTATCCCCTCCAGCGTTGCCGCGCCCGCGACCGCCACCAAACCGCCCCCCTCTTCCGCCTCCGCGCCCCCGGCCACCTTTCATTCCTCTGCTGGGATCGGTGAAGCGGATGTCCACATCCACCAGCATCTTCACGTTCCTCCGGTGGCCATCCTGCCGCAATACCGAGGTTCAGTTGGGGTGGCCTGGCCGGCATACAGACACCGCGTACTCTTGGTCTGGCCAATGCTCGTGCTCGCCGTATTAACTTTCTTCTAAGAACGGGATAATCCTCAGGACAGGAAATGTCGAGCGCTTGCAGAGAGATACCGCGCGTGGTGCGCACATTTATGGTCCGTTTTGTAAGTCTTAAGTCAGTCGTTTAAATGCGCTCCCAACAGACCCACTTCAGCGATTATGGAAACAATCCACGTTTCGCAAACGCTTCGGTATTTCCGAAGGGCCTGACCAGAAAATCGAACTACATGAACTCCACGCTTCTAAGATTGCGATCCGCGTCATACGAAGCAGTACTTTAAGACTGACGATAAACGGCTTTTCAGTCTGGCTCAAAGGTTGCACAAAAATTGCGCAGTCAATCGATCATCTGTAAATTTGCAGCGAGCAACCAACCATCGGCTTAAAGAAAGGGCTTCAAACGATATTGCTCGTAATACGGGGAAATAACCTTATTGGATTATCGATGTCATGCAAGGGCACGCGCTTATTACGGTGCATCTAATTGCATCTCGACATCTGTCAATCAAACGTCTGATGGCCGTTGCAACTAGCCACTGCTGCAAATTGTGCAGTATGCGAAGCCGGCGTTTGCAGCGGGAAGAACGCCATAACGATACGTCGGTTCTAACGCCCAGGTAAGTAAGGTTGATTGCGTCAACGACCGGTCCAAAATGTCAAAACTTAAACCCCGCAGCACGGTTTAAATCTGTTTTACAAAAAAAACTTCTTTGTGTACAAAACATCATATGGTTGAAGCAGAACAACACCGAACGGCTTCAGAAGAACGAAATTCAAAATTTTAAATGGATCTAAATCAAACAAAATTTGGTATATCGGAAAAGGAGTGAAACGAAAAACGCCGATAACACGGACGGTTCAATCTGCGGTTGGTACAACATTACAACCAGATGCTTGCCCCTCTATGACGATTGACACAACACAGGGGGGAAACGCTAAACCCATGTCAAAAAATAAGCCGTAATTTGAACCAGGGCCGCAATCAGCTGATATTTTCAGGGGGTGGCGGCAAAATGATTGCAACTTGCTGTTGTATCCAACAACTAAACACGTTTTTGAAAATTTCCGCAAGGGGACAATTGCCCGGTTTGCCGCCACTGGTTGCGGGGCCTGATTTGAACAATCTAGCTTTGTTTTCGCAACTGCCGTTCTAGTTCACACAGGCGTAATTTTCTTCACGGCTACAAAGCTGCTTGACTAAATTCAAAACCTACTTCAGAGCCAGCTCCAACATTCGGCGCCTCCTTGGCGGTTCTTCCATGCAGCAACTTCATGTTCTTCCACTTGGCATGGTCCTCCCCTAAACGTTTACAGACAATAAGAAACGATGTTTGGGGGGGGAGCTGAGGACAGTTTGTACTTTTTCCACGGGAAATACATAATCACACGCTGCGAAATGCCAGTGTACCGGCCACTGGTTTCTGAGATTACAGCGCAAACCATTTAATCGAACGCAGCCCGTGGGCAATCCGCCTTTAAAATGTACGAGCGTCGACACGCGCGAGGTGGAAGAGGTGTGTGAGAGCCAGTATTATTGTTTAGTCTGGAGACGTCCCAAGTTTTTGTTATGTTCACATCTTCCGTTTCAAGTCTCTTTGATTTTGTACAAGTCGGCTAAAATAAAGATGCTCATTTGCGTACGACTCAGTCTTGCTGTCGCAAGAGATTATAACCACTAGTTCGCAGAGGTGACCGATCTCCTTCCCACAATGGACTCAAACTGCGAACAACGCCGCGACAATGGTTCCCAGACCAGGAATCTCACCATCGCCAGAAACCCGAAGTTAAACGCCTTTGGACAGAATTTCTCAGTGACCACAGACTTTTTACCTCGTAAAAAAAGATAATTGTGAAGAGATGCGAGGTGCGGAATGTTTAATTATTAAAAGCCGCTGCACGTCACGAGTTCAAAAGCGCACGCAGAAAGAAGCAATTCGGTTGCGTTTGAGAACCGCTCCGAAGCTAGATTTCGCGAAAAGCCAGGCCGTGCACCTGCAGCGCAGGGTGTTGTTAGCGGAGACGACTGCTGATGAGTAAATCAACAGCAAATCCCTTAGTTACGATGAAGCGAGCGGCAGATCGATCAGTCGCTGGTTTGGAAGAACGCAACCTTGCGTCACATCATTCGTCATTCGTCAGGCATACGCCGTTGAACGAAGTTGACCTTGTGTCATGGACTATGCCGCGTGATGAGCAGCCAGCCGTTATTCACTTACTGCACCAGGCTTGGAAGCATTTAAACTAACGGATGAAAACAGAAAAAGGTTATGGCAGTCACGAAAAAAAATAAATTGAAGCATTTAGAGAACTGCAGGAAATCGGTTGAGAAATTTAGGCCGCCGCTTTTTTATTTTTGAAAATCGCGCCAATCTTTGCAATGGTTCGTTACCATTCGTGAAACACTGATTTGATTGAAAAGCTTTGTTGCTGTCTGTCGCTTATCATTTTCACACCCCGTGCACCTTTTAGCCATATTGTTTCACACAATGGCCTGCCATATTCCAGAGGACTTCGCTTCATAAAGTTCTCACTACCCCAAGGGCGCGAGAACCCCCAAGAGAATCGCTGCCTGAAGTAGTTGATGTTTACTAAAATGGATGATTAAAGATACTATACAAACCGGTAACGCACGATTATTCGCAGAGCAACTGATTGCAAAAAACAACTGTGATTGTGTTTTTCCAGTGATGTTAACAGGAAAGAAAAAAAAAAATCTAGAAAATTTGTATACCATGAGAAAGAAAAGCAACATGAAAAATAAGAACTAGAAACCATCGGCAAATTAGGGAAATCTGATCAGCTCTGCCACTATAACCCCAAAACAGCAAACGCGGACGTTACACAAAACCTACATTGTTGTCTGGCGAAACCCCAAACCACGCCACACAGACTGCGGTCGCACACACGAGCCCACCTTCGCCAGGCTGCCTGATGTTGAACTCAGCCTTGGAGACCGAGTTGCTCTGCAGAGCTTTCCACTCGTCCAAAGTAAGCTCGGTCTCTTGCGGCTCGGGCTCCTCAACCGCCTTCTCTTCCTCTTCCTTCTTTTCCTCATCCTCCTTGTCGGATCTGTACCAGGTTCAAAAAAAAACACGGAATGAGACAATCGAGACATAACTCGAAGAATATTTTAAAATACAAGTTAAAAAGTGTTCATTTTAGAGCTTTTCGCCACACGGAGGTAAAAAGTGGCATTCCAGCCCAGGGTCGAACCAATTCCTTTGATTTTGTCAACAGTTGTTTGCAGGTTCAAACCCTATAGGAAGTGCTACATCAAGTGCACTTCTTACTGTGTATCCTGTTGTTACTTCTCAGTGCTGCAACGCGCTTGTAATTTCAACTGCACGTTGGTGCGCGTCGACAAGACGTATGGCGCAACGGGAACATGGCCGCATGCCTTCCTGATTGCCACGGGGATGCAGTTACAATTCGATAGAACCTGAGAAGTGCCTCGAACAATGGTGCGGCATTTACAAACGGGTTTCATGCTTTTCCTGAAAACTGCATAAGGCATAACCGTTACATAATACATTTGTTGACGAGGTTTTAACGACGGAAAAACTAAGTACCTACAGTACGTTGCAAGGGAAGTGTGATCCACTGTTTCGTTAACTGCAAATCGCTAATACGCTTAAAAATGCCACACTTATCGCAGCTTAACTGTTTCTAACATGTTGACTTGTCCTGAAAACGGGTTTTCATCGTTCGAAACACATTCCTGTGGTTTCAAAAAGACGGACGCTTCATCCTCGTGCTGAACGAACCCTGTAGTCTTCACTATAGTGCCACGCAGCACGTGGTTAAAAAAAAGTCTTGAAAAGTGTAAAGAACGATGTCCCTTCGCAACGGGACACGATTCTGCGTTTCTCGTCATTTCAGTCGCCGCTCGATTTCAAGCAAAACGTCGTCTCGTACCGGGAATGGGATGAAGTGACTGCGATACCGGAGTTGGCGACGCCGCGCAGCTGTACGTCAATGAATGAGCGGTGATTGAAGACGAAGATGGATGAGACAAAAAATGACTTGGCTGTCAGAGATCACTTGTTCGGCTGCGCTTAGCCGTACACTGCACAGGCTGTGGCTTTCAATGAACGGCCGCTGCAGAAGGTTATCATAGTGGACAGGTCGGTGACAAGTTCTTGTAATGCCAGAGACGCCATTAAAATCGTAATATCCGCTTACGCTTTATTTCGGGCAGGTAACAAGAACTACAGAACGTATAACGTATTTTGTTTGCACATACTGTCAGGATGGACTTCATGAGCCACAACCAAACTTATGAGGAAACAGCAAGGAAAATTTCATATCACCCTGTGCCGGCACATTCACGTAACGTCAAGGTCACAGCTGTTTTTTTTTCGGTCATTGACCAAACTTTTTTGAAATTTTTTTTGAATTTTTCTTTGAAACGACCCGAAAAAATTCAGTCACCTGGATCAACGAAAGATTACCAAGGTTTTTAGGTTATTTTGGACAAATGACTGAAACCAATGACCGAAATGTCTCAGTGAAAGAAAAACCAGGGTCACAGCAACAAGTTCTAGCACTCACTTCTTCGCCTTTTCATTCTGTTCCTCGCTTTCAACCTGATCCGCCCAATTGGCCACTTCTTCGGTGTTCAGCGCAACGCTGGGATCGTCGTCCGGACTGGAAAAAAGTAACAGTGTTCGGCCTATTGAGAAAGCACCGAGGGAAACAAAAGCCAAAGAGCGTGGCAACACAACACCGAAACGACGCGCTGAAAGAGAAAGCGGCGATGAATCGATCAAGGCACGCATCCACACATGAACAGCGTGATATTACACACGACTTAACGATCGGTGCGTTTGTGAGCGCAACGAAACACGCGTGGGTAGGCTTTGCACGATGGAGTATTTTTAAGGAATTTATAGCACTTGAAAAAAAATCGAACTTTTTTCACAACCATATCAGTGTAATTACGCAGTATAACGTCAGAAAATAAAACTTGCAGCCACTTCCGACCGAACATTACAAAGCAATGCTAGAGCACGAGGTGCCAATCACAGGCTTGTCGAAAGCCAATTGCTCGTCGTGAATGACAGACTGGCGCGTACTTTCCAGGCGTTCCCCAGTTCCTTGGGCCGCCGCCGTCGCGTTTGTCGGTGGGTCGAACACCGGTTCTGTCGCTTCCGCTCCGTCGATCGAACTCGCGCTTCCCCCTGTCATCGCGCCCATCGCTCCTGTAGTTTCCGCGGAAGTTCCGCGGACCGTTGCCTCTGTAACCTCCGCGGCCGTTGCGGAAACGCTCGTGCCTGCGCCAGAAATGAGCGAGTGTTGTGTTTTCACAAACTTAATCAACAATCAAATAATCAAAACTTGGTATAAAAAAAAGAAGGCTAACTATTTTTACGAAATCAGAAAACTAGCTGTCGTGCAAATTACAACCTATAATATCGTTACGTAACAAGTGCCCTAAAGAAGGCTAACTATTTTTACGAAATCAGAAAACTAGCTGTTGTGCAAATTACAACCTATAATATCGTTAAGTAACAAGTGCCCTGTACATACACATACAGTTTATTCAGCTTTGAAACGTGCTTATAATACAAGTCCTATTAGAACAAGCTGGACATGAATTTCAAGCTAAAGCGCCAAAATTCGGAAATCGGAATTTGAGGAAAACCAAACCTGGTTATTTCTATCGTTCCAGCAAGTGATGTCAAACACACAATTAAACTAATTCCAGCCTCACCTTTCCGCTCGTTTATTTTTTCCGTCTCCATCAACAGCAGCCTGATCTGGTTTTGCTGGGGCAGGGAACTGATCATTTCGAGGTTCCCCGTACCGATCACCTCCACCTCGCCTTTCGGATGGGAAGTTGTCATTTCGTCTTCGTGGTGGCCTTCTGTTTTCATCTCCTTCCCCATACTGTCGATCATTGCCTTGGTAACCTCTTCTCTGGCCTCTACCACCTTGTTTTGGAGGTGCATTGCTCTTGACATCTTTGTCAACTGCACGAGACAAGTAAGGAAGCCGTCTATGAAATGCATTGTACTTGACACATTGCCTCCATCAAACCATATATACAACATTTGGCTACAGCAGAAAACCATGCAACAGAGGACTAAGCCTTGTAAATGACAGCCATTTTTAATACAATTTTAAACAAACAGAGTTTAACTGTAATCTCATGCACAAGACTGATCCCATGCCTGATTAAGCAATCCCTTTGAGCTGCATACAGCTATGGTTATGACCATTATGATGGTTTCTGATTGAAATACAATTCTGATAAAGTACATAGTATGTAGGTCTAATGCCTGAATTACATGTCAACAGTCGGCAAAACTGATGGCTTCTGTGGCTTTGCAAATCCAAAATCCTATGTAATTGATATTTGTGTGTGCTGGCAGCATATCACACCGCAGAATTAAAGACAGGCTCAATATCATCGACAGTCGGCACCAATGAAGATAAAATAATAAATTGTTATTAAGGGAAAGACAAAAAAAGATTTCTATACAAATTCCAGCACCATACATCTAACAAAACATAAAGTTGTGACAATGATCAAAAGTTAATTTCTACGTCACCTTGATCAATGAATTCTGTGCTAATCATTGCAACCAAGAGCATACTACTTAGAAGTTCGTAAGTCTAACAAACAAACCAATAAAAAATAGAATAGATGGACATGCTAACCCAGTCAAAGATAAATACCTCTATTTAATGAAAGGCATGATTTTCTTAATATCTGCTTGCTGCTACCCTGAATTAACCAAAACAAAAATTCATTCTGATGAAGCTAGAAAGTTTACGTTTCAGTTTGCATACCATCAGTGAAGTAATTTATGTTGGTGATTCAATACCCTGCAGTATAGCAAAGCCTACCCAGTTCAAATTAGCTAATCAAGTATCTGCATTACTTTGTAAAATTTGTGTTCTGACTAATGAGGCAAAAGCTGCAGATTTTGCAATTGTATAGGGTTGCGACAGCTGCAAGAGCTCGTTTGGCCAAAGGACACTGCAACCACTGACAACTTTATTGATTAGCTTGGATTGCAGAGTGGTCCTTTTGTTGTTTCTGTGCTTTGTCTGTTGTAGGTCTTGGACAAAACAAGTACTGGAAAAGGGAACTGTAGAAAAGCACAACTCGTAGCAAATCATCAAACACGTATTCAAACTGGCAAATAATATCTGATAACTGTTTCATTTAAAGTTTCTCATTTTATTAGCTGAATACCTCAGACACCTACTGCAAATTTGCGATATGCTTAGTCCTAAAAAGGAATGAAATCATACATCTCAAACCCCTGCAAAAAATGGAATTTGTAACCCAACCATTGCTGAGTTTGGTGGAATTTGGCAGAACTAATGCTCAATGGTAGAAACTAAAAAATCTCGAATTTTGTCCAATGGACCATGGCCCTAATAGTAGCACCTATTTTTACTAAGGTCACATTATGATAAGATTCGAAAAGTATCTCTGTTACCGCTCAGACCAAACATCAGTCTAATGCATACACAGCTTTCTCACATATGAATCCAGAACCCCAAACTGCAAACACTCACAAAAGAAAATAGTTTAGTCAATTGTATAAACCAGATATCAAACAGAAATTTTCATATCATTTGTGGACTTGTATTACTTAATTGCATCGAAGTACACAGCATGCCATTCAGTTGGTATTAACATCGATGGTGCCACTGATCCAACAAATGCAACATTTGTAAAGTTACTACCTTCAGCTGAGGTACCAAAATCAATACCACGTGTTTAACTTGCAACACTACATTTTCAGATTGAATTAATGGGACACTCAGACAGCAGCTGTGTTGGCTCTACAGAACAAAAATGAAGCTTCAGTACCCCAACTTTGAATTAAGTTTTCATTTAATGATCACAAAAGATTACAGGATTTCTTCATGATTTTGAAATGTCAGGACTGAGCAAAGAAGCAAAATGAAATGATTCCTTTATGTAAGATAAATTTTTTGTTACTGAAAAACATGAAACGAATGCATTTCAGAGTGCAGGAGCTAGAACTTTGAGGTATCACAGTCACAAATTTCACACATTTTCACTACAGAAGAAAACTTCTGGCTGCTCATCAAAGCAAGGCAAACTCTGCTCTGAAAAGGTCTAGAAAAAGTGCTTACAACGATGTACAGGATGCTCTGTTGCAGTGGATCAAGCAAGTTAACACTTTGACATTCAGCTGGTTTCGGAGATTGTTGCGCCAAACCAACCGGATCACATGTGGCTTTGCATGCACGTAACTTGGGTGCTGAAAGTGGTAGAGCTGTTCAAAGACTCAAAAGACGCGACTAGTTTTCACTCGACAAGAAACTTTTTGGTTGGGGGGTGCGGATTTTTTGTGAATGACATCATAAGTGGAGGACTTTTAGGCCACCTTGGCCCACTTTGTCTGGCCTGGGCCCAAACCGTTAGATGGTAGTATTTCACTGAAGTTTTTATTGGAAACTAGGGTTTCAGGTTCAAAAGTTATGATCAAAGTAGTAAAAATATTTGACTAATTAGATAATTAATTAATTTGTTTATTCAAGATCATAACTTTTGAACCAGAAATGCTAGAAAGTCAATCAAAGGCTCAAAAGACTCGAACTCGAGCCTAGTTTCCAATAAAAACTTCAGCAAAAAACTTTGTTCTACCAGTTGGTCCCTAAGCCAGGCAACATGAGCCAAAATGACCCTAAAACTACTTATGATGTCACTCACAAAAAATCTGCAACCCACAACCAAAAAATTTTTTTTCAAGTGCAGGCTAGAAGATTGGCCAATCCGTTTTAGCCCTTGAACAACTCTCTAGCGCAATCGGTAGCAGGAGCTATAACTTAAAAACACTTTCTATTTGCAGAGATATGTTGGTTTATGTCAGAGATCTCAAACTCAACTTGCTCCTATTACGACACTGAGGCATCAATGGCAGTACCTGAACCTTATTACTTATTAGAAACAGCTTTCCAATATTATTTCCTGTGAAGCCATCATGGGTTACAGCTACAAGCAAATAATTTCTAGCCGTCTGTACGTTCTTTTAAAAGGAACTTGTTTACTTGCTGGCCGAGCACTTTGAAACACTGGTGAATAAACTAAATAACTTTAACAATAATCATTTTAAAATTCCCAAAAAAACATTGCAGGGAGCACAAAATGCCCTTGTGGACCGCATGTAGTCTGCTGTCTGTGCATTTGAGACCCTGGTTTAAGTGTTGCCATAAGCCTATTAGGCTTTGTAACATCTTTTCTGCTGGTATGGTTTTGGCCAAAAACCAGCAGTTTTCATGTGTCTTCATATGGGAAATCTCCAGTGCCGAAAGAACTAGAGAGCTGTTAAAATCCTCAAAAGACTCGGCAAGTCTTCGAGTCTACAATGAAATAAAAATTTTTGGTTTTGGGTTTCAGATTTTTTGTGAGTGACATAAGTGGAGTACTTTTAAGCAACTTTGGTCCACTTCATCTGGCCCTGGGCCCAAATCGCTAGACGGTAGGATTTCGCTCAAGTTTTTGTTGGATACTAGGTGAAAATCCAAGTCTTCTGATACTTTGGATGACTTGCTGAGGTTTCAGTTTCAGAATTTATGATCTAAAGTAAGCAAAATAATTAATCCCATAATTAGGTAATTAATTTGTTTTAGATCATAACTTTTGAACCAGAAATGTTAGGGAGTTGATCAAAGACTCAGGTATTAGCCTAATTCTAAATGAAAACATCAGCAAAATACTGCCATCTAATGGTTGGGCCTTAAGCCAGGTAACATGTGCCAAAATGGCCAAAACCTACCACATTTATGACATCACTCACAAAACAAAACCCAAAACCAAATTTTTTTTTATCGCAGACAAGAAAACTAGCTGAATATTTTCAAAGGGTTTCAACAGCTCTCTAGCAAGAACTGCAGAAAAGCTATGCAGTTGGTAAGGTGACTGAAAACTGGTTGTTTTAGCAGGGTTGTGTGGAGTCAGAACCAGTCGTAAGCGGATTCCTGAAAACACTGGGTGTCGGAATCAGATTTTTTGTCTGACTCAGATGTCTAATTAGATCTTTTTTTAAATCACACTCCTGAATTGGATAACTCCTGTTGAAATGATACAACTTCTTGAAACTTTAGTTGAAACAGAGATTTATTGCTGTGGGCCACGATTTCCTTTGATTTTAACAGCCAAATTTCATTCCCTTTTTGTTAAGGATCCAGGAGTCAGAGTCGGAAATTTGGATAGGTCAGTGACAGATATTTTACTTTTAACTCCACAACCGTGTTTAATTAATTTTACATGTAGGTCATCTGCTGGTGCCTAGGTGGAATTTTTATTGAAACATCAGTCAAAACATCTATAATTTACAATGATATTTTCAAACATGTAGACTAATATCACATGATGAATACACAACATTCAATATTTGTTGTTTGTATCTCCTATGACGTTTTTTTAAGGAATTATTTAAATTAGTTAGTCACCACTGAACCTATTTTTCCTGATGACATTTGAAATTGTTGCAACCTCTCGTTTGGCGTTGCGTTAAATGTACAATTCACCACGAACGGTATGCGCACAAAAAATAACACCCACATATATGTGGCGCGAACACATGCGGATTTTCGCCAAATCCACCCAGACGCCAAAGTGTTAACACTTTGAGAGCCGGTCTACGATATATTCGTACTTTGATTTCGGCCTAAAAAACAGCAGTTTTCAGTTGCCTTACCAACGCCCCAGCTCCTCCGCCGATTGTGCTAGAGAGCTGTTCAAGGGCTCAAACAGATCGACCAGTCTAGTAGATTGCACTCAAAAAAAATTTTTGGTTGGGGGTGCGGATTTTTTGTGACTGATGTCATAAGTGAAGTAGTTTTAGGGTCATTTTGGCTCATGTTGCCTGGCCTAGGGCCCAACCGCTAGGCCAAAGTATTTTGCTGAAGTTTTCATTGGAAACTAGGCTCGAGTCCGAGTTTTTTAAGCCTTTGATCTACTTTCTAGCGTTTCTGGTTCAAAAGCTATGATCTAAAATAAACAAATTAATGAATTATCTAATTAGTCAAATATTTTTACTAACTTACATCACAACTTTTGAACCAGAAACCCCAGCAGGTCATCCAAAGTATCAGAAGACTCGGATTGTAGCCTAGTTTCCAGTAAAAACTTCAGCGAAATACTACCACCTAACGGTTGGCGCCCAGGGCCAGACAAAGTGGGCCAAGGTAGATTAAAAGTCCTCTACTTATGATGTCACTCACAAAAAACCTGCACTCCCCAAGCAAAAAATTTTTTTTCGAGTGCAGACTAGAAGACTTGCCGCGTCTTTTGAGACTTTTACCGGGTCTGTAGAGCACACCAGACCAGAGAAATTCCCACGCAAAGCCACGTGCGTTTAGGCGTTTTTTTCCAAAAATCCCCAAATCCTAGCGGACGCCAAAGTGTTAACACTTTCAGTGCCGGCATGTTTCAAGACTAGCACTTATTAACACTTTCAGTGCCGGCGTGTTTCAAGACACAGGAGTTTTTTGTTGACGTCAAAACCTGCACCCCAACCAAAAAATTTTTTTCGAGTGCAACTACAAGACTTGCCACGTCTTTTGACACTTCGATCAGGTCCGTAACCCATACAGGAGCTGAGATATTCCCACACAAACCACGTGCGATCCAGCTGTTTTTTTGCGAACTGCTTGACTTGACCCGGACGTCAAAGTGTTGAACTTGGACAAGAAGGTGGAGATTGCTGATTTGGCTTTAATGAGGTTACCATCATTCCACTGCAATTGCAAATTAACTTCATTGAACTTCGTGAAGGTATCTGTGGACTGTGACAGCCAAGACACTGTACCTGTGACACCCTTTGACAGCCACCTTCTGTGCATAGCAACAGGCGTACAAACCCTCTTCATCATTATCCAGGTGCACCACATTGCTTAAACGTTGCAGAACTGAGCACTTCTAAACCCTTTGGTATCCTTTGATCAATCTATTAATGCTCTGCCACATTTTTAGTAAATTTGGAGTTCGGAGCAGCGCAGGATTGAATTTAATCTGCAGATTTTAAAAGTATCCACTGGCTCTACCATCTCTCTCGCTGGCGCTGCTCAAGCTAAAGTGCGTTCTGAAACACACTTCTGTTTTCCGGAATCTTTGATTCCCTTTAACGTATTCTTGGCACCTAACACTATCTGTAAAACATATAAATTGCCTTTCTGCTTTGAATTGAACTTGTACAAGGTTATTATTACATTTGTGATCATCAAACCACTCCATCCAAAATTAGCTTAGCTTTTGGTTACAGGCTGATTCTATGTGCAAGCGTGCATTCTCACACCTGACTGGTGATAGTCACTGTAACAAAATTAGTGTTATTAAGTAGCAGTTTAACCATGCCAAGAAGTAAAGCTGACAAAAAGTCCAGTCATAATCATTTCATTATGGAGGAGGACAGTTTTACTGTGCAGCTTACCTTTAGTGAAGGAAACTGCAGCTCATTAATTTATCTCCAAGCATTTCACCTCCGTTTTGTTTCCGTTAAAACAAAGTACATGGCTACATGTTTGTTGATCATACTGTTTTTTATGACATTTGGCCACTCAAAGTTAGTAAGACAACAGAAATGTACTTATTAACTGGGTCTCCTATAGCCCCTAACCACCCATTTCTGCTTCACCGCCCCCTAGATTTTCTTACTGGCCCAAGGGCGTGGTACCGCCCACTTTGGGAACCACTGCACTAGACAAAAGTATTTTGCTGATGTTTTCATTGAAAACAAGGTTAATATCTGAGTTCTTGAGCCTTTGATCAACTTTCTAACATTTCTGGTTCAAAAGTTATAATGTAATATAAACAAATTAATTAATTATCTGATTAACCAATTATTTTGTTTATTTTAGATCATAACTTTGGAACCAGAAACCGCAACAAGTTATGGAAAGTATCAAAGACTTGGATTTTCGCCTAGTTTTTAACAAAAACTTGAGTGAAATACTACAATCTAGCAGTTTGGGCTCTGGGCCAGATGAAGTGGGCCAAAAAAAGTACTCCACTTATGATGTCACTCACAAAAAATCCAAAACAAAAAAACATTTTTTCATTGCAGACTCGAAGACTTGGCAAGTCTTTTGAAGGCTTGAACAGCTCTCTAACGCATTCGGTGCCAGAGTTATGCCCACACAAAGCATGTGCAAACAACTTGATTTTTAGGTGAATCACTTGAATTAACGCTAGAAGCTTAGCGCAGTTATTTTTGACCGCTTTTGAAATTTAGCGTTTTGTATTTTCGTTGTTGTTGCAATTTGCTTTGTCATACTCCTTGAGTTTTCCTAACTTATGGTAAAGTTTTTACAGCAATTGGAATTTTTTATTAGAGTTTTTGGAAACAAGAGCATTTCACACATCTACCTAGAAGCCGTGGGCGGTCAAAAATGATCTGCGCGTGTCAGTAGATTGTTTCTTCAAAAAGGTGCTTAGAAGCTTTAGTAGAGTTTCTTTCTTGACTATGAACGCAGTTACGCAACAATGGAGTAACAATTGATTGATTTTCTTCTGAGAACCAGAGCTACTAGATTGATATTTGGTAGTCTTATAGGTTTGTTAGCTGCCTCAACTAGTTACTGATTGTTGTTTGTTGTAGTATATATCTCTTTTAGCAGCCTTATCAATATATGGGTGATATTGTCATAAATGACAGCTATTTCATCATGTTCTGAAGTTGGCGGAAGATTTCAAGCAGAGAAAAAAACAACAATTCTGGGCACTATATGAAAACAACAATGACAGGAGCCAGATGCAGAGCTGGTAATGAAAGACAAGTCATTGCATGCTCTGAAATTTTTCTTCACTTAGCCTGCAAAGCCAAGGAAAAAAAGGTTGTTTGCATCTTTATCTCAATGCACAAAAACGTAAAAATTATAAATACCACAAAAATTCTTCCATAAATGGTAGAGTACTATAACCAATCCGGTTGGCATGTGTGGATGCATCAGACCAGACAGCTAGATACCATACTAATAAAAGTGCACCTAGCCAGTTGCTGTGTTTTTCAGCATAATCGACTGTAGTGCATAAATGCTTACATCATTTACTGTCTAACAACGAATTTGAAATAGTCAAGGGGTCATTTTCTACTTATGCTTATGAAAGAGCTTTGCCAGTGAAAAGATGTAGTGGGCTGTGTAACGACCTATCCACGTTAATGCAATCAGTGTTGAATCACGTCTAAGCTGGGAAAACAAAAAATCACCAGTTTGTGTCATGCAAAAACATATAAATCTAGCTTCTGCCAAAACTGCAGGAAGGTCTGTGGTGGAAAACACGCATTCAGTAAGCAACAATTGTGACATGCAAAAATTGTGCTGAGTTCTAACAAAATTCACCTGGCTACTTTTTCACCTTACAAAAACATGCAAATTAGATTAACTGGCTTGTTTCAATGCAACATTCGAAGTGTACTGAAAGAAAACATTCATAAACGGTTTTATAAATGAAAGCTCAAAAAAGACCACACTCATCCTTGTAGGCAGAGAAAATTTTCAGAGAAAATTTTCAGGGCTTTCTTGTGTTCTTGTGTTAAAAATCTACAACCACTAACAGCCTAACAATGTTATTTGTTTCAAAATATTTTGCAAAAAATCATGCTTGTGAAATGTTTCAGTTGCTAGAGTAAAAACCTATTTTAGTGAGTTGTACTAAAAAATTGCCTTTCTTTAGAAGATTTTTGGCAAGTATTGGATCATACTGCCATAATGTGCATGTCATATTACATATGTCAATGAAATGTCAACGTGCATCTTTGTTTTTGTTTTATTTTACAGTCAATTATTAGGACAATTTTACTGAGGTGTCAAGAGAGTTGGAAAAAAACTTTTTAAAAACATAAAACTCTTACAAAATCAGTACAAAGAAAAGCTTTGTAGGTGGGAATCCAGATTGCAGCCAATTCATACATACACACTAATACTTTCTTTTCCAGACAACTTGCCAAAAATTTTACACTGTATGCCAGCGTTCTTTCTAAGGAAAATGTTAGGTTCCCAGTATGGATCTGCAAGGAACCGATTTCTCTGATTCTAGGGACCTGATTTTGTCTGAATCTAAGGACCCGATGATAAGTCTCTGAGTCTAAGGATCCGATTTTCAATTCTCGGGACCCGAATCGGGTCCCTAAAACACCTTAAAAAAACCTGCTGTATGCAGTTGCAACTTGCATGTTTGTTTTTAGTTCACTCTAAAACAAGGGTCTCCAAACTACAGCCAGCAGGCCAATCCAGCCTGTGAAGCCTTTTCTCAATAATAGGAAAATATTTGATTTACTAAAAATTTGTTGATTTGGTAAAACCATAGGATGTAACATATAGTATTCTGAAACAATCACATTTCATAAGATGTCCGGCCCTCGAACTTGTGTAATAGCTTATGTAGCCCTATGTCAAAAAAGTTCAAAGAACCCTGCTCTAAAATATGTGTCAAGCCCAAAGCACCTGGGCCAAATCAGGCCCACAATTGAATTATTTTTTGCTAGTGGGATGATATTTAATTATTATCACAACTGGTCCGCACGTATATTTGCATGCACCTCTATAATACTACAAACCTCATAATACACCGCAAGTGCATTTGTGAGCATCTACGGCCAATAAGTGCGTTGCAGCATAGAAAACCCACATTTTCACTATTCAGCAGCAATGAGAATAGTGATTGGGTCAATTTTCAGCCACCCCTCCCCCCAAAAATGTCTAAATGAAAGGTGGACTTCAAAAACAGGGGGTATTAAGCTACATGGGAAGCAAAGTACATGCTCACAGAGGTGAATGGAAGGTAGTGTGTCAGTAACGAAAGAATATAACATCAAGCACTAAGAAATGTTGCCAAAACACACTGACAAAGAAAAATACAAGATCACAGACATGGAACAAAAGCTACAGAAGTTAGAAATATTGAAGAGAAGTCCAAGTCCCAACAGGCTATGTTCGTTGTTCACCAAAGCCAAAACACAAAGCTAAGCTGCTGTAAAGGCCAGTTTTATTGTAGCAGAAAAAGGTTGCAACATCAGCCCGTCCCCTTATCGAGGGAGAATTTGCAAACAATACATGCTAAAAGTTTATGCCACATTCCCAGAAAAGGGAACTGTTTAAAAATATAAGCTAACCAGAAACATTGTCACTGAACTGAAACAGCAGCTTTCCACCAATATGAAAGATCAGCTTGTGGCAAAGGAAAATATTTCATCACATACTCTCTTGCTGTGGATGAAAGCACTAACACATTTGACATTGCCCAGCTGTCAATTTATCTGTGGGATCAACTCACACCTGTGTGTAACAAAGTTTTTGGGATTACACCCAACGCATGGCACAACTACACCAAAAGATCTGTACCAAAAGGTGTCTAAATGTTTAAATGTAACGGGGCTGCCCTGGCATAAACTTGCGGGACTTACAGAGCACCCACGATATGTGGGCACAGAAGTAGATTTCTAGCACCAAACAGGTGCATGGACTGTCTCTCAGATATATTAAAAAATGGGTAAAGGAAAAAAGTACATGTGTAGAAGTTGGCAAGCTATTAAAAGATAGTTGCAGGAATAAGCCTGTGAAAATCTGGAGCTTTAGGAGCAAGTTTCAGCAGTGTTTGTGTGGGCAAACAGGAATTTTGTTTTTGGGGGTGAAAATACTTAGTTGTGAATCCATACTTGGTGCAAGAAACCTGTGTGGTAAACGGTTAGATTTTGTTGAATCTGCTTGAAATTTGGTAGTAGCATTCCGCAAGACTAAAGAATATAAAAATAATTTTTTTAAGTTTTCCTTTCCTATTTTTTCCATAGACGTTTGTTTATTGAATTTCTGCATACTAAGCTGATCCGCAAACTAGTGGTCTGACCTTATATGAAATTAGATAGTGCATGATTCAGATGATAGAGGATGCTTTTTTCAAAGTGCTATTAGAATTAGGAAATGTTATTTAACACTTTGAGAGTCGGCGTACGATATATTCGTACTTCGATTTTGGCCTGAAAAACAGCAGTTTTCGGTTGCCTTACCAACGCCCTAGCTCCTCTGCCGATTGCGCTAGAGAGCTGTTGAATGGCTCAAAAGAATCGGCCAGTCTAGTAGATTACACTCGAAAAAAAAATTTTTGGTTGGGGGTGCGGATTTTTTGTGACTGTCGTCATAAGTGAAGTAGTTTTAGGGTCATTTTGGCACATATTGCCCGGCCTGGGGCCCAACCGCTAGGCCAAAGTGTTTCACCGAAGTTTTCATTGGAATCTAGACTCGAGTCCGAGTCTTTTGAGCCTTTGATCAACTTTCTAGCATTTCTGGTTCAAAAGTTATGATCTAAAATAAACAAATTAATTAATTAACTAATTAGTCTAATATTTTTACTA
>Ga0210059_1006233_pt1 | contig 19163 bp, 6 predicted proteins | sample Ectturendosymbi2_FD_188042 | JGI IMG/M metagenome (GOLD analysis project Ga0210059, IMG submission 188042) | Ecteinascidia turbinata endosymbiont from Florida, USA - Sample 2 (SPAdes) (version 2) | ecosystem: Host-associated > Tunicates > Ascidians > Unclassified | place: Key West, Florida... | reverse complement strand
TCCTGGAATCGCGGAATTAAACACTGTGAAATCAGAAACTGTCCATCAGGTATTTATAAGTCGAAGCGTTGTGACACAAGCGCTTCTTATTTCCTATTGTTCTCTACCACTGAAAAATCAGCTTTTATATCGGGCGGGTATTCAAGCACGGGCCCTTATTTATTTTATGTTCTGTTCACACGGGCGGCTTTTCAAACAGGCCCTTAATCAAGATTGGGCGGTAAAACGAGTATATACGGTATTACGTCACAATTGCTTTTTGTTCTGATGGATGGGGCACTGAAAAGATAGGTAGCATGTTGAGAAATCAACAAACGTCAGTCATGCAACCAATGTTCCATCTGAGCTGGGTGCCTGTTCGACCGTGCAGCTGCTAAGATCTCTCTTCGCAGTTGCAACAATGCTTGCAAACAATGCGGAGCTGCAACAAAAATTGTGATTCAGCGCACCCGCTTGTTTTTCTGCACAGCTTCATTAAAAATTGGAGGGAACAATGTGTGCAACATCAAGAACTGTTTATCCAAACGTGCATATGCTTACAAAATTGATGGTGACATCACATGCACAACTGTGTCCTTGGGGGACCAGTCTATATCAAAATTGAGATTGTTAAAAATGTACTTGTGAAATCACTGCAGAGAAGAGTGCTTGAGTGAAATTGCTCTAATGATTTTGCATGGTGATATAAGTGAAGTACTAGAAATTAGCATGAGACTTTCTGCACAGCAAACAATGTTGTCGACTTGATTCTAAAAAGGCTGTTTTTGAAACACAATGCTTGACTGTTATTTTGTGCAGATAATTGCAACAACAATTTCTCAGGCTAGCTATCATGCCTCACAGTATGCTAAATTCATCGTAAAAATAGAGCTGTAATGTAAATGAGCCCATGTTACATGGGGTGACATTGAAATACTCCTAAACCTTATTTAATCCTAGCATAACCTTGCAGGTATAAACAGTAGATAAAAGTTATGCCTAAAATGCAAAACCAAACAAATTAGGATTGGAGACTAGTTCCTCTTGCCATGAAGCAAAATGTTACAAAACAACTCTGCTTGTACCTAGCAGCATACGAGTGTCTAATAGCTTTGTATGCATTGGAGCTGGTAGAATATAAGATTCTGAAACATGCGCATTTGATGTAATATCTATTTAGAAATAGGTTGTTCAAGAACAGATTGTTTCATTCATATTGTTGCGATCAGAAAACCTGAGCAGCAAGTGCACAAAGCTTCACACTGTGGCAACAAGCAACAATAGATATCACCCAACGAGATCACTCTCATCGTACCATTAGCAAGTACTATCAACTGTTCACTAGCTTCACAAGCATTATTAGAGGTTATTCACCAAAATCACTTCAGCAGGATCACTCTATTATTGCTTGTTCACGCCACACATATATGAGTGTTATTCTTCACGCACATTCCATTCGTGGTAAATCGCACATTCAATGCAACGAAAGCGGAGAGGTTGCTACAACATCATTTTGAAAACACTATTAGTATTTACACAATGCAGGGACGGGATTGCTTCATAATAGGCAGTGGCTACAGGTCCACTGGCAGACATTCATTTTTTTAAATTATTAATCCGCCACTTGTCACGTGACACCAATGCATGACAGGTGTGTGCTAGACTGCACTAGGTACTATGCTTGCTAGCAATCGTTGTACAAAACTTTCGTAAACCTAAACCCTAAAGCAAAATCATAAACCTAAATTGTAAACCTAAACATCAAAGCTAAACCATAAACCTAAGCCTAAACCATAAAATTAAACATAAAGCTAAATCTTGCACTGCAAAGATATGCCCTTATACTCCAAGTAGCCTGCTACTGAGTACTAGCTCAGAAGGCCTAGTACCCACTGAGTAATTACTCTTATATTTGTGAAAAAAGTGGCTAGATCACATAAGTCGGGTCTAGTGGTCATGATACTTTGAGTAAAAATTCACTTTTTTTAGAACTAAATACTTCGCTCATTTATTAAACATAATTTGTTTTTCATCCATGTACTCAACACTTATGGGTAGTGCAAACACTTTTTTGACCTAAAAACTTTAAATTTTGACTTTATAATTTACAAATTTTGACCTATAAATTTTCTGCGTTTACAACTGCAAAATAATTCATCCTTAGGTGTTGAGGTTAACCCAAAAGCACATTCATGCACTCGAAGCTTCAAAATTTATAAAAATTTGGTTGTTTAACTTTGGGGATGATATATTGCTAAGTACATTACTAACTACAGTAGAGACAAACCTGAGAACATCATAAAGCTGAAACACTACTTGCATAATGGAATGAGCATTTACCACAACAAGTACTGTGAAACCACATTTCTCGCCTACCCTACATAATATTAAATCATCCAGTAGTGGGCAAAATGACATTATTACATCAGAAATCCCAACAAACCCATTATTATTACAAAATTGCAACTAAACTTGCAAAAGCATATCAATATCTATTGTTGCAGTTTCAATAAAATATCGATAAAGAAACAAAAACTGTGCTGCAAGAAAATTTTGACATAACGATAAATTTTGACCTAATGATAAATTTTGACTTTTTTTAACCTAATTACTTGGTATTCCTTCATGGCATGATCGTGAAATTTGGTTTGTGGACATTTCATAAGTTTAGAAACGGCAGAAAAATTTTGACTTTTGGTTGCACTATTTATGGGATAAATGCTTGCTGATAATATTACTGTAATCTGTCCATGCCCATGTCTCTTCAATGTCATTTGGTAACACCATGTGTATGTTTGGACTTTCATCCATGGAACTTACACCGACCATTATGGTCCATGGGTATTTATGTTATTTTTTCAGGATATAGGCTATATGTACACAAATTGTTTTCTGCCCTTGCTACTTATAATGAAATGTTATGTTCTAAATGCATTGCTCTGTCTCACTACCTTCATTGTTGATCGCTTCCTTTACCTATCCTATGTGCTTACCTCACCTGCTCATCTGTACATGCCTCAACTCTTCACCCAATACTTGCCCTCCATCACATGTGTTAGATTGAATATGTCTATTGTGTATGTACTACAAAACAATTGTTTTACATACTTTTTATGTGTATTATTTTCCGCCCCTCATGTATTGCTTCTGTGCATCTTTTTGTCACCATATTTCTCCTGCATACTCTGCTTTTGCATGAATTTTGTGTTTGTTTTTTTATGATTGTTAAATAATTCTTCAACAAGGCAATACCAAAAATACACTTTACTATGGAACCAAGCCTAGAATTATTGCAAATAAATAAATAATTGTTATTGTTATCTCAAAAAGTATCATCTCTTAAAGAAATTATCAGTGTTTGAACCAATAAAAAACACACAGGTTAAGAAAATACAAAAATATACACAACTATGCCATAGTTTTCAATTACTTTGAATTTGTTACACAAATGTCTGATATGTCATAATTCTACAATAGGCTATATCTATATCAAATTTTTTTATATTTTTAAATAAATAAGTTAGGCAAGATACTCATAAGACACAATAAAAAAAGAACAACCATACAGCAACAAAGTACAGAATGAAAATAAAATGCAAAACACAATAAACATCAACATAACACAGATGATGGTGGGCAAACAATGGGTGAAGAGTTGATACATGTACAGATGAGCAGGTGAAACAAGCACACTACACTGTGTGACACACACAGGTAAAGGAAGCGAGCAGCAATATTAAGGGTTATGAGGCAGATAGAGAACCCAAGATCATCAAGATGGAGCAAATGAGCCAGATCACATTTACTACTCAAGACATGCAAGATATCATCAAAAAATGCCAAACCATGTTTTTTTTCAGCCAACACCACAAAAAGGCCAAAATCATGCCAAACTATGACGTACCAAATGGCATTTTCCCATGCCAAATGACTTTAAAAAGATCAAATTTCTGCAATTTGGCATTAAAAATGCCAACCTGGCAACCCTGGCCAGTGGCAAGTTCCACGACCACGTACAATCAGCCACTTGACTGAGTGACCTACTGTAAGGTAACTTCACCCACGGAGGTGAAACAAGCAAGGAAGGAATCAATCGCAATTTTTGAATAGGAAATCGATCGAAGTGTAGTGTTACGAACGTGACATTGATTTCCTATTAAAAATTTGCGATTGACTCCTTGCTTCTTTCACATGTGAGTGAAGTTACTTGAACAGAGATATGTCCAAATTTGAATCATCGCAAAAATATAACTGCAAAGCCCAGTCGGCCGATTCCTCGAATGTCGAAAGAACAGAAATAAACCCAGAGCTTTCATTTGCCTCTCACGTAAGGGTAATAACCTAAAATGCGGCCTTTTTAAACAGGGCAGGAATGGATTGTTTATTTTTGACTGTCATATTTCAAGATCGATATCCACACCTGAATCTTTAAAACTCAATACAAGTCCAAAATTAGACCAAAAATAATTTATAAATGGGAAGTCAAAGTCCAAAAATTTACCAAAATACAGTTTTAAAAAAATGGAACGCCGCAATTCTTTGCCATCAAAGCCGTGCAATTCCCGTCCTGATCTGACATTTTGGAAGCGATTTACACTAGAGATCAGAGATGAACACGGATCAGGATTGGATCGGACTGGATCAGGACTGAAGCCTATTTTGGCCGGATCAGGACTGGATCGGACTGCAATTTTTTGGATCGGAGGACTGGATCGGACTGAGAAAATATTCTTTGTTTCAATGTGATTATTCTTAACGTATCAAAAATTTTAGTTTTGATCAGATTTTACAGATATGCTAAATGGCAGTGTAATTTTGCCATCAATGACAAAAGCTCTGCTGGGACTATTTTGCCATTCCTATTAAATACTAATATTTTATCACGGACTCATGGTCCATATCACAGACACAAGAGCAAAAAAGGTGGTTTGCTATACATCATCGCACATTATTGAAACCGTGTTTGCACACGACCAACACTGGGAGGGGTAAAGCATTTTATCCTCACCACAGCTGTTTCGTCATTCACAAGAGCACAGAAAATGGACAGCCACACAGTAGCGCATCACACAACTGGTGTTAGTACATGTCCAACCTTGAGAGAAGCAAAACACTTTCCCAACACTTCTTACTTTTCTTTTTATGCTTGGTGTGTACACAGTGTCCACATATTTTTACTACACCAAAACAATACTGATGAGACGTAAATACCGAAGCAACTCATGAACAACTACTGCATTCGGTCTCCACTATACAGGAGCGTTGAATATGGGCAACGAATTTATGGTCATGTTTTTTTTTATTTTTATTTTTTGGTGTTTCTTGATGTTTTTTGGTGTTATAGTAGTCCCGGTCTGATGAACCAATGTAGGGTTTCCCGTCGAAGGAACCCAATGTTGAGGTTTGGGGTGTTGCCCAGCGTAGACGTTGCTTGCGAGGAATCCTGTCGTTGCATGCAGAGATGCTGGTTTCCCCAAACGCTACCAACGAGGCAGCCTAGTCGTTGTATGAGTTCTGTTCTAACTCCCGACTAAAACTGCCTGATATTTAAGTTGCCAAGCCGAAGCAAGGCGTTTGGCTCTCACCACTTTGATAGTTCGTTTCACAGATTTCCTGGTGCACAAATCTTTATTTACAAAAGATTAGCAGCAGCAGAAAAGCTTACGATGGCGCGACAGCAGAAACAGCCAACGTGGTTCGTGCGCTAGCGATACACAACTCGACTCTCTGAAAACGTGGTGTCCACACCGATGAACAAAACCGAATAATGCAATGCGTAATCGAGGTTATTGCGAGTTCGCAGTGGAGCGCGCTCACACGAAATCCCTTGACGCGAATGACAAGTCGATACAAACCAGATCTCACGTACGAATACAATAGCGAGTAGGAAACGGCAAGTCGTAATGCGAAAAGTTAAATCCACTATAGTGTTTAGCGGGTCATTGGCAGACCGGTTTGGAAAACAATAGATGTCGTAGGTCCACGGTTGGTTAATGGGCTGAATGTTGCAAGCTATGGGCAGCCCGGGCCTGAAAAATCTTGGATCGTGCCATCTCTAATTTACACTACCCAATCTAGAGGTGGCCGGAGTCAGTTTTTGAAGATAGATGGTAAGGGCCAAACCCACTACACTTACTATTAGAATGGTAGAATTGTTTGTGGTATTTCGTCAGCAAATTCTCATTCAACCGGCACTAAGGCCTCCTGAGAATTTATTCCAAATTAACCGGAGCTATGTCCTCCTGGGAAGAAGAAAAATTCCCACTTAACCGGAACGTTATCCTCCTGGGAATTTTTCACACTAGAGAGATTCCCATTTAACCGGTACTGAAATCTCCTGGGAACTCCCTTGATCACATCAAGCGTTCATCATAATAGACGAAAATTCCAAAAACAGAAGAGCTTAAACTATTTGTCATCAATACCTGAACTAAATATAGCTCAAAAACATAAACATAAACGTATAAAATGCAACTAGATAAGATAGGACAAAAATTTTCACACATTTATAACTTGAGACAGACATTACTCCTTGATGATTTCTAAATTAATCTCTTTCAGAATTTGGGAAAAATATTGTAAAAGTAACTTTCGAAATCTGCATATACAAAATTATAGAGGGAAGGTGATGTATGAGTACTGTTCTAACTCCCGACTAAAACTGCCTGACATTTAAGTTGCCAAGCCGAAGCAAGGCGTTTGGTTCTCACCACTTTGATAGTTCGTTTCACAGATTTCCTGGTGCACAAATCTTTATCTACAAAAGGCTTCTAATTAGGAGCAGCAGAAAAGCTTAACGATGGCACGACAGCAGAAACAGCCAACGTGGTCCATGCGCTAGCGATACGCAACGCGACTCCCTGAAAGCGTGGTGTCCACGCCAATGGACAAAACCGAATAATGCAATGCGTAATCGAGGTTATTGCGCGGTAGCAGTGGAGCGCGCACACACGAAATCCCTTGATGCGAATGACAAGTCGACACAAACCAGATCTCACGTACGGGATACAACAGCGAGTAGGAAACGGCAAGTCAGAATGCGAAAAGTTAAATCCACTATAACTGGATTAACCTGGTGAATTGATTCATTTAATAGCAAACACAATTTGCTCTTCATTATTCTATTGTTTCATGGAAATATGACCACATCTCATTATTCTTACTGAGACTCTATAACTTGTATAGGTGAATGATAAACAATTTTAAGAGAGAGTCCCTAAAAACACAAAGTTTCTATAGACCATCAACAAATATCCACAGTTATCTTTGTGCCAAGTCTCTTATCTATTCTTTAATAAAAATGGTTTCTACCATTAAACTAAAATATTTCATTAAAACGAGTAGTGAATCCACTACCTTTTCATAGATAATTTTGAAATCTAGATGTTTCATCAAAATCACCTTCCAGGTCACTCTTTTCAACATTTTTCTCACTTTATCTGGATGAAATATTTTTCTAACTTACTGACTTACCCTATCTATTTGTTCTTATACTACCTGAGGCATCTTGATGAATAACAAACGAATAAAGCTGGTGTACCTTCATACTCTTCACAAGCTAGATTACAATACAAATTTAACTAATCTAATCCATTAATTATACATGGTAGCTTATTTTACTGATATGAAATGTGAATGCATTTCTCACTCCCACTGTGTTAAAATAAACAAAATGACAGAAAGTATATAAAAAAATTGAAAAATTTTAAATACAAACTAGTGATCTAGAAAGAAATTATGCTATTAGCTAAAGAATGCAACCAGAATATAAAGCTTAAACAATATGTAGTTAGAATATGAAATAATCTCGATACTAAATGAGATAGTATTAGAGATGAGCATACAATATAGGAAAAATGCTAACCCATATAGCTGCTTAAACATGATCTAAAACTTAGGAAATATTTATGTTATTCAGATCCGAAGTTAAAAACCTGACATCAAATGTGGTGGGTGATCAAAGGAAGAATTGTCTACATGGTGGTTACCTGCGAATGTCAAACGTCTATCATCATCTATGAGTTTAATATTTAAACTAGGAACACAGAATAGCTATCATGATTCAGTTAATATCACGGGGTTGCTACTATTTTCTCCTTGTCAAAACAGTGATATAATGCTCAAAACCCAAAGTTCTGCAAAAGCAAACAAAAGTCCCACAACTCATGGTTACGAAACAGCGGGATCTCAGTGTGGTTAATCTTAATTAATGTTGATTTCATGCATTTTTCCATATTTATGGAGAATTTCCAGAGCCTGTCTTGGACTATGCGGTATTGTTGAAAAACAACAGTCTGTGGATGAAAACAGATCCTCCTCACAAACATCACCAGTGTCGTTATTGTAAGTCGGAGAAAATATGGTTATTGTAAGATGGTTATCTAGGATGTTTCGAAAAATCGTCTGGGGTATACAGTGTGGCAGTCCACTTCTAAAAGAAGAGAACCACTACATATTTAGGACAATTCCGCAAGAGCACTGGTTAGTGGAAGTGTCCATGGCACGCCCAAGTTAACAATTAAGAAACTTAGACCCACCGTTTTCGCTCGACACGCTCAGTTTATCACAACAAGATTGTATTCACTTATGGTTTTATTAGTAGAACTTTAAGCACTGCGACATCTATCACAACAGGGGTTTATAATATACTTCAACATACATAAACATTATTACAGGTGACAGGGGTTAATTCGCATTTTATTCTTTCATAGGAGAGAGAGCCCGAATTGTTAGTAGCATCATAGCCACTAAATCGTAAATCTCTTCTGGGTAATTCGGCCTATTCCAGTTTGGTAAGCCCACTACTGGTTTAGGTGTTGAGACTGGTAAGCCCACGACATCAACTCATGATGGACCTAGTAATACCACTCTTTATATACACACAACGCATGACACCAAGGTCACGTGACAAATTTCGAACAGTACACAGTGCAATAGCGACACTAATGGTCGTTCATTGTTTACATGAATTTCGAATCGGTATTTGACTACAATATTGTTATCGGTTTTCATTATTAATTCTATTTGCAATTTAAAGATAATTTTCAATGTAATAGTTTTCTATATCGTTTTTAAGTTACCCTCTCCAAAAGATGACTCACAATAAAGGTGCAGAGTACAAATACACAATAAATCAATTAGATACGCATGACAATGTTCTGAAACGTTAATGTCTTTAGTCATTGTTTAATGTTCGTCTTCGTTTGGCTTGGCGTGAATTCATCGGTAAACTTCTAAGTCACTTTCTTCAAGTAATCGAAGTCTTCTTTCGTTGTTATTTCAGGATTACAAGACGTTTCATGTTGAGGAGCCAAAACGAACTCAACAACAACTTGGAAATCTATCCCAAGATTTACTGCAATGGAAACCAAATGAATTTAAGCTCTCTGATGATACAAAATTTGTACTTTCGGCATGGCCAATGAAGATGACCCTAGGGAGAACAGGGGGAAATGTTTTCAAATAACCGAATATTTGCGTGTGTCAAAGTATTCTCTTGAAACCAACGGGGATCAGTGGATGCCATAGGATGTTGTCCGTCAGGTGTTGCCTCTGCAGTTTATGTCAAGTAATCTTTTGGCTTGAACTGAATGTATTCGATTCCGCTAATGTGCAATGCGATTAAAAAAGTTTTATCTGCTCATTTTAGATCGAGGGGCATATAGATCGAACCACAATTTTCTGAATGGAAATTGCTTTAGCTTTAACCACACTTACTGGAAAAATTACTGATAAACCGATAGGTTTTATTAGTCTGAGCCTATGATTGATATTTCAGTCTGGATGGATCATGCATGAACTGCGGCATACGCTGTTGCTTCTATAATCGTTGTTGAAGTCCCATGAGCATGGTTCTAAAAGGGAAATAATGTGCGTTAGTTTTGCGGTTATATTCGAGGTGCTTCAAAACCATGGCAAATATTATTTTAACCCACTTTATCTATGGATGTTTAACAAAAGTTAAGTTGGAGTGCCCCCCTAGCCAAGTGCAGAAGTACCGTAACTTTTTCGATGTAGTACAACTATAAAGCCCATGAATTCGCTGTTTTGAGAAAGTGTGAAGTTATTTGTTTCTGGATGAGAATTTTACTCTCCAACTCTAGTGAACCTGACATTGTTGGTTCGTACAAACAAAGAAAGGATAATTGCTTTTATGGAATTCAAGGCAAGTAGGCGATCTTCGTCAGCCTTTGACAGCAGGTGGTCCCCAATCTATTTTTAGGATGAAAGGGGCTTAGATTGATGTGAGTGTATCATCAATGTCTTTTCCTGTGTTTGTTCCCGTAAAGGGTGTTGAGTGGATTTACTTTTAATGACTATTGTGAGTATCAGAGATGATCACTATCCGGTTTGCCGGTTGGATATCCGGCAGGATAGTGAGTTTGCAACTGGATAAGGATATCCAAAAACTGCTTTCAAACGGGAACCAGATACGGATCCAGATATCCGAAACGCTTTTATCGACATTTCGAGGATCAGACGTTTGGAAAAGTTGCACATTGCACAATCATTCATTTATTATCTTCAGAACCATCTTTCCAGACTTCTGTGCCATGACTTCGAATTTGTCTTTATTGTAATCTATGTGCCGCAGTGTAATTCCATTCTCCCTCTTAAATCTGCTAATTGGACACACCAACTCGCCAAGTTTGTCAGCATGAATCTGTTCCTGGTGTGGCAAGATAGGGCTCTTTCAGTATACATTAGGGAGAAGGCAGTGTGTGTGAGACAACAACTCAAAGGACGTTGCTTGCTGGACTGAGGCTAGCTAGTGTAGGCGTACTGTGATCTGTAGTCTAGACTCTAGACTAGCTAGAACACTCCAACTCTTTTAATGTGGTCTGTAGTCTACACCAGGCCTTGCAGTTTTCACCCCCATTCTGCGTGAGCCTGCATTGACTGGTTGTTGGATGATACCAGGCCAGATAGCTTTTCTCTTTTAAAACATGTTGTGCAAAATTGTTGTATTGTGACAGTGACTTATAAGATTGAACTTTAGTGGGTCATTTCAATATAAATGACAAATTTTAAGCCAGTGTATTGTTTTGAATGCTGTTTGGTTTGTAGACTAGCATTGCTATGGTAGTTAGGTTTCGTTAAAGTGCAACAATGGGTAGGATGAATAAATGAAATTATGAATGTGAACTCATGGATGGTGTTAATATCTAACCATTGTTACCAAAAAAATGGTTAATGAAAAGTTTGGTGTCGCAACAGAACCATCACCAGAAAGTCTTCTATAGGGGGCTTTGCATTTATGCAGTGGGGCTTGACATTCTGAAATTTGAACAAACATCACTGTTTTATAGTGCTTCATATTTCAATTTGGGAGGGGGGATTGGAGCTTTGTTTCGGAGTGAATAAGCCCACCAAAGCCTCCCCATGATACCAGGACTGTGGCAAAACTTCAGCTTGCTTTTTAATGCGATTGACTCAGAAAAGTACATAGGTTATGCGATATGTCAAGCTAAAGCTTGCAAGATATGCCACGCTTTCTGTTTATAAGCATGACAGGGCCCAAAGTGGCACAACGTATTGAGGTAGTGTCAGGCCCGTAACTTGGGGGGCCGAAACCCCCGCTAGAAAATTTTTCGCCCCCCTTGGAAAAATGTGCTGGACATAGTTCAAAACTATTGGATGCAGTCAAAAAAATTTGGGCCTCTCTCAGAAAAATCTTCAACACTCCTGGTGTCCCCTGGTTACGGACCTGGGTAGTGTCTATTCTGCTTCATGAGGTAAAAGTTATGCTGGGACTATTTCGCCTTCATTTGAACACAATTGGTTGAAGTGGTCATGTGACAAATACAATAAGCAAGGACAATTGGATGGGTTTAAGAGTTAGTGGTAAAGGTTTAGGATTAGGGCTTATGGTCAAGGTTTAGGGTCTGGTTTTAGGATCGTTGGCTCACTGTTTAGAGTTGGGGTTTAGCCTGCAGTTTACTTAATGCAAACAAGAAGCCGCTAACTCCTTGCCAGCCCTGAAACCATGACAACCATCATCCATGCAGGAACTGAGCGGTTACAGATGTCATGGTCAACTAAGCAGGACATGCGTTCCAAACTTGTCATGTGACTACTTCCACCAATCGTGTTCAGCTCAAGGCAATATAATTCCAGCAGTTATTTTGCCTCATGAGGCAAAATAGACACAGGACAAAAAATTTATATTGTGCATCACAATACATTTTCAGATAGTTTTCGGAACGGATAGTATGATTTCAACCTAAACAGGATTCGGATCGGATACGGATATCATTTTTCAAAAACAGAATAGGATTGGATAGTAAAAACCCACTATCTGATCATCTCTGGTGAGTATCATAAAATTATGAGTCTTCTGGAAAATCCTGATCTAAAATCTGAACTGATAGTGGGTCAAACTCCCACAGTTTTTATTGTCTATCAGGGTCAAAACACAATTTCCTTAGCCACATTTGCATCCATATTTTATCTTATAGGCCTTTATTTCTAATAGGTGTCTCTTCCTAAAAGGAGTCCTGTGATGGCAGCTTCCCCAAAACCTTAATGGAATTTTACAATGAACTTGCGATGGACTAAAATTAAGGTAAATAATTCTGAATCCCGTTTCCAAGGTGCATTAAAACGTTAAAAACCAGCAGGTATCAAGATTAATAGATCAATGAATGTCAAGAGGGTGAAATTATTGAGTTAAAATGAAAACAGAATAGCAAATTTTGAAAAACGATAGAAATTCATGACCTTATTTAAATTTCACACAAATGGGGATTAATTTTAAAAAGACCCAAGTGTGAAACATATTTCTGAAGGCAAAACAAACCTTTCATTTTTCCCATGAGCATTATCTGAATTTTGAAAAGCAAACTTTGTTAAGGGAAGAATTTTTACATAAATCAATTCAGGCTCATGCTGAGATTCAGAATCAATCGCTTACTATAATTACATCAAAATGGACAGTCAGTAATCTTACTAAGCCTCATGTTTTAGGCTATAAACTTTTCAGCAAAAGGACTTCAACCGAAATCTTAACTGATTTTAGATTTCGACTAAAATTTGAATTTCCCTTGAAAATTTGATGTGGTGAGGATTCAGTGATAAGTAACTCAGGTGTACCTTTCACCATACTATTGCTATTCAGCCTACGACTGGCTGTCTGAGTAAACAGAGTCAAAACCACAAGGTTTTGTATTTGGTTTGTATACGAGTATAATTTTCATTCATATTGTATCACTGAAAAGGACTAACGAAGCATCACGAGCGAACAGAAACAGAACTCACGATATTTGTTACCAAATCCTCTGTCAACATTGTATGTAACTTGACCGCAGTTATTTAATCAATCCCAAAATCTCGTGCATACTTGCACAACGAGCTCATTAGTGATATAACACAACGTTTTCCGGAGCTTGGGTCATTATTTTTATAAACTTTTTCATCATCAAATTGTAAATAATCACGTCAATCACTAAATGTTTTGAAACTTGGAAAAACAGTTGAATAAATTTGATGAGCTATTGTGTGGTCAATTTATGCATACTTACTCTGCCTTAGTTATACTACTGCTGCTCTGGATACAGCCCAAAAGGCCTAGTCAAGAACAGCCATAACTTAGTAATATTTAGAAAACATTTTCACCCCTTAATTTGTTCAGGGATCCACGACACAAATCCTACAAATCGTCATTTTACTCTGTGGTACAAACCAGCTAGTTTTTAGATTTAAATTTCTCGGCCTCCTTTTTCTATAATCTTGACAGATGTTCATAGCTGACATGGAAAACAACATCAAATCCATTTGCATTAAAAAAAATATCTTTTATGTTGCGTGAGGCCCATTTTTCAAGACACCGAAGGTAAACCTGTATCAGTTCGAATTGGATTGAATCAACTTTTGTTTACTTATTTAGAGAGTGGTCACTGATGTCGAAACTCATATCTTTGATGTCATAATACTTAATTCACGCGTCCCTCTTGGCTGCATACGCGTGTAGCTCGATCTAACAGCAGCTTGTCTGATTATTAGTTTATGCATACAAGGGCAAGGTATCTAGCAACAGTTTTAACTTCTTATGAATTATGAGTAATTATGATGAAGTTGATACAAATTACTACATGCTAGAAAGGTGTCTTCCTAAACAGACCATCAGCATGCTTGCATTAAAATGTTAATCAATACGATCATAAAACCAATTACCAAGTAAAATAAACAGACTTTTCACCACACATAACCGACGGTAATACTACCAAGAACTATTATACCTCTGTTTTAATTAAAACAAACCAACATCTTTTCTGACTAAGCAATGAGGTTTACCTTAATACTGGAGAACAGCGTTGCATGAAATAAACACTGCTGTACTCCCATTCAACTTTTCACCTCTAGGTTATTTCCGTCACCACACTTGTCTAAGCTGAAAACAAAAGGAGTTACTCTATGACAACAACCCAAAACAAAAACTACTGGTAGTAATCTGACAGTAATAATCGCTTAGATTCAAATATGTAAATGAATATTCTGAGCAGAAATTAATTGCAATACTTAATCTTTTTATATGTTTTATAGTGATATGTTAATTATTAAACGCCCAGAGGAGTAGTGGGCTATCAAACTACAATAGGGATGTTTAATTTTCATTTTAGTAGGTCGCGTCTTATGTATCGTTACTCAAAATCTCAGGGGGCTATAGTGATTATTGACATGGCGAGTCCAAAATAAGTTAAAAGCGTATTTTATTGACCGTGGAAATAGAGTCCTCGCAACTACTACTTAGACACAGTATGTCTAGAGTTGTGAAGACTGGACCTTGCACAAAATGTCTTTAGTTCATTTGACTGGAAACAGTGCAGCCATTACGTAACTGGGAACTGCAGGCTATGACACGGTTGTTCTGCCGTGTATCAAATGAACTATTTTGGGTAAGTGCAAAATATCACAATTTGGTGATATGTACCACGACTTCTTGATCATTGTCCCTTTTATACCTTCAATGCTGCACTGAAACCATATCAAGCGTAGACAGAGAAGGAGTTTCTCACTTCCGTCGTGGCATGGCCTTTTACTTAAAACATCTCTTTGGAAATTATTCGCCTTTCATGTTTCACTTTTATCAACGTTTGGGCCATGTCAGATGAGTCTGCAGCCATTGTGTGGGGCATTAAGGCCAAGTGAAACGCACAGATTTAATTACTTGTAGTACACAGTCTATCTAGTCAGTTTGTAAATTGTTATCTTCCGACTCAGTTACTATTACATTCAGTTCAGCGTTTGTAACACCACGGTCTTTTAATTAGTTCTCAAACAACTTTATCTAAGGTTGAACCAAGCAAGTCAACTTCCGCAACTTGACAAGCACAATCTATTTTCTCACTTGGCAAATTACCAGAAATCAAAATCACAGGCGGTGTCATTATTACGATGTCGGAGGCAAAAATCCCTTCTGAGAGCAACTTTTTTCTACACGCTTTAATTGCTTTTACTTAAAGATTTGATTTTAGCGATTATAAACTTATCTAAACAAAAATTTTTAGTGCTTAACATTTTCCATCCACCGGTTTCACTACTACACTCCAGTCCTTTTACTGTAGTAATATAATCATACTTATCTTTAGGCTGGGATATTGGTATTGCTTTGCCTATTTGTTTATATGTTTGCTAATCAGCTGGTCCACACTTTATCATAAGTAACACAGTATTCCTTCGTCAAAGTGAGCCGATACAACAAGGTCTAACAGCTGGTGGTATTCCACTTCTAGACCTCGATATAACTTTCTGCAATAGCCTACAAATAATTCAGTATCCGTCTTAAGGTAATCCGAATCCAAACAAACAGCTTTTAATCTTTCAGACAAGACTACTTCTGGATCTTGAATCTAATCAAAGCGCAAATCTCGTAAAGCACGAGAGCATCTGTTGTGTGCATTGGTCATTTTTATTCTTACTTTACTATAATGCTTCCTTTCAATTTTTCTGTAAAATAAAAGAATAACTTCAAAAACTTACCAATGGATTCCGTTGTTCACAAACCTTTCTAATTGATGTCTATTCTAGTGACCTTGTACTCCACATGTAAGTCACGCCTATTCTGTTTCTGTTTTCAGCATACAAGACTTTATTCTATCTAGATTTCCTTTCTTCTGTGCTAAATCACACCTCACAGGGTATGGTAGGTTATTAGGTAAAACACACGAAAAGTTTTTTTTGAGTGGCTTCACTCTCTCGCCCATTGAAAGAAAAATCCGAACGATGTGGCACCAATTTGTATCATTCAAATCTGCTGCTTAGGACATTTTCTCGAGAGCGCTGGTTAATTTAGCAGGAACATGTCCATGGCACGCCCAAATTTACAGTTAAGAAGCTTGGACTCGCCCTTTGTCGTTCGACTTTACGCTCAGTTTTAACATCAGTCAAATTTGTATTCACTCATGGTTTTATTAATATAACTTTAAGCACTGTGCTATTACTCTCACATGCGTCAGAAACTATTTCGAAACGACAGGGGTTAATGCGAGTAACATGGGTTAAAGCACGTAACAAACGTTACTGCAAGCAACAGTGGTTTAACACAAGTTCAATTCTTTCATGGAGGAGGAGAGTAAACCATACTGCCATAAATTCAATAGGTCTCAGTCTAACAGACTATCTGTAGACTGTTCAACAAGTTTCCAGAGGGAAACTTCTCAGCCATTGGGCTAAGGTAAAGCTTAGGCAGTGGCGAGACTTGTTATCACTTGGACTTTGGTCAGATAATTGACTGAACCTGGAAATCTACCCACTATTTAAACCTTTCATGACAGTTGAAACTTCCAGTTCGTCTCGATTCTCATTGGTCAAAAAATCGAACATCGCGTGATGTGGTGCAATACGAAGTATCGTTGCGGTTCGTCGGCGTCCGTAATGGAATTGTGCGCTATCTCGGTGTTCGCGTCTAGTTGTTCGCCGGAATTCGAGGACGTTTTTCCCGCGGTTCATAATATTGATTATTATCCGTGGGAATATTGTATACTGGTTTTATCAAATTCAAATCGGAAAATGTTGCTTATTGTTTTATGTTGGATGTCAATGCAAATAGTTTCTACAATGTTTTTGGGTTACTCTCTTCCTACGTGTGACTTACAATAAATGCGGAGTATAAATACACCATAGTTTAAATGCATGTACAGCACAATGTCTTTGTGGACTGAATGTTTTAGCCTTCACTTTATCCCAATGTCTTTTCCTTGGAATTCGGTTTGTTTCCCGGAGTAGCTTTTGTGTTCCAATACTTCTTCTTGGTCATTGCTATTCAATGAGACTATCAACAAGCTTCCAAATCGCTTTCTGAGCTTGCTTCTAAAGTAGTTGAAATCTTCAATGGGTCGTTTTTCCGAATCAAAAGATGTTTCATGTTGAGGATGCAACGCGAACTCAACAGATGAAAGCCGTGACGGCTGCTCTTACCAAAAACGCCGTCTCAAATGCTGAGGGTCGTTCATTCAGAAGGGCGTTTTTAGGCATTGCTGCTGAAACAAAGTTTTCCTTGCAAGTATCCAGGCATCAGGTGGTGCGGTAGAAAATCAGTGAATCAGGACCGGAAAAATTACGGCAAAAACAAAGATGCTACTTTCTCCCATTTGCAATTAAACTACAGGAGTGCTGAGTGTTGCAGCTAGCATTTGCTTATGTGTAATTCAATTTTCATTCGTTTGTAGTGCTTTCACATAATTTTCAAGAACTTATTGAAAACATGTTGCGTTTGCCAATGCAATTTTACAAAAAAAATTTCTGACAAGTTTTCGAAAAATACTGTGCTGTTTTCGTATCAAGGCAAACATTTTTTTGAAACAATCTCTCATGGCATTTTCAAAACTTTTTGCAAAAATTTGTTATCCTAGGGTAGAAACAACGTAGTAAATATCATTCCAGCATGTAGTTGATATCCTAAGGTGTGCAAAAAATCGATAAACTGCGCGGCTAAGCCTCTCGTATGGTGTTGATTTTTCTGCATTTTCATGATGGCTTTTTCAACAACTGAATCAAAACAATCCTCTCCTTTCTGCAAAGAAAATTGGGCATACTTCTGCAAAGTAAAATTGGGCACTCCTATCTTTGTACCCACCAATTCTATCGTATTGGTGAAAAGCAACTGTCGAATGAACTGACATAGCGCTTCGTCTAAATCGGTTGGTATTTTTGTCGTCAGACGGTGAATTTGCTCTATAACCAAAAAAATTTACACTGATTTCAAAAACACTTTGCATTTCGCAAGCATTTTTATGCCCGATAGTCATCTTTCACAAGGCACTTCACTTAGGAAACAACATTTGCGGTTGTTTCAACGTTGTTTCAATTAATATCTCTTACAAGACATACAAAAGCACAAAATCACCGATTGATTTGCAGAACCATCTTGCAAACGTGCAGAAAAATCAGATGTGTCTCAGCAACGCCATAATGCGATTCATAACTCGCATTAGCAAATTTTCTTGTTGTCTGTATTCTGTGAAAATGGTTTGTATCAGAAGCGATTCTGTCCTTAAGAGTGTTGCTTTTTTGCAAAGTGCTGCCGCTTCTGTTGCTGCAACACGTTTAAACAAAAGACTGCTGTTTGTAATCTATGTAGTCGTAGCCAATTTCATTTCGTTCAAGCCAGAACGGAAACGTTCTTGCCACTTGCTTTGGTAATGAAATGTCGCTTTTTTGCTACATCACACATTCTTTTTCGTATAGGCGTAATGACGTTTCTTTCATATTGCAATTAATTTGGGGAGATACTATCTTTGTAAAAATGGTCGCAGTAAGTTTTAATTCCAGCTTCGTGGCATGGGTTGTACTAACTAGACTGAAAACAACTACATAATTCGCTTTTTGCAATGGAACGCTATTTGTTCAGTGAAAACAATAGCGTTGTTTGTTTGCATTACCAGTTGTATTTTTCGTAGGTACTTGCACGGTCACAAGCCCAGCAAAAAAAACTTAGCACCGGTGAAAAATTAAAGTTTTCGCTGAACAAATAGTGATGTGCACCGGCTCGCGGCAACGTTGAATAAAAAACGTAAGTTTGGCTAAGCTAGGGGTTCCCAAACTTTCTCTGGTCATGTAGCCCTTCAACATTTCGTTAGATGAGCGTATACCTCTAAAACAGTGTTTCTTAAACTTTTTATTCCATCGCCTCCCTTACACTTTCGACACGTCGTTTGCACCCCCCAAGTCTGAAAGCACACACAAGT
>Ga0210059_1006232_pt1 | contig 19168 bp, 7 predicted proteins | sample Ectturendosymbi2_FD_188042 | JGI IMG/M metagenome (GOLD analysis project Ga0210059, IMG submission 188042) | Ecteinascidia turbinata endosymbiont from Florida, USA - Sample 2 (SPAdes) (version 2) | ecosystem: Host-associated > Tunicates > Ascidians > Unclassified | place: Key West, Florida... | reverse complement strand
TCCAGGGCAAGTTGTATAGAGCTCTGCAACCAAAATTATATGCCACCCGCAATCTCTGCATGCATGACTTCCTGAAATTACACCATAATTGAGATGCATACATGGGCGTACAAAAGGAACGAAAAATGTACGTTTTTAACCGCATTTGAACAACGGGAAGAGGCTCGCAGCTTGTTTGCTGCACAACCATAATAGAACAAACCAGTTTTCAAGCTTTGCGCAGCTTTCCTCAGCCCTAGTGTAAACCAGCCTTAGGCTATGGTCTCTGTTTATCATGCTGCATTATGTTTACAGATAAAATAATCAAAGCAAAATTGTGATTAATAACTTTCGCTTTAGAAAATGACTGTTTTATAAATATGAGTGAACCCGCTCAGCATAGTCAAAGAATGGACAGGTTGTAAAGGATGTTCGTTTCAACCTAAGTTCTGCTTTCGATAAAATGGGCTTATCACTCAAAATCGTTTTGCAAAGTAAATGCTTGCTAACACCTTCGGGTGCTTTTAATACGTTGAATGGAATTTTTTCCCTACCAAACTAAATTTTGGCGTCAAACAGGAGTCCGAGTATTCTATTAGGTATAGTCATCGGAGTCAGAGTCTGATCAGGGATCATGGTCCGCAACGGTGGAGCCGGAGTCAAACCTCCGGAATCAGGACATCTCTGTAAAAGCGTTTGCATCTGGTGTTGCAATCAGTAGCCACGTCTCTTCAACACAGGCCCGTGACCAGATTTTCAGATTTTAAGGCATGGGGGGAAAAACACATTTGTAAGGGGGAAGATTTTTGTTGTATGTTAAAAACAAATTTTTCTGGGAACAACAAAATTTTGGGGGTCACAAAAGAAATTTGGGGGCACTTCCACCGAAGGCTCCCCACCCCGTGGCTGCGGGCCTGCTTCAGCAGCCGCTTCGCGCTTCTAACTACTTGTGCTGCCCTGTATCTCTTTGATTCACCTTGGACTTTGTCAACAATCGGCAAATTCACAAGCTGCGTAAATATTCAGTCTCGAGGCAGCTAAGCTCAACTTTCGACTTCAGGTGGATTTTTCGATATCACATTTTTTTCAAATTGAATACCGAGTAACTAGGTCCAGCGAATAAGAGAAAAATCATGCCTGCACGCCAAATAGAAAACGATATTCACAATAAAAAGTAGAAAAATCCGCAAAACTTTCAGGTAAGGGTTTTTCGAGAACTGAAAAACTAATAACACATGCACACAAGTCACACGTACGCAGGTTGTGACTTTTCAAGATTTTGCGTACTTAAAATTCGATTGCACTGAAACATGAGAAGCATTTTATAACACCTTATCGCTTATGTTCATCTTCCTTGTTTGTTGCTTCAGAAAATACCTGTTAAGCCCGGGCTGGCATCTTGTTGGTGAATGGTGGCGCCCAAGTGTTGTGGCACGAATCAAACTTCCTGTATTTTGGTTTCGATTTTCCACTTACCCGCCGAAGACTAACTTTGTATCTAGCAGGACCTTAGTTTTCCACCAATAATAACAAAAGTAATGAAAAACGATATGAGACAACCCACAGTCTCCTCAAAAGAACAGTATATTCAGCGCATAAAAAATGCCTGGGCAAACTACGGTTGCGGGCCATATACGACCCATTAGGTTTTACAATCTGACCCGCTGAGCTTTTCCAAAATATTTTTAAGAAGCTATTTCATTTTTTACATCTGCATCATATCAGTTTACGTAAGCAATCCATCCATCTGTAACCAATCGGGCTCCGCTGAGAAAAAGAAGCCAAAGCAGCGCATGGTCTATCGGACTAAGCCTCACGTTTTCTTCTAGGGATCTACTGTACTTTCGAACGCTTTATAGCAGGGGTCGGCAACTTAAGGCACGCGGGCCTGATCCGGCCCGCCAAGCAAAATCATCCGGCCCGCAGCCCCTTTGCAAATTGTAGTAACGGTATGACCCGCCTAGTGGTATTATGTTTTATGAATCTGCCTTCCTTGCAACTTCTTGTATTGCATACTTACGAGGAACTACTTATGAGAAACGCACTGTGCTATAAATGTACTACTGTATATGTCATATTTTGGACTTTCGTTATGAACTGTGAAAATCAGGAGTTAATGTGATTGTAATACAGCAAAATGAACAGAATTGGTGGTGGAAAAATAGTACGGCCCGCCATATCTTGCAGAAATTGTGTTTGGTCCGCGACTAGGGAAAGGTTGCCGACCCCTGCTTTATAGTGTGCCAGAAGTAGGGTTTTTACTCAGTTACGGGTTGATCTTTACCAAATTTTGTGAAAAGTACGTATTTCGTCCTCGTACGGAAATGGCGAAGTTTGGTTGTTTGAAAAACCACAACTTTTTTATTTGCCTATTTTCTTGTAGGTTTCAACATCATTATCCTCTTTTTGTTATAAGTTGTAATAAATACAGCAACAATGATTTTGGCATGCAAATAGTTTTCATACTTGAAACACTCTTTTGTCTGGACAAATAAGCCAACAAGATATTTGACGGATGTTTACGAGCAACTCTACAGCGTTCTGCCAAATACGTTTTCCAGAGGAATTTCGCCAAGTAAATCCATGTAGTTATTTATCGATGAAATTTTAACATGCCAAAAAAAACTTTGAAAAAAGTTTAGATTTTCAGATTTCCTCAACGCTTTTTTATAAACTCTTTTTGCGTCTTTTCACCGAGCTCATTTCCAGCGGCACTGCAAAATACAGTACTGGTACTGAGAGCCAGTGGCTTAACTGACGGGGGAGTATAAGGGGGCGACCCGCCTCGCTGGCAAGCTAGATGTAAAAACTGGGCTACCTTTAGTTGCCATTTTGATATTTAGTATTCTTTTGTTGTTTTTTTGCGTTTTTCGGGGTGTTTTTGTTTTTTGTATCTAGTATGGACATCCACGAGATGCAGCGATTAACCATCATTTCTTAACCATTTTCTTAGTTTTGGCTAGTGTCCAATGGCCCCCTTCAGCTAAGATTCCCCCCCCCAGCTCAAACCTCTAGTTACGCCACTGCTGAGAGCGACCAGCCACAGCTTGCCAGTTATATTACCTGATGCAACGCATGAGTTGTTTATCGGTTCGGCAGCGACACCGATTTACACGACGTTGCAGTTTAAGTTACAGCCACGAATCTAAAATTTACTGGAAGGGCCATCTGATTTTAAGGCACTGGCCATAATGCCGACCACGTCCTCTGCATTTGTGTGAATTGGCTTCTTTCCACGATTTGTTCAGATATATCTTCAGGCTGAGACCGAAGCACTGCTATTTCTCAGCGTTTGCATGTCAAGCTCACTTCAGTTAGAACAAACTGTAGTACTGCAACGAAACGAATGTTGAATGATAGATTTACCTTCTATATTTTTCGCCAGTCGGCTTACGCCCACGTCACTCAACGCTAAGCAAAAATTTCTCAATTTATGTCTGCTCACCAAAGGAAGAATTATCAAATCCCGGAAGCATTTTCCAGAATGGAGAAATAGGAAATAAAAAAGCATTCCAAGTTCTTATTTTCCCATTTCTGTAAGGTCTGAAATTTGAAGCAGTTCTAATGTTGTTTATTTTTCTAGCTTGCGTGCTAGCAGTTAGCTGATATGGAATGCAGTGTAATTACTGGATTCTACGCTTGGCTAAATTTTAGATTTTCCTAACCTTTTAGTTGTACTGACAGACAATAACAGAGCTGATATTGTAGTGAAATGGAGAACGCGAACTTTCCAACATTTCGAAGCAAATAGTTGTGCGTCCAATATCATGATCTCGATTTTCTCTGGACATAAAAAATACCTTGAAATGCTATGAGACTGACTTGCAGACTGGTCACGGCCATGTTACCAGGTTTGCCACACGCATTTCTACAAAAGGTTATCCAAACTATAAGACATTCTATAGAATCAGATATTTGAAGTGACATTACTTTTGAGGTAAATAGATGAAAGATTTCATTTATAAGCATGCACGTCTTAGTTTTACAGACACTTTATTCTTTTACAGAAAAAGAGATAGATATAACTCTAAACTTTCCGTAGTAGACTATTTTCTATTCTTAAATAGTGAGGAAACAGAACCCAAAATATGCAGAATTACAACACTGCAATGTGCCAGAACGCACGGTTTCAGAACACAATCTTGTGCCATTCACAACTACCCACTTCGCTGAATGCGCGTTTAGAGCCGTTTAAGGTCATTTTGACCAAACAAAGTAACTTTCGACGTTTGCTAGGAAAGGCGCCACATTTTCAATTTCTAACTTCTCCGTTAAGGAAGCTAAAAGTTCTCACTAAAGTTAGATAAAATATTTGTGAAATTTTGATGTTTTTTAAATGTTTGATAAAAGTAGTATTTTGCAATAAAATTCAATTTAACATTTATCTTTCTTGTGATTTACAGTAAGTTGGAAATGAAACTGTCTGTGTTTGTAAGGGAAGAATAAGGAAAAAAGTGTTGAGAACCACTGGTGACTGGCCTATCTTTTTTCAACTGGTTTTAGCCGTTGCTTAGACCACTAAGTAAAAATAATCTGAAGTTGAGCAAAACTGTGGGTCAGGAAATTTTTTTAATCCGTAGGGGCATTTTGTTTGGTCAAATTTGGGCTTCGAATTCGCTACACGTGTTGTAGTATTTTTTAAAAAATTGCTGCTAGAATTGAAAAATAACTGCAGCCACACAATATTGCCGAAAAAGTTTAATATCGGTTGAGAGCAAACTCTTGTGACGTTCACCGTATTGTTCAGGGTGTGGTGCTGATGTTTGTAGCCAACGTAGGCTTTCATTCATTGCCAGGGATGAAATTTGCATTGGAGTGATTGAGCAGCTCATTCGAACCGCGGCAAAACGCGCGGACGCCCAAGCTGTTGCCAGACGCGGTTGTCTGCCAACACATCCACCACGCCGCACACTCCCTTCAACAAATACGTAACCGGGCTTCGCACTTTTTCGAAATCACGAGAAGAAGGTTAGGTCGGCGTGCTCTTTTAAATCTAAGCAACTCCTTCAATTCGTTTCTAACGCAACGTTGAGTCACGAAGAGTTAGTCGACGAGCCCAAACGCCGGTTGTATTTCAGATAAGAAACAGCTGCTTATTCAATTCTGTTTTTCCAAGTTTCAACGAGAGCAAGAGATGGCATGCACAAAGAACTACCTTTTCCTCACGTTTTTGGCTTTCATAGGTACGTCGACTGTGCAAAACTAGAGTTGTGAATTTCTTGATAACGTTTGAAATTATCATCGCTGATTGAAGTTAAACTTGCAAGCAGTATTTCATTGATGAGTTTATTGGCCAGCAGTAAAGCTTGACCTGACGGCGCAGAGCGTCAAATGCGTTTCTCGTTAAACAACTGCCACAGAACGTTTTCTGCTTTTCTGTCGAAAACTTTCCTCATCGGAAAACTCACGGGGATCACAGCGGTGGCTTTTGTAGCAACTGACGGTTGCTTAGATTATTTACACACTGTTGTATATTTCGCTGGAAACCGTGTATAGCTTATAGTTTTCCTCAGCGATATCAGTGTCCCGTGCACAGCTCATAGTTCTCTTCAATCAAATATAGATAACTGGGTTGAATCAAGACGTTTTTCAGAAGTTTAGCGGTGATCCGTCACGAACAGTAGTTTTAGGTAGTTTTCATTATTGCCTGAAGTTGTGTGGAATCTCAGTTCATAGCCGCCGCAGCAGAAGCAGCAGCGCATTTTTACGGTACTTGCTTAAACGTGTGTAAGGAGGTGGTGGAGTCTCCTTAGCTGCTTGGTGATCAGTATCAGAATTAATCATTGACGAAAAAAGTGGAGCAGATGATGCAAGCAATGGGTTAGAAAGGAAGTGTTACAGCAGAAGGCAGATTTTCGAAGGTGTTGCTATGGTTTTCAGACAGTTAATCTACTTCTCGAAAAGTGTTTGTTTTCATTTAGGGTTGATGCGTGTTGTGTTGTAGCAGTCAACACCCACTCCTACATCAAATAATAAATAAATTACCGAAATGGAGGGCACGTTTGTTACGGTTGTTGACGCTTTTGGCCGAAGGATCGATTACACTCTTATGTCCTTGCTATGGTTTTCATCTTCTGCCAACGAACGTCATTGTGCTTTTTTCTAAATCGATGCGTTCCATTGAATTACCAGGCAAATCGTCGGTTGAAAGCGATGTTTGTGAAACGAAGTGTCAAATCCGTGTCCACGGTAACCCGGTGTCAAAAGCTTGTGTGATGGTCAATGCTCAACACCTGATGTAAATTTGTAGCCCGCGAACAAAGCAGCCTTTTCAAATCCTTGAAACAACAGGTTTCCATGTGGAGTGGAGAATCTCCCAGTTCTTCTTTGTGCCATTGTAAGATAAACAAAAAGACGTAGTGCATCACTGCACACTAACACCAACGTATTCATTTTACATAGCACGCAATTATTCCAAATAGTCCGTCCTTCATTTTGGCGAGTTTTTCTAGCAATGGAACAAAAGAAGTGAAAGATCGAAATACTTGCAAGATTCCAAAATATGTTCAAGTAAATCTTTTTGGGCGCTATAGACGCAGGAAAGTAATAGATGTAAACGCCAATGATACTCTTGGCTTGCACATTCATAAAACTAATAATAAGATAGTAATATTTTTCTTAGCTGCGGTTTCCTTGGCTTTTTTCTGACTAGTCGGACAAACGCTTCAATGGTTTATCAAAATGGTTTGGATCAGTTCTTCCCAACCGTTTTCAGCATCAGTGCTTCCAAACCTTTTTCAGCTTGCGACCCACTATTGCTGACAAATTCTTTTCTGATTCTCCTTTCCCGATCTAATCATTAGAAAATCGGCTAATTTTCAAGAACGTTTTCAATTAGACATCGAAAAAATCTAACATTTCTAAATACTTCTGGGCCCTCCTGAAACAACGTCGCGACTTGCAGACTGAGAGTCGCTATTTTGGATGAAGTAGCGCTCATTGCGCAGCACCCGCATAAAACAGTAGATTGATTACAATTACATGTAAGCAGGGCTCTTTGAATAGTATAAGCAATGGCTTTGATCGATCAACGCGATTCGGCGGCACCATGACCAACTTCCTCGCGGCGACCACTGCAAGTGCAAGAGCCTCCTCCTGAGCAAGAATGTTTTGGCGAAGCCGCTTACATTTTATATCACTCCCCTGCCTCCAGTGCAAACACAAGTATGCAGTAAACAGGAAAGGAGGGCTGAATATCACCCTGGAGGCAGTGTTGCTCAACCTGTGCGCCGTAGTTTTCGAGTGGGCCACGGAGTTGGAACAAAAACGATGTTAGAATACAGTTTTGTGGACATCTGATCACTGCAGCGTGGGAACACATGATTTTGTTCAGCAGCAAGGTTCTCACTGAATCGCGTACAGGAATAAATTCAACACTTTATAACAAGCGTGTTTATTTATGCGTATAAAAAATCATAGCCTAGCGCTATGCTAACATGGTAGTTGGTCACCCAATTTTTACCAAAAGTTATCTGAGCCACGTTAGCAGAACCGTTGAGACTGCCCGAAAGGATAACGCCCGTTTAAAACAACCGCATGATTTCATCGTCGTGGTAGTAGCTTGGTACGCCCGAGGCTTTTTCCTACACTTTCGAAGGTGAAAGCGACTGCTGAAAGTTTTTGTAACCGTCTAAAGATACACTACTTTCAGTGAAGTTGTGAGAAAGTGCTCAGTGTAAAACATTTTATTGTTGAAAGTGCATTGGTTGTTTCGCGTGCTTAAACAACTGAAGCAAACCTCTCCGGCGCTGGATTTAATGCCATGCTTTTAGTTGCTCGTTGCTTTTCCGTCTGGTCACGCAACTCGCTGATGAAAGCCGATCTGGGTATTATAATTTTAATCGCCTCAGTCGCTCTTGGCGAACATATCACTATGCACGTGACGCAAAACGGCCGTGAACCAATGCAAAACCTGTTGCCGTAGTGACGGAATCCCTCACAGCGCCACGTGAACGCGGGCGTCCAATCAACCGCAGGTACTCGATCATCTTCGGTTCGTTCAGCCTCGAAGGAATCAACTAATTCTTTGGCTAAAGTCGGATTTTCACAATGCTTTTGTTTTCGCATCTTAAATTTGGGTGTTATTGGGTGAGATCGGGGTATTCTTGTTGCACAAAAATATTGCATGATTTTTGTAGAAAAGAGATCCCTTTTTGTTGCAAGAACCTGCCGAGATGCAATGATTTTGCAATCACGTATCATCGTCTTGTACTGCAAAGGCGGTTTACCAAAAGCTTGGTGGTGAATGCTGGGTTCGATTCCCGGTCGGTTCTAACAACGCACTTGACTTGCGCAACAGACAGCTTATGTTAGCCGCATGCTCAGCGTCAATGGCGCATCGTAGCGAAACCTTCAGGCGCGGTTATTCTTATCATTCACCGTCACTTCAACATTGACAGCGCACGCCGTTACAGGTCCACAGCGCAGGGATAGTAATGACGGGTACCACAGACCGCTCGTGACCACGATGCGTAACTTAGTTGTCTTTTGCGGAAACAGCTCAACAGCATCTCAGTGATCGCCAGTTCCTGAATGAAATAGTGAACTTCAGGGGCTGCATTTTGAAAGTCAACTTTTAAAACTTAGTAGTTTGGAACTCAGGTTTGTTGGAACGTGTGTAAAAAATCTATTTTTTCCTTAGAAACGGGGCTGTTTCAGTCTTGTGACGAGTGCGGTCATATCGCGAAGAGCTAAATAAAGTCTTGATCGAGAAAACCAACGATGCGTATCAGCGATGACCGGGAAAGTTTTGTGAGACGTGGTTTCTGTGGCACTAGGTTGTATGGTAGTCATCAATCACATGATCCCCCAACTAAGTATATGATGATATACGGCACGCCTGTATTTATTTATGCCTCAGTGCATTCTCTTTGTCACAAACCCAGCGGTTTATTTTTCGTCCCCATGACACTGATTTCGTTCAGACGTTGTTTGCGTCTCCTCCAGGCATTACTGGTTACGATCGTTGCCTTGGTTACGGATTTCCGCCATTCACTAAACCAGCCCGTACTGGTGACGAAGTGAACGACATTTTAAGAAAGTTCTGTAGCCAAGACCTTCCTCTAAATTCTAAAATGAGCCTAGTCGTGTTCAGGCTCGGGAATCTCTCTTGTGGTAATTTTTAAAGTTTGTAGTGTGAAAAGGCAGCGGTCAATCGATAAAAATGAAATATTCGAAAGTTTTTTGCCATTAAACACTGTCATCAGTCATTTCCAAGCCCCTTTCTGCGACGATCAGCCACAGGAAGGTACTCCCCCCCGCGCTTTGTATTTGCCCAAATTTCAGCTACGAGAATGCGTCGTGGGTTTGTGATGGCCGCGGTAATGAAAAGATACGTCGATCAATATCATAAAAAAGGGAGCAGCAACTTTCCGTACAGCCTTCGTAATTTTTTTCCTTTGTACAGTCAGTGTTCACACATTCTGGAATGATTCAAGCAATGCGATTGTTGCAGTTCGCGCCCGTCTTGCGCCTCGGCTAGAAAAACAACACAAACCCCTGCGGTAACGCCGTTTCTCCTGCCTGCGTGAGCACCACGGCGTAAAGTTAACCAGGCAAAAATTCTGCTCGAATCAGTTGTTTTAGACATTACATGAAAAACATGATTGGGAGAACAGCGTTTCCTAGAATCACCTTTCACCTGGTTACATATTTTGTCGCATTCGTGTAAAAAACGTTAAAAAGGATACTTGTTGGAGTTTGTGCTTTACGTTTTTTTGAGAACATGGTGCCAAATGTTTTGGGAGTGATTTATATGCAATTGATGCGAAGTACTCTGCGGATATGATATAATATGACAATTACCCACGAAACAAAGTTACAATCAAGAAATAATCTTCACAAGTACAAAAACTTATTTGCGGCAGCAGATCCGTACATGCAGAGCTGTAGACATCAAGCGATAGATATAGGAAAGTTCCATTGAAAAAATGTGCAAAGTCTTTGCTGTTTCTTCTCACTGCGATCAATTTTTCTAACTCGCCACCTCCCGTGCTTTCGAGTTGTTTTTGGACAAAAGGAATTCCTCTCCTCGTTTCCATCTACGTAGTGTGCTTCATTGGCTGCGATCAAGTAAATTATTCATTTTTGTTGGGTTTTTGTGGTGGGAAATATTGCGGCTGTGCCAACGCGAATTGTCACAGGCTTAATTTATTTTCGTTTGTGTATGAATGCAACGGCGGATTGATCCAAAAATATGCTTCAACCACGCTTCATAACTTTCGCCCCTGGGATTGTTATGAAACAGCTGTTCATAGCCCTACACTGCAAATTGTTGATTGTTAAGAGCAAGCGGCAACTATCCTCAAGGAAGGCGAATGAGACCACTCACAGGTGCAGTTGTATTCCTGCAGAGTTTAGCTGCGCGCTGACGGCAACAGGAAACGACCATTTGGCTGGATGCGACCTCAGCCAGACGCGATCGCTAAAGCCCTGAATTATTCATGCAGCTGAGGTGAAAAGAGATGCTAGGTCACTCAGACATGACGGCATGGTGCAGCAGGCAGATCCGCCAAAGGTGACCATTCCACAATGTGAAACTAACAAACGACGTCACGGACGATGTTCCAAATTTCTTTCGCACTTGAGCGAAACTGCGCCCGGTTGGACACCTAACAAGCACCAAGTAGAGTGAAATTAACGCAACTTGTCGATGTCGCTGCTCTACAGTAGATTGTGGTGCAGGTCAGTAATGCCCAAACAGTAACGTAGGCTACAGCGAGACGCATTTTCCCCTTTTCGTATGTTTTTTTGCGGCTCTTCACAAGGACTTGATGAAAAGTACTGTTCATGGTATTCCTTTGCCCTCCTGCTCATGTCCTCCACTGTGATTAGTTAAAATAGACTATAGCTCGGCAATTTTCTCATGTTCGACTTAGTGTTGGGCAGCTTCATGTAACAGCGCAAGACGTACTAACTTTTTCTTATGATTTCCGCGTCGTATCTCTTTCAACCCACCGACCTTGAACTGGGATTCCTCCCTGCTGCGTCGGACTAGTCAATGGAGACCAGGTCTGATTTATGGTCATTACTAAGCAATTTTACTCCGACGACCTGTCCCCTTTGTACAACACTAAAAGCCGTCCTGCTCTGCTACATTTGCCAAATTTTGCATGCAATTTTAGGGACAGTTTGCATTCAATTAAAAGCTGTGGTCATTCACAAATACGCGCATCTCAAAGGAGGAGTCGCCGAACACTCCTTGCCGTCTAAAAGAGCTGGTGGATTTTGATTGGCAGGGTTTGGTGTGACATGCGTCCGGTGAAACTTTCAGCTACGGAGCGTATGGCGAAACCTAACTGCAAATAGTGACGCTTTTAATAGATTTGCTGACATCGTCTGAGATCCAGTATCGTCACTTCTCACAGTCAACAGGCTAAAGACCAGATGTTATTTTTCCTAATTTCATCGGCAGATGTCGTGTGTTTGTCTCGACACGGCGATGACGGTATGTTGCCGAATATACGATCTCTCAAAAAAGACAGTGATACAAGAGGTGCCCGGTTTCGATAAAGGCAGAACGGAACTGAACTCAGGGCGGAACCAGGAGGGGCGATTGGGGCGATCGCCCCTCGTAAAAGCTACGAAAGTTACTTTATTCACCATGATTTTGTACAATTCAGAAAACAACATTCGCGATTAAAGGGCATTTTTTGTCGTCCATTGTTTTGTCACAACGGTGTTGTGAAGTATGCTTCATCTCTCTTACAGTAGCGAAGCCGTTATGAGACTTGACTACCAAATATTACTGAAATCGACCTTCCTAACCTTACTGACTGGATCCGCCCTTGATTGAACTCTCTGTGCTGTCAAAAGAATACCGAACAAATTTGTGTTTGACGGTTGACAAAAACATTTAGGCAACTTGGCGTAAATTGTACAAAACAAAAAAACATTACTCTATATATACGGGCTCGAGAGCAAAAGTAACTTAAGTTCTTTGAATTCATGTGAAAGTTCGGCATGTGATCTCCCTCATCAATGGTCGTTCTAGTAGACTAGAGTGCACGCGAAAATTATGGTGATTCGGTAAATTTATTGTAGGCTTGGAGACATATCATCAGAAGTCCTGTTCCATGACAAGCGCAAGAGTCAGTTACGTTCTCGCTCTGTAGTTGCGAAAGTTTCGATCGTGCCCATATCCGGTACACTCTTCCGGTACACACCTACTCACATTTTTCATAGCTGTTTCGGTACTACCGCGAACAAACAACGTTCTTGAACTGATCACCGAGCAGATGCAGCGATATGCCACCACATTACCGGATAATTTCTGTTGACATGGACCACAGTCCCAAAATCAATTCTGTTTCTCTGCGGTCGTTGCAGTGATTCGGCGCCCGGTTCATTGTGCACCCCTACCCCCCCCTCGGTACGACCCTGCGTTACAGTCCTCCACTGCAGCAATTGTTGGTTGGAAGCACAAAGTTTCGAAACCGAACGTTTAACAGAAAAACAGATAAGCGGAACTTTCAAAGCGCTCTAATAAGTCCAGAGCGATCGCAACACACGGTTTTATTCGCGATTGAAACCCATAGTTTCTCACGTGATGACGTAATGCGCAAAAACATTTCAATGCCTTAAGTATTTTGAAGAACGGTTACTAATTTTGTTTTGAAGCTGGTTGCTAATATTTGAGGGAAACCAAAAAGGTGGGCTTTGTGAGTTAGAATTATAGTTGATCTCCAACCAGTGAAGGCTACCTATAAAAAATAAGAAAGATAGAAGAAAGGCTTAGACCGCTGTCAAGCGTATAAGCTCAAGTGATTTGTGTATCAGATTTAAAGACAACCAAACGTCCGTTGTTATTTTCATGGAAGCGATGTAAGATTCAGAGGGTGCAGTCGACGACCATCTTTTGACTGGTGCTGATATTCGCTTATTCTCTGTCGACTGCGCAAATGCCCCGATGCATCTGGACAAACAATCCTTTCTTTGGCCACGCAGACGGACAAACAACGCAGGCTTAATTCAACGACGAATGGCGCCTTGTGCGATATATATCGACAGGGTGTCATGAAAACGCATGTGGGCGTCGCGACGATTCGAAAGCCACACTAGTTATTAACAAGTGCTTTGATCCTGAGATATTTCGAATCTGGGGCGGGATCCTAAGCAGAAGTGAAGTAATTTGGTATAAAGTTGTCGGTGGGGATGAAAGCCAAAAGTTGGAAACAACATAATGACAAGAAACCGGTATTTTGTTTCAATGCTATATAATTTTAGTTTAGCTGTCTCAAGTGCAATTTGGCTTCTTTTGCAAATATTACAAAACGGAATCGGACAGAAAAGTATTTTCAAATTGTTTGTTACTTCGTTTTGTACTTAAGTAAGAGACTTGCGTGAATTATCAGTAGACAGTTTAGCCCGCTGCTGGGTCCATTCTTGTGTCAATTTGTTGTGGCAAAAATGTAGCTTGAGACCACCATCAAACAACACGGTTGCAAACAAGAAATTGCGCAAATTTTCTGATAATTTTGATCGGAAACGGAAAACCCTGCAAAAAACGAGGCTTGGTGGGCAGTGCCCATTTACTGCGTTGAAGCCGGTGTTTTGAGTTGAAATGCTCAAGCGTATCGCAGCTTACGTTTCTGCCGATGTGTGGTTATCTCTGCGCGACAATGCACCCCACTCCGTAGGAGCAGTACCGCAACCAGGCAAGGCCCTGACTTTCCAGATAAAACACAGAATTCAAAGATACAAATGGCATTTTGAACGATGAAGGACAGCAAGCGATACGGCGCTGTCCACAGTCGACGCGACGTGACGCTTTCCAGACCCGTACGTTTGTCTCGCAGCTGGAATGCTAACACTAATTGGCTGCCGTTTCGCTGGATTACGCCAGTAGTGATGCGTCGTCGTTTGAACACGAATTATAGCATTTTCGGTGATTTTTGTTGCTCTTGCTTTCCTTTCAAAAACCTGTTTTCAAATTTGTGCCTTTTGGGGCATCTGGTAAAAAAGTGTCTGCTTGCTTCAGTTGTGCAACGACGTAGGCTACACTACTTGAAAAATTGGTCATATTAGTCACAAATCAATCGCTGCAACAGTTTGTCATAACAGAGAGAAAGCAATTAATTTGTCAGTGCGTGCTAAGATTCTGAACAGCGAAGATGTTTTTGTTTTGACAAAATTGAACAGTTGAAGCAAAATAGCTTGTTTTAGCAACTGCAAGCGTTGTTTTGGCACCTGTTGCTAGAAGGCGATTATTGGGCTTTTTAACTGGCCAGGAGTTATTGTGAAACTGTTGTTTTTTTCTAAACAGTCAATCACAGCAGTATAGTTGAAAAGTTGAAACAGTGAGTGTTGCTTTACGTCTCACCAAGTTTTTTCGTGTTGCCTTAGTCATTAAAACCATGCCATGTAAACTCGAAAAAGTGCAATATGCAAACTCGGGCGGCATAAAGTGTGTTTTAATCGATGGAGATCATCGTCCTGATTTCCGACATTTTGTTTGATATCGCTACCAGAGCAACATGAAAAGAAGCTAACCTTCGTACATGCAGCAGTATGTCGACGAGGTGTTCATCGTCTTTTTGCCGCTGATGCCGGTCATGTATCGTTGAGAAATTTAATCCCATCAGAATAGGTCTTGTTTCTCTCAGCCATCATGCATGATTTAATAAGGGCGAAAAATCGATCAAACAATTGCTTGTCTGATGCAATTTAATTCCATTTCATCTCGTCGCACCGCTTCTCCGATCTTTTCAGAATTGCCTGCCGCACCACAGATCCGCACTGGAAATGCGACAGGGCATTGTCTTTTTCCGCGTTTTCGCATAGACTATTCGAAGCTGCGTTAAGCTTGCTTGTTGCCTGCAACATACGACATTCCAGCCTTACCATTGTTTTGCAAATGCGAGCAGTGAGCACTGAGCTAACCTATGCAGAGAGTTGTTGGTAAGGATGGTTATAGTGTTAAAACTGAATGATGGCAAAAATCCCGTATGAAAAGGTTCGATGCTAAACATTGCTTTTTTCAGTTTAATTTTGTAAAACGAGCAAATAAGACGTTGCCACTTTTTCAATGCACCGGCGGCATACGTAAACGCAACAGAAAAACGGTTGCATTTCTTGCAGCACGGGTACGCTCTACCGCCGGGAAGAGTATGACGCGATGCAGAAAAGGACTAAGTTATTAAAAAGTCACGCTGTCAACTACAAAGTTTATTAGTGGTATAGCTTCTGACATACGCTATATCCGCCTCTTCGGCATGATCTGGTAGAATTATAGAGATTGCTTTCCAGTTATTCAAAGGTTTCTTCAATTGCACATCTCACCGTGAGCTAGGAAACACGTTCTGTGAATTTTTTTTTGGCCTGCAGCAAAGTTTCCATTCTGTATTTTGTTTCAGCTCTTCTATCATTATGCATGGCTCAGGACAGCACGGTGGAGTCAGCTACAGTGGACTCAACTACCATAGAAGGTTCTGGGGGTGATAGTCAAACAGTAACATCAGGTTCGCAGGATGGTACTGCAACTAACGGTTCGCAGGATGGTACTGCAACTAACGGTCCGCAAGTTGGTAATGGAACTCCAGATCCTCAGGCTACCTCCGCAACCACCAGTGGTGCGGCGTTTACTGCACCTGCATTGATTAGTTTGGCCGCAACTTTGTTTGCCTTTGTTGTTCTTCGCTAATCCCTGCGCGATGAACAACTTGCAAATCGTTCTCGTTTATTTCAATTTTTACGTTTTTAGTGAGCGTGTTCTTAACAGAGCTTCTAATGTAATTGACCGGAGGAATGCTGTTTTGCTATGGTGCACGTGAAGTGGTTGCAAAAAATGATCATAAAACAATTCTTTTTCAGTGCGTTCAGTCATTAGTATTTGCCCTGGAAGAAATTTAACGAAGCATCTTCGTTTTGTTTCTAAATAAGTGTGTTTCTCAGCACCGTTATATTTCGGCGCTGGGAAAACTCGTACAAGTTTGCAACACCCTACAAACCCTAGTTAAACCCGTGTGTTTTGTGCTAATTGTGGTTTCGGCCAGCAAAGACCGGATCACCTTATGTTTTACGAATGCCCTCGAGTCTGCTGATTGTGATGCAGGTAGTTCAGGGTTGCAACAAAGCTTTTTCGGCGTTCTTATTTAGGCCTGGAGTTTGCGGTCTTGATTCCGCAGGTATGTTTGTCGCATTTCCTCTTTCAGCGTTTCTCAGATGCTTATTTTGAACGAATATTGTCTTTTCCGCTGACTGTGTTGTTTAGTATTGCAGCCCTTCTTGTTTGTAACCGTATCAGTCACAACATGTTCACAAAACACGTGTCAAGTTGGGAGTAAATGTCCTGGCGGATGGCCCTGGTGGGCGCCTAATGCCTCAAAGGGAAGTAGCAGTAATTATTTTAAACTTGCGTCAGCTTACAATATTTTTGAACGCGGTGCACGCGCTTGTATTATCGCTCATGCACTGCGCGAAATCGTTGGGAAAGAAATCCCGACCGCGGTTACATTTGAGTATTGATCCTGCGAATAATGCTTCAAATAAGCAAAAAAACAGTGTGCCTTCAACGTAGACGCGCATTGCTCTTGGTTTTGACACCACATTACGTGACGCCACAAGGAGTCATGCAGTCCTCGGACCCGCTCGTGTAAGAAAAAAGTAGTTGCTTAAGATTAGAAAACGACTTAAGTCAGCTTCACATGTGTGTTCAGTTGTACGATCAAGTCGAGTAGATTTTGATGACTTCGTTCGCAAGCAGTTAAAGGAAAGATCACCTGCTCAATTGATCGCGGTTCCAGTAATGACGGATTTTCCCCCGAACTGATCCGAATGGCTTTTTCGAAAGCATTTTTCTTGTTTCCCTTTTTCATTAGTTGAGTGATCTGTAGCGCCAACTTATTCTACGTTTTAATCTATTTGTGTTATTTTTTCTGAGCGGGTGTCGTTACAGTAAAAGAATAAAAGTTTTACGTCAACACTGTCGTCTGCGCAGGTTATGTTTGTAAGAAAGCAACTGACATTCCGTTTGGTGCGTGCATAAATCGAATTCTAGTGATAAAACCCGTCGCGGTAAACTTATTTGATCAGTGTTTTGAAGCCAACAGTGTACATTCAAATGGAAACCTGCTAACTTTGAACAATTCCGATATACGGGGCTTGTGTCCGAAAGGTAGAATCATTATTCATCTGTTGATCATCTAGCAGCTCCTCCCACATAGATGCACCACCACGAGTTGAAACTGGACAGTAACAAAGCAAATTTAACTGCTGAGGGGGATCGACTCGATAACCTTCCGGTTCCTTCAATGCCCTGGCGTCCGTGCACTAATTTGTGTTTTTTTTCTAGCTGAATATTAATTATCGCCAAATAAACTCAACTCAACTCATTATCTGCAGTCCTCCAGGCCCCGAAAGCGTGAGTAGTGAGAGTAACTTGCGCCGAACAGATTGTGTTTCACGTACAGCGCGCAGTGGGTCACGTGACAGCAGTTCCCAGCACACCAGTAAAGCGAAACCCGAAGTCAGCCTGTGAAGTTGCTCGAAAGCAATTTTGAACTTGGTGGTCGTTTAGTCTGCTTTAACTGTTTTTTCCACATGAAAAGCTTTGTTTCATGCCTGCAGCATTAAACAGTGCTTTCAACACCCTATTCAAAAATCGCGTTCGTGAGAGAGGGTCAGTTTTTTTTTTGAAGCCGAAAATTAGACATTCAGAGTTCAGACCAAGACACGAAGCGGCGCGCTAATGCTCAGGAAAACAAGCTACACACACGCACCAGAGATGAGCGGACTGTCATATTTTTCGATCCAGATCCAGTCCTAAATTTTTAAAACTCAGTCCAAGCCCAACCTTAGTCCAAAAAGTTTAAGAAATATAAAATCCAAGTCCAAAAAAGTCCAAGAAATTAACAAAATACAGCTTTCATTGACAAAAACTACGTAATTTTTTTCTATTAACTCAATCCAAATCCGGTCCTGATCCTAAATTTGTGAACATTTCACAGTCCGGATCCAATCCAAAATCAACAAAATTCGTCATAGTCCGGATCCAGTCCATTCCAAGTCCAGTCCAATGCTCATCTCTGACACACACGCTATTCAGGTATCCTAACAGGGCAGTTTTCGAGCTACCAGCGAACAGAGTGCGAAGGGAGATTGTGGAATTTCCTGAAACTTCAATGCAGGAGCGGACCAGTCTACCAAGGCCAAGCTCAATGGTGTCAAACAGCATGTTCATTACACCTCTGTCACACCCCGTTGAAAACAATGCTGTTTATCGAACGGCAAACTGAAGAAGTAAAACGTATGTTTTGCAAAGCTGTATAACTAGGATCGCTGTGATACTAGGAAATCCATGCGCGGTGTTAAATTGGCTTTTAGACTTAACTGCCGCCAAACTGCGCTGTCGTTGCCAAAGCAACATAGCTTTATGCGCAATTGCTACACCTGTGACACCATTGTTAGGCGGTTATTTTTGCGTAATACACAAACGTGTACCATAAATAATGCATTGCACTCGTTCCTCTCTACACGAAGCCGCAGACGTGGTAAGCTTCTGGCACTCTGCTCATAGCTGCGGCTCTTGGTGAATGGAAGAGAGTCTAGTCAAAGAAAAACCCAGTCATTTAGAACAAAATTATACGCTGGCAAGCGAGAAAGCTTTATCTTTACGCTTCATCATCTGACCTTCGTCTTCTTTTGACAAATCTACAATTAACTAGCGCTGAAAAATGCTTGGTGGTGGGTGATTCTATAGATAGACGATGTTGTTGTTTTGAGTCGCGACTAAGGTAACCCTTCTTTAGGCGACTTCACACAGAATCCGGTTACGGCTTACGATCCGGCTTATGGCCAACGGCGGTCTTCCCACATGCAGCAAGAACACCATCACCGGCAACCACGGCAACCCGCCTTACTTAAAACAATTTTTAATAAGCCGGAAGCCAGTTGAAACCGAGGAAATTCACCCGGATACGGCCAACGGAGCTTGTGTGAAGACTGCCGTTGGCCGTAACCGGATTCTGTGTTAAGCCGCCTTTTCTTTCTAAGCGTATTTTGTGACTTGCAATCGCGAAATGTCGCTTTCGGACTACCAGATGAAAAGCAGTGCCTTTTGTCACATACTGAACTGCTTTAGCAATATTTGTAAAGCCACAACAGTGACCCACACCAAGCGAATCTATCGCAATTTATTGCGTAAGGAAACTAGTTTCGTGTATTACACATCTTCAGTCCTGCGCAAAAGTCG
>Ga0210059_1006231_pt1 | contig 19168 bp, 16 predicted proteins | sample Ectturendosymbi2_FD_188042 | JGI IMG/M metagenome (GOLD analysis project Ga0210059, IMG submission 188042) | Ecteinascidia turbinata endosymbiont from Florida, USA - Sample 2 (SPAdes) (version 2) | ecosystem: Host-associated > Tunicates > Ascidians > Unclassified | place: Key West, Florida... | reverse complement strand
CATGCAACGACAGCATTCCTCGCAAGCAACGTCTACGCTGGGCAACACCCCAAACCTCAACATTGGGTTCCTACACCAAAAGGAAAACCCTACACCACTACCAGCTTGCCAGCACTGAAACCATCACAATGCTTATCCATTGGATTTAGCCATTACAGATGCCCTGGTCAACTATAAGCAGGTCATGCGTTCCGAATTTGTCATGTGACCATCTTAAGCAATCGTTTTATGCCATGCCAAAAGCAAAATAGCTCCAGCAGTGTCTATCGTCTCATGAGGCAATATGGTCACTGCTACCCTGTTTTATTTTGAATTCAATGAATGCCATGGCTGCAACTACCCGCCACAATGAACTTATGACTGATATTGACAAGAAGTACACAATTTTTGACAAGAAGTGCACAATTTTTGACAAGAAGTGCACAATGGGCGGCATTAGACAAGAAATGCACAATTGACAAGAAGTGCACAATGACAAGAAAGAAGTGCACCAGAAAGAAGTGCAAATGACAAGAAAGAAGTGCATAATTGACAAGAAGTGCACAATGGGCGGCATAGCTCAGTGGCAAAATGTCCGCCTCCCAGTTGGAAGGTTGAGTGTTCGATCCACAGCCACTGAGTGAATTGCCGTAGCACTCCTTGGGCAAGAGCGTTCACCTCAATCGCCCCAGCAAAACGCACAATTCAGGCTTAGGCCTGCCGCCAATTGCCGTCACCAAAAACAAGTGCACAATTATTTTTCTATATGGCACATGAGGTTATAGTTGTACGCAATTCTTACATGCTCTTATGTAGTTGTTTAAATGAAATGATAGCCTACAACTAGCCTAAATTTGTGTTGGCCAACATGCTGGACTCCATGCAATGACAGCAGTTATTGTACATTAATTTAACAGTGACAAAGCGACCACCACATTTTTATGTCCAATGAAACCGATGTACACCTGAATCCCTTTTCTTTGAAACTCTTTCCAAACTGAACTTCCAGCACTGCTAGGCTTAGAATAAACAACCTAGCCACTCTCTACTAAATCCAACACTTTACAAGTTTTTATTGCCAGTTTAGGTGTATTTGAACCTGCAACAATATGGTCAAGATGTCAATGTGTTTTCATCATCCTTATTACTATTACTTAGTTTAGGTTAAGGCCACTTTGAGTTAGACTAGTGAGCTATGCTGTTGAGACAAAAACTGGTGTGCCTTGTTCAACGGTGAAAAAATGTTTTTCATAATGCTTTATTAAACACCAACAATGAAACATGTTTCATCTGAAAAACGACACAATGAAACAATAGAATCGTGCTCATTTTCACACTGTTCCGAACCACAAGCTGCTTGAGAATTGCGAAGTTCTCAGTCTGATCTGAAAGCTAGGATCCCGAGAGGCAGGTAACATTGCATTTTACCAAGAGAAAATAGAAAAGAAGATTGTTGCTAATATGATTTCAAAATATTGTACACCCTGGGACAAAAGTTTATGGACACTGCACAAAACCGAAAGATGTAGCTTTAAATGCACATAACGCGATGAATAATCATTACATTTGTGTTGTAATGTATAATTGTATAATTGTGCTATTGTGTTATTGTATAATCTCTGTATTGCAATCTCTTTCCATTTCCAGTTCATAAAGGTGCTAGCAAGGACGTGTTTTAGTGAAAATCAGGTAAATTCGTAAGTGCTAAAATGGGCAAAAAAACATCACTCAGCACTGAAAAACGGGCTCAATTGCAACCTTTAAGCAATTCAAACTTTTCTGTACGTCAAATCCTGAAGAAGGTGAAGGTTAGCAAAACAGCTGTGCACAATTCAATCATGAAATATCAAAATGAGGGCACTTTCAAGGGGAGAAAAAGGTCTGGCCGACCAAGGGTTTCCAGCTGCAGAGAAGACCATGTCGTGCATAGGGTAGTTATTCGCTCTCCAATGAGTTCTTCCAAAAATATTCAGGCTAAATTAATGGAAAGAGGCACACTAGTCACTGCCAAAACAATTCAAGGTTGTCTCTGGATTTTGGCTTCAAATCTTGCAAGCCTGATTGAAGATATCGGGGTTGGAGGCCTGTTGGAAAACGCTACGAGAAAAGTACACTACCCCAACAGTGAAACACCCTCCTAGTCAAATGATATGGGGAGCGATGTTCTTCAGGGGAATATCTAGGCCAGTGATGTAGAAGAGACCGACCTAGAAGTTCGAGACCGAGACTCGAGACCTCACATTTCTATGATGCTAATTAAAGCTAACTCCTTGAATAATGCTGCAACAAAATATCTGGCACATTGCCAAATATGAAGATAATAAAAATCATCCGAAATTTGTGCAAACGGCCAAATATTGCAAACGTTCATTTTCACTTTTATCTTAGGAATTTACAATCTCAAACCTGTGGCCTTATTTACAAATTCCATGAAGAGATACATGGACATTGAAAATGATGGCAGCGTTTAGAGCAGGGATGACGAACATGCGGCCCACAAAAGAATTTCGTGCGGCCCGCGGAGCATTCAGGCGAGACCAGCAGTAATTACTTTCGTTTGTTGTTTGTTTCTGTTGATTAACATTTTTTTTCGTTTTCAACAGGTTTCATAGTATGACCAAAATGTTGTGCGGCCCGCTTACTCATTGGTAACTGACAAAGTGGCCCGTGATATCAAATAGGTTCGTCACCCCTGCTTTAGAGGGTCTACACATTTTTCACTCGAAAAATGTTGGTGAACCAATTGAATATTCGAGGTGTTTGCCGTTGCCATGCTTCAAAAATTTGTTTTGACTCAGAAAAATGTTAATTGTTTTGTTCGTTACCAAACAATACCAACCCTTCTATGTAAGGACAGGGGGTGATGCCCTGATGAAGCTCCCATGTTCTGGTCTCCTACCGTAGGACCAAAACCGGTTGGCTACCCTGAGAAAGTGCTGGAAAAACTAAGTTCACTCGATGCAAAGATGTCTGGCCTTGAAACTCTACCCAAACAAATTAGTGATGTAGCAAGCACCCTCAAAACAGTTTCCAATGATGTTGAGCTTCTTCACAAAGAAATCAAAAGCCTTAGGGAAGAAAACTGTTCTCTAAGAGAAAAAAAATCGGTCACTAGAAGAAAAAATATCCTCTCTTGACTCTGATTTGAATGACTTGGAACAATATGGCAGGAGACAAAACTTGGAAATTCATGGAATACATATGAGTGATGATGAAAACATTGCAGAAGTTGAAAGCAAATTCTTGACAGTGCTGAAAAAAATTGATGAAAATATATCACATCAAGATATTGATGTCGCTCACAGACGAGGTAAATAAAAAAAACAACCCAACATCATTGTCAGATTTATCTCTAGGAAAACCAGAAACAATCTTTATAAAGAAATGAAGAAACCAAAAAATGCTTATGCTGGAAAACCTACCACCCAACGTGTTTTCATTCATGAAAACCTTACCAAAAAAAATAATCAGTTGTTTTACTTGGCTAATGACTAAAGAAAAAGATTTGGTTGGAAATACATCTGGACCAACAATGGAAGAATTCACCTCAGACAAACTAATGACAGTAAAGCCATTACTATCCGACATGAAAAAGACCTCGAACAGCTCGAAAAGCGAACAGCCGATTTTGGAAGTCTCTATGGATCATCTGCATTTGCTCACTCTCTTTAAAAACTCGCCGATGAAATACCTGTCTCCTCCTTTGGGTATGGTGAGTGGTCTACATATTGTCCTTACATTTGCTTGGTGTTTAATACTTCATTTAATAATCCACTTAACCAATAATCATGGCTCTCTGCAAAAAGTGTAATATGTCTAATTGTTTGCATTGTACTCAGTGTTCATCATGCCATCAGTATATCCAATCACTTAATGATTCCCCATGCTACTCCAACCAGCAACAGCCTCCACCATCATCATTTATTTGTTCTGCCTGTGTGGCTTCAACTATACCATTTTCCAATTTAACCAACACAGAGTTTTACAACCTCCTTTTATTTGGTAATTCTGATTTATTTAATTTCATTGAATCTTTTGCATGTGACTTACCACCTCAACATTATCAAACTAAGTATTCAACTTTAAGTGACACTGGCAAAATGCATCATGCAAATAAGCAGAAAATGTATCTTATTTTCATTTCAAGGTACGAAGCCTGTGTAAAAATAAGCATAAACTAGGTGACTTTTTCCTAATGACTGAAGTAAATCCTACTTTTATAGCCATATCAGAAACCAAGTTGAAACCCAACTTCATTGTAAATATTGACATCCCTGGATTCAACTTTGTTCATAATCCCTCACAAACCAATTCAGGTAGGGTTGGCCTTTACATTAATTCCAAACTAACTTACCAACTCAGAAATGACCTAAATCTCCAAAATGTAGGCTGTGAAAGCCACTTTATTGAAACTCCAACTTCATCTGGCAAACCCTTTATTATTGGTGTTGTCTATCGCCATCCAACACATTCATTTCCACCCTTCCAGGATAAATTTATTAAACTTGTCACTCATCTCCAAAACAAAAATTGTGAACATCTGACCGGGGGAGATTTTAACTGTAATCTTCTTAAGTATCATGAACAATCTAATGTAACAAACTTTGTTGATAGCCTTGCCAGTTGTGGTTGTATTTCTCTTATCAACAATCCAACAAGATTCAGCAAAAACTGCACGCCTTCTCTATTAGATCATATATATACAAACATATGTGATGAAAAAAGAATAAATAATGCTGGAATTACTATTTATGATATTTCTATCAGTTACCAGTTTTCGTAAATCTTAAACTACACCATCCAACCCAACAAAAAATAAAACCCAAATTCAGATGCATGAAACATTTTGACCCAAATACTTTTTTAACTGATCTCAGTCACAATCCAAACAACCTGAATTCTGAAGCTGGTGAAGTTAACACACTCAGCGATAAATTTGTTAAGGTCTTTTAATGACACTCTTGATAAGCATGCACCATATCGCTGCGCATCCAGAAAAGAACAACGCTCCTTCAACAAACCATGGCTCACCAAAGGCATTTTAACTTCCATTGCAAAAAAGAATACCCTCTACAGAAAGCAGTTGACTACAAAAACCCAAATATTATTAGACAATATAAAACTTGCAGAAATAAGCTTACCCGCTTAAAAGAAATCTCCAAACAAAATTATTATAAACAAGCTTTCCAAAAATGCCATCATGACATAAAAAATATGGAAGCTTGTCAATGAAATAATTGCAATAAAAAAAAATTTCAACAAAATAATAAGCTTTTTAAAGATTCGGCATACCAAAAACAATGTGAAGATTTAAACAGTTTTTTCTCAGAGGTTGGAAAATCCCTTTCTACAAATATAAAATCATCCCCTACCACTTACAGACATTTTATTAAACATATAAATTCAAAAAATTTATTATTTCTAACTCCTACTGATGCATATGAAATCCAACTTCTCATCAAAAACCTCAAAATGAAATATAATAGTTCTCCCAATGACATTCCATCCAAATTTTTGAAAATAGCTAGTTGCATTGTGCCAGAATGGTTGTCTAAATTCTTCAACAAATGCATGACTACTGGTGAATTCCCGGACTCCTGGAAAATTGCCCACATCACTCCAGTTCCTAAGTTCATAGCCCAAGTTCCTCATCTGAATATAGACCAATCTCTGTTCTTCCAGTATTGTCAAAGTTGTTTGAAAAAGTTCTTTATCACAGAGTATACTCTTATTTGACCGAACACAATCTAATTGACAAAAAACAATACGGTTTTAGAGAAAATCACTCAACTGAGCTAGCCATTACAACTATTTATGATGAACTACTCAGAAATCTTGATAATAAATTAATAACATGTTCCTTATTTATAGACGTATCAAAAGCATTTGACTGCTGTGACCATGAAATTTCACTTGATAAACTTTATCACTATGGTATCAGAGGTGTTTCTCATAAACTATTCTCAAATTTTCTGCACAATAGAATGCAGTGCACTAAGATAGGGGCATTTAAATCTTCATACAAAAGGATATCTTGTGGGTTCTCCCAGGGTAGTGTTATTTCACCTTTGCTTTTCCTTATTTACATTAACGATATCACAAAAGCTTCCTCTTTTCATACTACTTTGTTCGCTGATGATATTAATCTCCATATGTCAAATTCCTATTCTAATGCTCTTCAGACAACTGTTAAGCTTGAATTATGTAAAATTGACCACTGGCTAAGAGCCAACAAGCTTTCTCTTAACTACAATAAGACTAATTTTATGCTATTAACTTCTCGAAAACACATTAAAGTTACCATTAATAACCACACCATTTCCCCTGAAGACAACCTAAAATACCTAGGTGTCCTTCTTGACAATAAGTTAAGCTGGAAACCTCATGTACAAAAGGTAAAAACTCAACTATCAAGAGCTTGTGGAATTCTATCCAAACTTAAACATTGTACAACACCACCTGTACTGAAAGTTGTCTATAACTCATTAATCCATCCCTACCTCAATTACTCAATCCTCAATTGGGGATCTGCTTCAAATGCAACCATTCAGCCTCTCATTAAGCTCCAAAATAAAGCTATAAAAATAATAAATCCAACTAACATGAGATCACTGGAAGACCATTTCAAGCACTTAAACATCTTATGCCTTCCCAAACTATAAAGCTTTTCAGTAGGCAAATTCATGCACTCTTATCATAACAAACTGCTTCCAAATCATTTTGATGAATATTTTGTTCCACTCAGCTCAATTCATTATCACTCCACAAGATTATCAGCCTCTAGAAACCTGTTTTTACCTAGAGTTAACTCTTCCTCAGGAAAATGTTCTCTTAAATTTATTGGCCCAAAAGTATGGTCTACAATACCAGACGATATTAAATTTTCAACCACTTTTACCTTTAAATGGAAACTTAAGAAACACCTCCTACATGAAAAAAATTCCCAATTATGAACTTTAGCAACATTTAACCTGTCCAGAACAAAATACTGTGTATTCTAGCAGGCGCGCCACCGGAGGGGGGGCATTTGGGGCATTTCCCCCCCGAAATTTTCAAAACATTGCATAGCAATTTTGACATTTGTGGAAACTTTCAAAGAACATAGATGAAATTTTACATTCTAATCGTTTTCAAGAAACCTTATTTTAATTTTTGTTCGTCTTGCTCGTTAATTATTATCTCCTGACAAGATTTATCTTGAGACAGGTTATCTGATCGAAAATTTCGTAAATGATTGGTATTCAACCACAAACATGCTGGAAGTGCCAACTTGGGAGGTAGTTTGAAATGTTCGTATTTTTAAGGGATTTTTTGTCTATTTGTTCGTATACTATTTTGTCTTAGACAGGCCTCAATTTACCCTCACGAAACTTTATAACATTAGGGTACTGTTGAACCTTGCAAATCGCTGGAACTTTCATATTGGTAAGAGAAATCTTGACAGAGCAGTTAGTGCCTCGACAAACTGCTTGTTCTTCTACGACCTTTTGATTATTATTTTTGTTTGGGGCAAGCCGATCACCATTATTAACGTAGTAGGCCTACATTTCTTAACCCTGCTCAGGCAGCCTCTAACTACAAACACCGCTGTAGTCCTTGCCCAAAATGGGCAGATTTTCTTTATTCGCTTATACTGGACTAACTAACAGGTTTAGACGCGCGCGCGGGTTTTTGTACAACTTAGCAAGTCTTCTCAAGCTCATCCGACCAGAAAGAAACGACGTGTTGATTTTGGAAAATTTTCATGTGACGTAGAACAAGAGCAATTTTCCAAACAAAAATGTGGGAAGTGCTCTTAACAAATGAACGAAAAAGTAAAGAAAAATCCAAAAATTCCACCAGTAGACGCCATTGGTGGTCAGTTTAAGGTTTAAACAGAATCTCATTTCATGCTTGTGGTTCTCTCTGCAATAAAAGTAAATTAGGTTGAGACATGAAATTCTATTTTCATTGAAATTTTCAGCTACATTAATCAACCTTGCCCAAAATGGGCAAATTTTTACGAAAATCAGGCACATAAGGTAAACGTGCCCAAAATGGGCAAATGCTTTACGAAAATTGTTGGGCAATCAGATTGATTGCGGCATTGCCATTGGTTTTTATGTCTCACGTACGGCCAGTCCCGTTGCCACAGGGGAGATTTGGTGGGCTAAGTCCCCCCAAACAATGCACCAAGCCCCCCAAAATTGAAATATGAAAACTATAAATTAGTGGAGTTTTGTCAATTTTTACAATGTCAAGGCATCAACAGGGAAACAAAGAAGTCGCTCTAACCATAACGTCGGGTGATTTTCACTTCAAACTCATACTAACCATAGCATGCGTTGATTTCACTCGAACTCACAATCAACCATAATGTCGAATGATTTTCTCCTAAGGACCACGTGGCCACCACTCCTGTCCAAGTGAAATCACCCGAGGTTAGTATTTCAGGAGTGTGAGAAATCTTTGCAGAAAACTTGAAAGTGATCAATGCAGACAAGTGCTCCCCATTGTTGGCAGTTGGCACGTGAACCTCATGTTGTTCAGTTTTAATGGTGGACAGGTTCCACAGCTTTGTCTGGTCTCAAACTTCATGTCCTCAATAAAATGCTTTGACCTTTTACCACAAGTGCACGCACAATAAGGAGCAAGCCTTTTTCGGCCAAGCCAGAGTTCCAGAAAATTAGGTAAAGAGAAGCAGATGGTTCATCATGTCCTCATCAAAATGCTTTGACCTTTCACAAGTGCACGAACAAGGTGCAGGCCCTTTCTGGCTCCAATTTTTTTCCTCTGACGGAGAAGGCGTCACACACTCTCCTGTCTGTTTCTCAATGAAAACCACGAGCTGAGCAGGAGCCATTCGCGCCAAATTGATTTGTGTCGCCAGGGCTTGCGCTCGTGTGATCTACTCCCGTGCTGCTGGCTTCGGTCAAAGGTTGCTGGCGTGGCTTACTGGTGAACCTACATGCACAACCCCTTTTGCCCAAATTGGTCAAGATTACCTTAAGAGCGATCACTGTGTAGGAATTTGTTACACCTTAGGTAACCATGGATCAATTTGGGCAAATTTTTGTTCCCCATTGAAAGCTACAAAACTTGTGCAGATTTCGATAGGACTGCCCGAAAGAGCTTCTAAAAAATGCAGCTACTGAAAAAACAGCTTTCTACATGAACGTTAACTACTTTTAATTTAAGTAGAAGAACCATTTGCTCAAATTGGGCAGAGGTTACCTGAGCAGGGTTAAAAAAGCGTTGTTTAGCTGCATTTTCGGTTCGAAATCTGATAGTTTTAACTAAATTTAGGTTGAGGACTGTTTCACGTTTTAGTGTCTTTCTGGGTTGATCCCAGTATCACGGCTTGGGAAAAAGGTTTAGTAAAGTGTCATATGAGTGCTAGTCAAGTATTGAACGCACCGACCTACTATACCGTTTTGCCTCCAAATGACGCTTTACAAGATCTTAACATTTGCAACCAGTGCAAGTCCTGAAAGCTCATAGCCCTAAAGGTGCTTCTAAAAACTTTCACAAAACTAAATGATGTCAGAAAAGCCGTTTTGCCCCAAACACGCCTTGTCCGGCACGCACCAAAGGCACAAGACACCTGATCCGTCGTTTTGCCCGAAATGGTAACATTCAAAGCAGAGGTGAGCGGATATTGATTTTTCAACTCCTGATCCATATCCGAAAAAAAATTTTGCATATCCGTATCCAATCCTTATCCGAAAATTTCTGAAATTTGGTATCTGATATCCATCCGTATCCAAATACGACACTGGCTAAATATGCAACAAACCGGCAGTGGTTTTAGGCCTGCCAATGGACCTTCATTTTTGAAAACTTATTCATCCGTCGCCTGTAACATGACACTAATCCATTACAAGTGTGCAGTAGACTGCACTTCGCTTGGTAAAAACGTAGTAAACCTAACCCTTTAAACCTAAACCCTAAACCTGAACTTAAACCCTAAACCTAACACTTAAACCTAAGCTGCAAATCTGACCACAAAAGTTTGAAAACTTTTGAAAAAATAGATAAAAATTGTACCATGAAAAGTGCAACCACTAGGCTACAACTAAAACGAAAGGTGCCTAATCGTGGCCAGAGTCAACGCGAAAACCATTTACACAGTAAGACACGTCTACATGACTACCATGACAGTGCTGCTAATGTTGCAAACAGCGTTTTATTCTAACCGTGTCACCGCCAGCAGACCTATAGCCACTTCCAAAAAAACACCCTGTCATTTTGTGACCCAATCCATAAAAATAATATCACAAATTGTGCACTTTCAATCGGAAAAACAAAAAATAGTGTGTATTTTGCCGCCAGTGGTATAGCCCTGCTGTGGTCATTTTTCCATTTGAACTGTAGTGCATTTGGCTTTGTCCATTCATAACACTGAGTTCCTTGCACTAGCATTGGGTACAATGAACCTGGTCGAGTGGGAATTCTTGCTGTGCGAGTGGCCGTCGTTTCGGCTCTCAGCATTTGTGTTTCGGCTCGGCTGATAGAGACGACTCTTTTTATGGGCAAACTTTTGATGTAAGCTACAGTACTAAGCTTTGAAAATCAGACGCAGGTTTGACATTTCGATTAGGGTTTTAGATTATATGGCAAAGAAGATCCGCTAATCCAAGGATATCGTCCTTGTAGTTGTCACGTGACCAACTCAACCAATCTGGTTCAGCTAATTGCAAAAGAGCTCAACCATTCAATCAATTGGTAAAATAAAGAAAATAGATTTTGTAACACTGAGTGGAGATCACAGTATGAAATATAATAAAAGTACGTAGCTTACAAAAACTGCAAACTCAAACTGTCTTTTAGTAAAGGTTGACTGTATAAAACATTCGGTAGAATTTCAAAATTCTAAGCAAAAAAATGTAGCTTTTTAAACGCTGAAATCAACTGATTGATCGCCGTCACTTGGTCGATTACATCAGATTTTGCATTGGATTGACAAGATACCTAAAAAGAACATTTTTGAAACAATATTCCAGAAAGTACATAAAAATTAGCCATCAATTGTTGGTCACGTATGTTCTTTGGAGCCTATTGCAGTGGCTGACCATAGGCTAGCTCGGCAGATTATTGCGTGGCAATCATGATTTAGGCGTAACAGACACTTTGCCTTCTGTCTGTGCTTCAAAGGCGATGGTGCACTGTATTTGCACAGGTGAGACTCCACTTTGGCATGTGGTATTGTATTTGTGGCTTTATTATCGACCGGTCGATCGTGAGTTATCAAGAAGTTTTCTAGTTGATCCCAGTCGAAGACAAGTTTGCCACCCATGAAACAAACTATATTAGCCTACACAAAACACACATAGGTCATTTAGCACAACAAACAAAGCAGCATACCAGCAATATAAGAGCAGCTCACTACTTCCACTTGGCCGGAAAAAATTAACGATGAAGTAACATGAATTACCGTTGATTGTGATGAGTGCAGCACCATCAATTGCGACATCTTGAATCACCCTCGGAAAAATTTCGTGATAGAAATGAAACCAATATCTTGATCCTGTCCTGATCCATTTTTTTTCAAAAATGAATATCCAAATCCAATCCTGATCCGAAAAAAATCGCAAGTATCCTGCGATTTATCCAATCCTGATCCTGTCCATGCTCACCTCTGATTCAAAGATCCCCTCACCCTTGACATAGGCCAGTGTTTCTCAAACTTTTTTATTCAATCGCCCCCATTTCACACCCGACACCTCGTTTTCGCCCCCCAAGCCTGATAAAGCAAACACAAGGTAGTAAATTTAAAGAATTTTATTTAAAGAAATAATTAAATAGCTGAACCATGCAATTAAATACTGAACTAAGCAATACTGTATTTCGGCGGTGATATTACGTTCAGAATTCTTGTGAAAATAATCCAGGGCTACGGAGCCGGTGCGCCGGAGTTGGGCATTATCCCTGGATCCGGAGCTCTAATTAAAAATCAGGAGCCAGAGCTCAGTTAAAAACTTTAGGACCGAGTTTATGACCATTTGAGAGGTAGCTCGGGCTCCGGGTCCTTTACTAGATACTAACGGTTTTCCCAAATAGACTTATGTGTGCTCTATGCAGCACACTAAACACGATTGTTACGAGTTACGACACCACACTGCAACAATGGATCTGCAAGCGTTTGATGCTTCTTTGATTTAATAATCACTAAGGCTGTGACATCGTAGCTGGCAGGCGTGGTGATACTTGACAAAAAATGTTTCTCAAACACTGTTCTAAGAGCCGCATGCAACTCCTAAGCATCCTTTGTGCGGCTTTTGGCATTCTTTCTGCAACATATACTATTTGAATAAGAGCTGACGATGCCTACTTCGTAGGCAAAAATATATACTCTGTAAGAGCTTAATAATGCAGTGGTTACCAACCTTTTTAGCCTTTCGGCACCCAACAGAAGAAAAATATAATTTGCGGCACCCATAGCAATTTGGTTTGAGGTTTGGCGACAGTTTGAAAATATCTTTTCAATGATATATTGAAAAACGTATTAGCTCGCGACACCCCTGAGTATTGTAAATGGCACCCAGGTTGGGAACCACTGGCTTAGTGTCTGATTCTATGCTGGGAAAGGATTCCTTTCGATAGGCAGTGCCTTTCAGTAACACCTCTAATATTTTGTGCAACAGACTTCGTTAGTGCAATAAAACAAAACGTGTCAATTGAATTGTGGTAAAATTTGTTTGTACGGCTTTCCAACAAAATCATAGGTCTGCATTTGGCTCCCTTCAGCGAAATTGTTGAGAACCACTGTTGTAAAAGTAAGAAAAATGTTAACTACCACAACATTTTACTTTCTAGTTAGAATGATCAAACCGGGTCTGTAGTAGTGTAGCGATCTAAAAAGAACTGAGGTATAACGAGTAGGTATGTAATAAAATATCCACAGCTTTTGTAGCTGTGTAATCATGTTGTTAGCAGGGAGTATGATTAAGATATGAAACCATTGCAGATTTAAGCGTGAAATGCACGGCATGCTGTTGCAAAGTAGGAATTTTTATCAGAAACCATTAGGCTTACTAGCAAGGTTTACTATACTGGTGAAGTTGACCAGGAAAAATTACGTTTACAAGCAGTAGCATAACATGAAAGTTATAAATAATTGGTTGCTAACTAACATTGCTTTGCACAGCAGTACATTATCAGGAGGGTATAAAAATGAGTGTAAACAAATGTGGACTTTTCTTGGTTTTCATCTATGGAAACAATCTATGTTTTCAGCACGGTAACCATCAGTGTTATTTTATCCTAAGCTTTGCAGGTTAAATTGTGCTTTACTTTGCGATTCATCACTGCCAATTATGAGTGCAAAAGACAAGAAATCAGAAGTTTTCAGATATTTAAAAAAAGTTAAATGTGAATTTCGTGCTAGAAGTCATACTATTTCTTTGAACAAAGGGCTTTTGAACACATCTTCGCATTTGTGTTATCGCCAATGTCTGCGTGTTTGAAAGAACACATGAGAAGCGACTATGTGTTTTGCACTCTTTGCATGGTTTGCCCGGGCATCAGTGGTGTAGAAGGCGGGGGTGCAGGGAGTGCAAGCGTACCCCCAAACGATTTTATTTGTTGAAAATCCGGGCAAAATCCCTGAAAATCCGAACAAAATCCCTAAAAAGTTGGGCAAAAATGGTGCTTGGAATCGCCAAGACTGCAACAAGCAAAGCACACAACGATTGCAGAACACTTGTTCAATTGGGACTGGTTGGTGTTTAAATGCTTGGACACAAATGTAGTTTTCCAAACAACCATTTTCTTAATTCTGGTCTTAAGAAACAACAAAAGGTCCCCAGGCATTGATGGCAAAACCAGCGACTACCTTTCCAGAAGTTGTTTATATTACCGTTATCTTGAATTACGTTTTTGCTAGTACAGTAACTGTTCTCTGAATCGTCTGAACCTGTGATTGTTTTTTTCTCGCTGATTTCCTCATGGTAAGAGCGCTGCATGTCAAAAACTACTAGATAAAATTGCTCAAAAAGTTGGTATATTCTCTTAGTTTTGTGTACTTGATTTAATTCATTTTTCATTCAACTTGATGCACACCAATACAATTAAAATATTAATGTGTAAAAACAAACAAAAGCAAGAGCTGGGCCAGAGCCTGAGCTATGAAAAAAGAGAGCTCCGGAGCCGGAGCCGCACTCATGAAAACCAAGAGCTCCGGAGCTGGAGCAATGTTCGTAAAAAGAGCTCCGGAATCGGAACTGTGACATTTTTACGACGGCTCCGCAGTCCTGAAATAATCCACACTGTAGCGGAGCACATAGACGATCCAGAGTAAAAATTCTACAGATTAATTGCTTTAGCAACAACCTCCAACGATTGTCATAGTAAATCAAAATCTGAAGGAATCTAACAAGTCATAAAAATGGGGTACTGAAATTAACTCAATGATCGATTAGTAATTGAGCATTTTCGCCCCCTTGATGTTTTTCGCTCCCTATCGCCCCCTTTGGTATTTTCGCCCCCTTTCCCATCAAATTCGCCCCCAGGGGGGCGAATCCGCCCACTTTGAGAAACACTGACCAAGGCTATCTTTCCAGTTTGGGATCTTCATTTGTGATAGAAATTCAAGCACATGCTGGAAGAAAAAGGGCTAGAACGAATTTGCTAAAACAAGACGAAAATTAAAACAAGACGAAAAATTAGGGTTTACAACTGTAGTAGCCTACACATCTGTCACACTAAAGCCATGACTACACTAGTTGAGTACGGAACTAAGTGTTTTTATGAGAATACTAATTTTTACTCTGTCCTGATCGTTCGGTCTGCATCTTGATTAAAACTGAAAAGTTCTCATTTTCGGAAATGTTGCGAAGAGAACTTCTATCTGTGTGTCAGGCTTATGCAGAATCACATGGAAATATTTTCAACTACAGCAAAACTGTTTGTATGACGTTTAAGGCTGAGAGTGCAAAAAGCACAGTCATCCCATTACTGACACATGGGTGGTAAAAATCTAAAATCTGCTAACCAATACATATATCTGTGAGCTGTACTGGACACTAAGCTCTCAGATGACAAAGACATTCAGAGACAACTGAGATAAAAATATTGTGCAGCAAACAAGCTGCGAGCCTCTTCTCCCGATGTTCAAATGCAGTTAAAAATGTACTTTTTCGTTCCTTTTGTGTGCCCATGTATGCACCACAATTATGGTGGAATTTCAGAAATTCATGCATGCAAAGATTGCGTGTGGCCTACAATTTTGGATGCAGAGCTCTATTCCACCTGCCCTGGAGAGCAAGTGTTAGTAGTCATGACTCATCAGGTGCAATGTAACATTCCTACATTTGAGGCTGTATTTAAAAGAATATGCACTTATTTCTCGAAAGATGCAGAAGGTCTACTAACGTATTGGTTGCCTGCTTTGACGCAGTTAGATTGTTTATATTCTTCCTTATTCTTTGAACACTACAACCACATTTTACTTTGTGACTGAGTGCTCGGACATTGCAGTTTTTGTTCGTTTGAGGGTGTGCATGTCACAATGCATTCGTATTGTACCTGGTCTTGACCAGGAATTAGCGTCCCACTCTGCAGTAGTGTTGTACCAAGCGAACAAATAGAGCTAAGTATCCGTCTGTAAACCTGAGGTTCGGCCTCCAACGCCGTTACAAAACGTTCTGTTAAATAAATTTCTGTAGCCCAGGGTCAAGCGAAATTTCTGACCTATTATTTTTGTCAGTTATTTTTCTTCTCAGAGTAAAGGAATAAAGTTTGGCGATTACTTATTTGATGTGTGCTGTGTAATTTAAAACTGTTTGGTTAGATGTCAGCTACCCACAGCAAGCTACAGTACGGGAATAAGTAAACTCAATGAAAAATATTGGACGTAATCTTAGACTTCAATTATTTTCTTTTTCAAACTGTAACATACACCCTAACCCGACACACTTACCTAAACACCAAATCTTAAGCCCTAATCATTCGTTTTCTCAGCGTATTTAATATGTTGAATGTTGCTCTGTGCATGCGCATATGTCGTGAAGTCAGAAATTTCGCTTGACACCGGTAATTCAGCCTCCAACGCTGTTGTGAAACGTTATGTTTTGTCTGTTGTTATTAACCTGCGTTGTGCAGAATGTGTGTGTTTGTAATATGGACTTCTTATCTGAGGGCAAAAATATATTATTATTGTATGTGACCGTTTGCGAAAAGTTGTACCACGGTTGAATAAGCACAATGACGTCATCGAATGAAATTTCATGAAAATTGCCCCCCCCCGAAATGAAGAGCTGGTCGCGCCCCTGTATCCTAGTATTCTGTAACTCTGTTTCATTTTTTGTGTGTATTTACTTTTTCGCATTTTCTGTATGGATATTCTAGGCTTTCCGGCATGAAGTTCACTTTTTGTTTTTTTTTTGCTTTGCTTTGTTTTGTTTTGTACCTCATTAATTAGTTTTTGTAACTTTTTTACTTTTTTTATTACTATTTTTTAATTTCTTTGTATTGCTAAAAATACTCTAACCACACCAATTTTCTTCACTTAAATTCGATCCACTCATCTATGTACATAGGGATGCGCTTTCACCTGTACATTTTCTTCACCATGTTCTGCATTCATTCGTTTTTTGTTTTTCTCTTCATTATGCTTATTCGATCTCCAACTGTTGTTTCTCAACACTTGTCAAAAAGTGATAAACGTGGTTGGTTGACGAGATGACCGCCACGGTCTTTCGCCAATCGTATATGACACAGTGCCCGTCTTTGTTTACACCGATCAGCTATTGTGTCATTGTGTTTTCATTTGCTCTAATTTTCGCTAATGGTTGGTTTACTGCATGCGATGGCTTTTCTGGTGCATCTGCTTGTTGGCTGAGTCATATGAAACAATAAACCATTACCATTACCTAGTATTGAAGTAGGCCTATGTTATTTGAGAAAGTGGAGGAGGCAAATCATTACTTTTTATTTTAAAACAAGCACAGTCGATGTAGGCGAGTGTATACAGCCCCAGCACCACTGGTCAAAACAGGACAGTAAAGTGGTAACTCCACAGGAAAGGTTGCTTTCCATCATTCAATTTTTTGCCAAGGTGTTTCATCGTTTATATCATTTGCCAATGAAGTAACAAACTTTTAACGTTTTTTACTATCTATCACTTACCTGTTTCACTACATTCTTTTTATTTTAACACCGGGCATCTGCACTGACACTCAAATTTCTTCGCCACATATTTCGTGTATTTTGGCTAACAAAACTTTGACATTTTTTGTAACGTTACCTAAACTTTTCCTAATTACTTTTCGCCTCACACGACAAGTAATTGATTAAGAATTCTCCAAAGATTTACAATTAAGAGGTGATGAATTTAGATATTTAAAAAAACGAAAGCCCTACTTTGAATTTCAAAAAGCAAAATCGTAACTAATTTTTCATCCATCCAAACTTGCTCACTCTGTCCAAAAAAAGTTTCAAAAATGTTACTCGTGATTCTGCTGTTGAGACAAAGAAAAAAATACTTAGGCCTATCAGAGTAATAGACTTTTTTGGCACAAATTAGGTTTACATTTTGAATCAGCGTGGTAGTATCCTACCGCGTGCTCTACTGCAGTGGCGTAGTGATGTTAATGTCGCCTGGGGCCGACCATAAAAATGCTTTCTCTTTCCACTCCTCACATTTACTTACAACAATATAAAATGAAAAAAAATCATGTATCATGCTTATTATAACAATAAGGAATAATGAAGCATCTTGGACATCACAATCAAATACTCACAAACTGAAAAGGGGTCTTGTTTTCAATTCACGATTATGGATCTTGCTTTTTCTACTTGTTAGCCACCCTTCTCGTCATTACTTTTCCTATTTTTTTCTGCCTTCTATGCATGTATGTATGGCTTAATAAATGGCATAGCTGGCACGTGCTAGGCTGTGGTTCAGCAAGAAATTTTGATTTTTTGTCATTACTTGCGAATCAATTGGCACCGTAGATTCGATGTGTTTTCCATGACAACAACAAAGTGCACAGGGCTAATGAAGCCCTGAAGCAAATTGGGTTTGCTTTTTGGTCTTACTTAGAGCAAGGTGCTCGTAGTTTGTCAGTTTTTTTTACAACTGCGACGGATCTTTTGCAGGTAACCATTGCCTTCGTATTGAAGATTTTTTCTTTCTCTGATAAAAAAAAGTATTAGATGATTTCGACAGGCATTGTTGGGATGCAGCATGCTGTAGCAGAATGAGCGATGTTCGGGATTACCGGTGTAGTTGACTAGCAGTGAAATAGTGTAGCGCCTTCCCGCTGACTTTATGGCTTTGTGTATAATTCCTAGATTTGCTATTTTCTATTTTCAAGTTTTTATATTTCAAGTTTTTCATAATTTCCATATTTTTACGTTAAACTGATATTCATAACTGTTCCAAATTTCCGTTTTTGCTGACACACTTAGAGTTTTCGCAACACCGCATGTCGGTGAGAAAACGCAGAAAGGCCGCAAAGCCTATAGCAGTTCGTCAAAGTAACTGATCAGCCATGACGCATTATTTGCTCTCTGTATAAAACTCTTATGAGCAAAACTTTTCTTCAAGAGAGTTCTGAGGCATTTTTGAACTTAAAAAACTCTGCATTACGCTGAACAAGAAAAACTGTACCAGCGTGTTTTAACAGAGTTCTTTGAAAAGCACTTCGAAAAAAAAGACATGTTTTTATTTGGCTTCACAAAAAAGAAACGTTTTGGCACTCTCCCATCTCTTTTGAATAAGCTTATGGGTTTCATAACAAAACTCTTGGAAAAACAGTTCAAAGATAGTCCTCAGCAAAGTACTCTCAACCTCTCGTTGCAGAGAATACGCGCTGCAGTTTCATTGGTACATGCACATTTTTTATTGAATTCAGTATAAATTCTAAACGGGGTAAAGGGCAAATTGTTTCCTCTAACTCGCAAACAACGTAACAACAAAGAAAGCGTCCATTGACCTCTTTGAACGGCAAAATTTTGAACAATCATTTTTTAAAACCATTTTTTTAAGGAACTCCTTCTTGCAAAACTTCAAAAAAACTATGCAAAGTCTCGAGAAGAAGAGCTCGAGACCGAAATCCTTCGAGACCGAGACAAAACCTGATACCTTCGAGACCCAGACTGAGACTCCAAAAAACGGGTCTCGAGACACATCCCGAGACCGAGACCAAGTCTCGAGACTCCATCACTAATCTAGGCTTTATTTTTTTGCCACCAGGAACCATCATGA
>Ga0210059_1006230_pt1 | contig 19172 bp, 13 predicted proteins | sample Ectturendosymbi2_FD_188042 | JGI IMG/M metagenome (GOLD analysis project Ga0210059, IMG submission 188042) | Ecteinascidia turbinata endosymbiont from Florida, USA - Sample 2 (SPAdes) (version 2) | ecosystem: Host-associated > Tunicates > Ascidians > Unclassified | place: Key West, Florida... | reverse complement strand
ACCTCCTCATGGACTGCACGGCCTGACGGTTGTGGACGATGTGACAATCGAATGGCTACTCAACACCTGTCCCGAGATCTAGCGCGGCCAAGGAGTGGATAGAAGAACTCGCTCAACAGAAGATGATAAACTTACTGTTTCCTTTGGGTCATACAGCAGTCCATGGATGTTGGCTGTTGCCCAGGAGTCCAGGCTCTCACCGTCAGGGGATGTTTTGCTGTAGCCCCAGTTGACATGTTAGCGGTTGAAGTCACCAACGTATACAGACTGGGGTGTGGGGGCGTCGGTCGTCGGGAAAGACTTTGGTGTGAGTCGCGAGCGCGGAGGTTTGCAGCCATTAATGATCTTATATCCTGCGACGTCTACGCACAACCACTCGGTCTCTGATTGTTCAGGAGACTGATCGACCAGTGACCATTCCAACCGCTCGTGAACAAACTTGGCAAGACCGTGCTTCCTGCTCAGAACAGACCCAGCTAGTGGGAAGTTGGGAATCACTGCGTTGTCTGCAGTGCAGCAGGTCTCCTTTAGGACGATGATGATTGCCTTGTTGTAGGCTAGCTGCTCAATAACGCTGATCTTGTTTGCAGTAAGCCCCTCGGTGTTCAGCAGGAGTATGTTAGGTCGTGGGTCATCTTCGGCAGCATCTCTGATGCCCCTCCTTGCGACAGGCGTTTCCCTACCCAGCTCGCGCTGGAGCACATCCAGCACGTGTAGCAATGGTCCCTCGATCAGTTGACAACAGGTTGAACAGCTTTATATGCAGAAGCAGCACACAACAGCACAAATACAATTGCTTCACAGCCTTAAGCAGCAATTATTTCGTAAATTCTCAAAACATAAGAAGCCAGGATATACCAAAAGCAAGCGCTGACGGGGCTGTGGAGCATTCACTCCTATAGTTCTGAGCTTTAGAAAACAATAAAGAACTGACTGAAGCTTTTCACAAACTGAAACGCATCATTAGCTTTGGTGCTGTTTTCAGTTCTTCACAGAAAAGAAAGTTTTCCTTCATGGGACCATCATGGACATACCTCACATCAGCGCAATAAAGTTGACTGCAATTCGAAACATCGGCGGTCCTGTCTGATTTTCAAGGGGCTTGCCTTCATATGTGAGATAACTTGTTCCAAAAAATCCAATCTCAAATCTGCAATTCGGCTTTGAATGACATTATTTGACAGCGGCGCAAATTCAACCTTCTTTTTTTGCGTTATTTCCAAGAGTCATTGTAGCCATTTCTAATACACATGTTTTAATATGTTTTTTCTGCTATAGCATGAGGTTTCTTAAACTTTGCTACTTTAAATAGGGCTGTTGAGCCCCAGAAATTTTCGATGGCTGGAGCAGGGGCCAAAATTTTTAGATGGTGGAGCCGAAGCCGGATTTGGAGTCGGAAATTTTAGATGCCGGTTCCGCAGCTCTGCAGTTAGTGGGTTAGCCTAGTTATACGAATATTATAGCCGAATGGTTATCGGTTTTCAATGGACCAAATCACTTTGGAGCCGAAGCCAAAACTTTTTGATGCCTGGAGTTGGAGCCAGAGCCGGAGCCTGTAATTTGAGTTTCGGCTTCACAACCCTGCTTTGAAAGCTACTTGGCAAGAAGCCATCAGCAGTGGTTCGTCAATAGATCCGAAACGTAATTTTGGAAGGGTTGCTCGAGAATCAAAACGGATTCTTTTAGCTCGCAAAGAGTTTTCATCATAACCTATAACAGTGGCCCCACCATGCCGGTTGTCGAAGTGATCTTGCAGCTTAGATGGCTTCAATTTCACAGAGCACACACTGACGCTTTTGCAAATCCTCAGTTTTACCGATGCAAGTGAAACTAAAACGAACGCAGTCATCATTCTATTTCTTTTGTTTTCGACATGATGAAGGGTTATGATGATAATCAGAAATTAGAAAAGCTATTATTATCTCCACTCGCAAGTACGCAACAGACCTTCACGTCTCACCAAATGAACAAAACACTTTCAAAAGAACAAAGATTCATTCAAATATGAATGGCAGTGCACAAGACTCCTTTCCTCTACTCTCGCGATCGATTAACCTCAGAAATACAGTATTTAATGAGAATCATGAAATGCGGAATCCACTTGTATATATGTACGCTCAGACTATCCTAGAATTGTCCAGAAAAGCATTTTATCACGTCGCAAAAAGCAATGCCAATATCTATTTCGTTCGAACAAAAACAACCACAAGCTCGTAAACATGAATAATGTATTGCAGTTAATGTTTACATGAATAATTAATATCGTGACACACAGGTTTGAACGTGCCTCGCGTTTATGTCGATAATCCATTGCAAACAAAACAAAAAATCGCAGGAGAGTAATAAACAGGTGAATTTCTTGTCATTAAAACGGACGCTTCTTGCACCCCCTGAATGATGTCTCGCACTCCCAAGGGAGCAAGTACCCCCAATTGGGAACCACCGACTCTAGAAGGAAGCTCAGTTGTGATTCGATCGTATTTTTTGCATACACAGTTTCTGGTCTCATATTTTTACCTCCTTATTTTTCAAAAGATGCACTTCTGCGCTGGTCACGTGCTGCAACACGTCGGATATCAGCTTCGCCGACTCTGCAGAACTTATTTGAAAATCACTGACGGCGTCCACAACCTTGGATCGCTGCAGAAAAATGTATTATTACAATAATGAACGTTTCATCACAGCGTTCAACTTTTATCAGAGCAGTATGTGGTTTACATAACCTTGATACCGTGCACTGTATATGCGTGAGTCCTACTGTTTCATTAAGGTCATGGCGTTTGGCAATTTCTCACACAAAAACAACAGAGACAAACGCAACGCCACATTCTTTTTTTATCAGCAGTTTTGAAAACTGCGGCAAATGCGAAATCATTTGTTTTATTCTTTTTCGTGTGAGCGCAACGTGATGTTTGCATTTACTGTAATATTCAATTAAAACATACCTATAACGAATAAATCACCATAGGTTTCGGCCTAACTGCGCATATTTCTGATAGATCATGTTAATGAATATCACGTACTTTCAAAAACAAACACATGGTAAAAAGAAAACGACTTTTTGTTGTGAAAAAAATGGGGTTGAAGAAATCAACTCTCACCACTTCATCCTTGATCAAACTTCTGCTGGAACTGAAAGCAATTAAGTTTGATAGCGTTTGATAATTTTCTGCTTTGATGTTCGCTTCTATCAATTCAGAGACGTCAGTCTCTGGTTCAAGATCAATTACTTGTACTTTGATAACGTTCCTGCTGCACGATTCAAACTGATTGCAAATTTCAACCACAACAGATGCAGAGTGAGTTCCTTTTTCAGGTGCAAGCACAAGATCATATACATCACTGGCGTACGTGTACTGAAGAATCGTTTCAAGTTTTCCTGAAATTAGTGATTATGTGTTGACTGCTTTAGTTGACCAGTGCAGACGGGGTTAAAATATAATTTACAGACAGTTATCGAAATTAGATGAGATGTACTAGATATTTTTCGATAGATCAACATGATAATCGTACACTGTGTATTTCAAGACTTTTAAAAGCTGGACAAAAAATAAAACAAATCGAAATTTCTGAAAACGTTTCAAATCTCAGAATTCCCCTATTTCGGTTGTGCGACTAGATTTTCCAAGGAAGACGTTGGTAACAAAAAACTGACTTCTTGGATAAAAATACATGCAAAAATCAAATCGTAGAAAACGCAAGTGCATGCTTCTAAATCAACCAATATAAAATAAAAAGCATTTACCTTTCTCAAGGATAAAAAATTTGTACTGAAGAGAATTTTTATCTTTGGCATCGTAAGGGCATTTGAAGCTAAACGTTGTCGTGAAAGCATATCCAAGGTCTGGGGAAACTGAACAAATACTCTCGGGTGATGAGAGAAAATTAACGACAAATGTTATTGAAGCTTTTGCGTTGTCAGAAACACCTGGTGAAAGAAAAACATGATTGACTTTTTGTCTATTACTGCGAAACTTTAAAGTATTTTTACAAACCTGTTGCTACTACTCTTGCGCTTCCACGTGGCGTTGTTTTGAAAATGCTTAGGTCAATTGCACACCATTCCTGATCTTTGCATATCGTAGTGGTAACAAAGCCTTCGCGCTTCAATTCCCACAATCTATTTGAGCATTCGGAACATTCTAGTTGCAATACCAAGGGCTCCCCGGCAATAGTTACTTTCCCACAGTTAGACCAGCACCTAAAGTGAAATAAAAGATAGAAAAGAATAAGTAAGTTTTATGAAAGCATTTGCTTTACATGTTTCATGGATCTATACAATTTTCGTTTAACTTTTAAGAAAGAGAAACTTTACATTTTCTGAGATCGTTTTTTTTCACCTTATGGCACTTATTGAGTTTAGTATGTAATAAGGACAGAAATTGCGCAAAACACTAGCTTTTTTCATATTTTAAACACTTTTACATACAATATTTCGCCTTCCTGTTACTAAACTTTCATAAATTGCCAACAGAAAATTGTATCCCTTGACTTCATCTTAGTCTTAGGTTTAATAAATTCAAAACGAAAGTTGATTAAACTTCATGGCTATCAAATACAGAGCACACGGATTATAACTTTAAATCCAAACAATACGAAGGGCACCGACAAATGGCTAACATTACATTGCTTTTATTTTTTCCCACCTTAACTTCACCTCGGGCGCCTCCTGCGGCAGCACAACAATTTCTTGATCGTCAAAAATGGTTTCATATCCAGAAGCCGTGGCAAAAACCCTCAGAAAATAATTTTTAGACTTTGTCAAAGTTGTGATGTTTATATCAAGGGTTGTGTGATTTTCTGGTATCCACGCCGATTGTAAGTCGAAACATGAACCTGTAGAAGTAATGTTTTGTTATTTCGAACTTCGATTAAACTTGAAAAGTGGCTAACTGTACAAGGTAAATCTAGACGGTAAAACTTCGATGCAGAAAACGTCTGTACAAAACTATTCTCCCACGTTTCTTTCCGTTTCAATTATCTATTTGGCCCATTTTCGTCACACCAAATGTGTTTCATAACGTTTACGTTTTCAAGTTTTACATTTTACTGCAATTCAAGATATCCATTTGATCTGATGTGAAGAGATGAACGTTCAGTGAACACGCGAAATGTCCAAAACAGTTATAACCAGCGTGTGATGAGAACTGCCATTAAGTGAGTGTAACCATAAAGAACTGCTGGGCTGGTTAGTTGAAAGCAGGTGCGTCAGAGTGCATGCTCAATGCATGTCACAACAGCCACTTGTGTTTTCCGAATCACGCTAAGAGATCGACGTGCCACAACGCGCGTGACGTAACAGCTTCTCTTCACTATCTTTTATGAGTCTCGACAGTTTATTAATGAGAAAAAACACGGTCATATACCTTGACGCCTTAAAAGTCATTTATGACAAGCATGAAAAACGAAAATTGAAGTTCATTTACGACTCAACGCGCTTGCTGTTGGAATAAAAAATAGCAACTTATATGCATATTTTGCACACTAAAAACCTTTTCGAGAAATCTTTCCGATTTCCGGATCAGCAGGTAAATCATGGGGTGATATGGTACAGAACCAATCGTACCAAACACCTTGGGCACCATTCTCAAGCAATGCCTCAAGCAGTACGTTCGTTTGCGTTCCACCTGGCATTACAGAAATAACTTAGTTATTACGCTTCTTTTTTATGGCGATACATAGCAGGTCCCGTTTCCTCCTCTAAGATTTAAAAACAGATTTGAAACAAAAGACATACCATGCACCTAAAACGTAAAACTGGAACACGATTGACTATAGCTATTCCGCACATGGATCATCTGATTGTGGGCATGTTCATCTATCTTCATTTAATTCAAACAATCAAAATGCACAAAACGTTATTTGAAGTGACACCAAGACATCTTCAAAGAATTAACTTCAAATAACAACTTATCAGATTTTATTAGAATTCACATTAGGGCTTTTTAAGCTAATGTAAACAGTCTTGTGCAATATATATGGCCGCTAACTCAAATCGTTTACCGAGTTAAGTAGTGTTTTTTGTGCAGAAGTGCAAGAAAGAAACTCAGACTGCGGTTTAGAAAGAATTTTGCATTTTCTAATATCCAGTCAATTTTCAGTTACAAAATGAAAAGTCATTGAAGTCAATATTTTTGCTGAGGTGGGCACAATCTTAGGCGAAGTAAGTTATAGCTGCACAGTACTGGCTTAGAGTTACACAGACTTTCCTTTCCAAATTCCACTTTGAGTTTTTTTCACAATGCAATGATAACTGCAACTGCAAATGACAAACCCTCGCTTTGTGTGAAAGTAAAATTTTTATAAAACCTTGTTTTCAGCGTTTCCTTTACCAATTGTTGTAGGTATGTAGTCGTTTGTATTGCGAACACAAACACTCACCAATTTCTCTTCTCTTTCCTCCTTTGATGTACATATTTAATGTTTTGCGACCAACTTTGAAAATTGCAAATTCCTCCTCCTCTAGAAGTGGTGGATAAGCACTAGAAAAACCTTTTTCGAAAACTGTGACGAAAATCAAATAGATGCCTGGTTCCAAATCACTTCGTTGAAAAACGAGTTCTGAATGGCTTGCTTTCAACGTTATCTCGTTCTTGGTCTTTGGCGTTGAAGACAGAGATTTTATTTTAAACAATCTCCATTTGTATGAAACCTTTGTTTCCTCCAAGCAAGAGATTGTGGTATTTGTGCTTAATATGATGTACTTTCCTACATCCAAAGGACCAAATACCGTAGTAGTGGAACCTCCACGAATATTAATTCCTTGAAAACACGATTGTTGGCTTCGCACATGACTTCTTGTTGAGAAATTAAAAACCTGTTTCATGTTATTGACGGATATGATAAGGTTGCGATAACCGCTCTTGAGAAACGTTAGAGCTTGTTCCACGTGAGTGTATTTCCTCCCATCAAATGGCAACCTCGCGTTGTGCGTATTGTTGAAACTGGTAATTTTGAAAGAATTGGCAAATCGTTTACCGTCCACAAACAAGTTCATGAAGAACTCTCCAAAATCTCCACGAACAAACGCTTCAACCGTTACTTCTCTGCCAACGAAGGCATTATTCACTTTAAGGTACACGTCATACACCTTGGGAACGCATTCCACCGGACCGCTTGTGCCATTTACAGAACTGATGCCATTGGTAGCGATTGCATAAATCCAATAAACACCCAACGATTTCGGCGACTGGACTTCTGTTGCAAAATCTGAGCAGTGGGAGGCATTTGAGCATGACGTTACAACATCCGTCACGGAGGTATTGCCGCGATAGAGCGTGACGGACACTTCAGCGGGTGCTCCGGATTTAAGTGAAAGGTTGATGGTAAAGTAATTAGGAAATATTCCGATGTATCTTTCACAGATAATACTCAAATCGGATAAAGCTTGGTTTAACGTAACAGACAAAAAAGATCTGGCTGTAGAGATGTTGTTGTATAGCGTGATACTTGATGCATGAATTCCTGGCCCCAACGCAGCTTGATGAGCGACTGGCAGCGAAAAATCTACGTTAGTCAAGGAATTGTTAAAATGTAAATTTCTGTCTAATGTGTTGGTGTGGCTGAACAAATCGATGTTCCTTACTGCTAGAATATACCTAACAGGAAATATGTAAAAATGTTGGAAGGTAACGTTCAGGTCGGAGAGGTATTTTCCGCTGCAGGTGAGGCAACTCATTTGTAGAGAAGCCAGTGAGAAGCTGTCTTCTACGATGACTTCCACTTCGGAGGTTTGCTTAGCAGCAGTAGATGCTGAGGTGCACTCAATGAGATAACGGTAAGTTCGCGGTAAATAATGGACCAGCTGTATACGACTTTTGTTGCTCTCCAAAGCAAGTTTTGTACCATTGCTCAAAAATAACTCACAGTTCATACCAGAAACTTCATTCGATGAAGTAGCGAATATGACGGTTTTCAAGAAAATGAGGCTATTTGTCCTTATGACAAGATCGTCTGGTTCTACAGCGAGTCTAACATCTGAAACAAAAAATGTAGCTGTAGCTCATAGGAAAGTGGAACTGACGTTGCGTATTTCAAAGCGCAGTGCCAAAATAAGCCTCACTTGTGTAATAGTAGTTAATTCTGAATTCGTTGACACAGCTTGAAGTGCTGAACTGTACCTTGACTGAGTGATCGTAAAACGAATTTTTCAGATCATTGTTTCCGCAGTAAGTGAACGTGGAACTACTGCTGTTGACAAGCATATTTCCAGCAGTACAACTGCAAAATATGCGTATAAGCCATAAGCATGCGTTCCGGGTTAAACAATTTTCTTGGAAAAATTAATATTTTTAGGCAAGCAGTAAGCATTGATGAGAGGTAAGTTGCTTGTTGAAATTATCATCTGCGTGTAAGCAGTTTATTTAGACTTGATTCGGAGTCAAAATCAAACAAAAGTTGCATTAATGCGTTTTCTTTGCCACAAAATAGCAAATAAAAAAAACTGTTCGTGTAGACCTCAAAAAGTGTAACTGATTTTCCGTTTTGTTTCAGAAAATTTTTCTTGGCTCCAATATTGACGTCAGCCCAAAACAAATTAGGCACGCAACTTGCTTTGGCCTCTGACAATTGGGTGTTAACACCCAATTCTAGTTTCGATTTTTATTCTTTTGAATTCTTCTCGTTTAGATTTTTTAACACTAATTTTTTTGTAAATATAAACCAGAAGACTTTTCCACATCTTGCAGGGTTTGAACAGCTCTCTAGCTCAATCGGCTGGCGAGTTATGGTGGTGCAAAGTGACGCAAGAAAAGTGGCTCAAATAGCAAGTACGAATATATCGTACGCCGGCGCCGAAGGTGCTTTTGTTCCAAAAAAATTATGTTTTCAAACGTTCAATTCGACGACACCCGCTACTTTCTCAGTCCTGATTTTTTTACTTTGACCTGAACTTTCAGACCCCAGTCTCGCACGCTTATGCGAACTGTACAGTTTGCTGTTATTCAGCGTAAACATTAAGCAAGGCTTAATGAAAATCATAACATGAGATAAAGTAAGTCGCAACCAGCATTGTGACAAAGATATGCTCTTTGCTAACAAGCAATGTGTTAGTTAACCATTTCAATTTTTAGTGATTCAATTCTAATCTGGTTGAAAAATTGGGTAATTAGAAGGATACTTTTTGGAAAGACCAGCTCGTGTGGATATCTTATGTGCACCACACCACGTTTCTTACACCTTTTGAGCAAAGAAATTTGTTTAATATTACGATCCAAGAGTGAACGTATATAACTTTAATGCTAGCCCACAAAAACAAATTACAGTACAAATGCAAGTTTTGAATATTTAGTTTTCAACGTTGTTGGTGGCTACAGCTGTAACAAAAGTAAAAGTTTTTCTGTAGTGATAAGGCTCCAGAGCAAATGTTGTTAAACCAAACAAACACACTTCCACAGCATGACGTCATTTTTGTGAAAAATTACCCACGTAAGACAATGCCCACCTTATATTAAAACGTTTAACAGCAAGAAAGAGAAACCGAAATGGAATTTGTGGAAAATTCCATGTGAGAGAAGAAGGCTGAGACTGATTTAGGCACGAACTTTCCAGTGGGAAACGCATTTCACCTGAAGGATACGTCACCGTCATAGATTGAGATGAAGCTGAAAGAAGAAATCAATTAAACGAACTTGTTAAATAATTGCAGGCTAGTCAAACTGACATAGTTTTGGTGCAACCTTGCACATACCAATTGAGCAAATATTTCCAGAATAACTTTGTTGTCATCCGATGGTATTTTTAAATATGCAATAAAGCTCACATTTGGTTTTGTGCAGGGCTTCATGTAAATTTTGCAGACTTGAAACGATGATATTATTTTATCCTTTGATAGTTCTGCTTTTCATGAGCTTGCTTAGTTTTGGAGCAAAAATTAATGAACTTGATGTGCGAACGCAGCTTGTCACAGCACTCGATCTGGTCAAAACGGTCCGTTATTATCTGGCCCAGTTTAGCCAAAGCTTTACTTACAAACATGCCTTGCCATCTGAATGTCTTCCAACGCAGCAGATGATTGAAACGAAGTACATGAAGAAAAAAGTCACAAGGAGGCAGCTTGTAATGCAACAACTAATGAACAAAGGCAGGTAACCCGTAATGTAATACCTGATAAAACTTTATCAAGCTAAGACTCTAAACGTTGGTCTTTGAGATCCACATAAAGTTTGTGAAAGATTTTAAAACATCAACAGATAAACTCAAATAATTAGTCGTATTCTGATCAGGATTAAGAACTTACGAAGGTGTATTAGCAATTGCCCGCCAATCTCCAAGGACAGAAAATTTCGATTTTGCCTGGTGCTGTTTGCATTACATGAAACTTCAGCTGCGCAGAATAAGACATTTTGAACAACGGAGCAAGATCGTTTTATAGACAGGGTCCAAATAAATTTTACGCGAATCAAAGCCTAAGTAAGCTTAAGAGCAATTTTCTAAATGTTTAGCCAATCTTTCCCAAAATGAATACTACTCACAAGCTAACCAACAGTGCCGAAGAGAGTTGCAGAACAGGGTCAAGAGTTTTTGGCTGAAAACCCACACGTACCGCTAAAACTTCAAGAGTGTCTGCAGAAACCACCCAAACCTAGACACACACTGTGTCTTTCTGAAAGCAGTAACGCGAAAGTAAGTTTCTTTACACCGAAAGCAGCGTGAGCCAGACAAATTTTTTCTAATCCACCACCTTGCAGAATGAAAATCAGTTGAAAAAGAAGGGAACACACTTCCAAACTCTGTCTGCAAAACAGCAAAGGCTGTAAACATCCATCATTGCTGCTAGCTGTTGATTGGATTACTCTAAATATCGTGACAGAGTAACACGATAGCAATAAAATTTTTTTCGAGCCAAAATGAAGAATTACAATGAATGAATTTGAAAAATGGGCAGATTTATTAAACACGTTTTAAACATAAAACGTCATACTTTTAGGCTGACAGGTATGGAAATACTCTTTCGTAGTTCACAATTTAAGATGGCCTTGTCAACCTAAAGTAAGTCATATAAATATGATCATTGCGTATCTCTCAATTCTATACCAGAGCGCCAGTAACCACCTGCTCACAATTCAACCATGGCTGTTAAACACCTTGCTAAATAACATTCCTTGCAACAGTGAAAAACGTTTGCGCAGAAAACATTTACTGAAAACAAAAGTTATTGCTGTGTAGTTACGTGTTTGCTTACACAATACACTTAAGTACGAATTAAATTTGTCTATGTGGTTTGATTTGTCTTTACTTTTGGCATTTTTCGATCAAATACACTTTTGTAAAACCGACGTTTTATCTCCTATTGAAAGCTTGATTCCTATTTCCACATTCATCTACAAGAAAACATGCATCGCGTTGCTTAATTTTGCATGTGGATTAGCTTCATGTTGATGCTGGTTTCTGGAATTGGTGTGGTTTCCGCTTGAATAGAAAAGTTTAAGAATTTGTAAGGTGAAACTTATCAAACTTGTAGTTAAGATTTTGCTAAACGTTTAAGGATTACACAACAACCAAATCTATTAATTTTAATATTTCAAAAGTGTGTGTACTTGAGCGATGACGCTGCTGTAATATCAAGCCAAGTATTCGAAACTATCACAGAATCTTCATGCAAACATTCTGTAGAGCACTTTGTGGATTTTTTCAGCTTCAGACATTTTTATTCATTAACTAAACATTTTTAAATGCATTGGAACGTGATAGGTGCGAATTTACCAACTGCACTTGGATCTCAGTATAGCCGAGAAATCTTTCAGGAACTAAAAAATGTACTGTAATTTAAAAAATGAACCAATGACATTACAGTGGTCATTGCTATTTGTGGTTCGTGAAAATGCGTGGTAGGAAAAGGTAACAGTTTGTGAATTAAAAATCACCATTCAAACAATGGTTTGTGCAGGATTTTTCAGAACATCATTAACTCCAATTTTCTATCTGCTGAGCAATGAGACATTAGTACAATTTCGGAGTTGATTTCATCAAAAAATTCAAGCGAAACAGAAACCGAGAATATATTGGAAGCAATTCAGTTTGTTGTTTAGGTGTATATTTGGACCAAACGTCACCTTATTTCATGTTAGAGCATTCTGTATCGACGATTGGAGGTAAAAGATAGTTTTCACGTTGACCGACCATATACCTGTATCCAGGGCCGGCTTTAGTAAGCGCAGGGCCCGATTGGAAGCACTTTTGCGAGACCCCCATTCAGGGATATCTAGGAGTTCTAGATATCCCTGCCCTCATTCAATAGCGTGTGCAGAAAATTTTGAGGGGGGCATCCAGTCAAAATAATAGAAATTGCTAATGTGAAAGAGCAAGGCTCTAGAACGAGGTCTAGTCTTTCTAGAGCATGTCCCCTTGTTTCACCTTTCCAACAGAGACTTCAACGGACAATGCCGCAACACCCAATAAATCCATAAGTTACTACACTCAAATATACCTCCAGAGAGGAGGTACTGGGTGTAGCGCGAGTGCCCATTCATACAGAGTTAAAAAGTTTGCAGTAGTAGTACAACATTATATTTTCGATACCGAGCATATTAGCCATGGACAATATACCGCTTCACCATTCGGTATAGTACTTTTGGAGTGGAACTTAGAAAACCGCGTCCCATCACTCGCGTTTATGGGGAAAACTTCTTTTGTGATTGTGGGTAGTTCTTTTTTGGCTAAATAGTTGCTAACATTCCCACCAATGACACCTGCCCACGAAGGAGAGCCGTTTGAATCGAATGGTTCCGGCAACTTTTTTATTTTCGTCCTTTCAGCTTCCGACAACGTGGGAAGCCAGCTTCCTTCGTTGTCAAACTCAACAATTTCGAAATGACTTATCTCACTTCCTATACAAAAAGTTGCACTTCGACTATATACATAACATCATCACGCCGGCTTTCCACGTTGTCGCCATCTTCACTATAACGTGGCTCTTCTAGAGCTTTTTGTGAGTTAGTTCCGTTAAAATCTTGTCCAACGCACTTTTCCCTTTTTCTGGTTTGATCTTTTGCCAGCGTTAGCCCTCATTTGACTGCCACTTAACATTTTCGGCCTATGCCTCTTGGTCTTTCACTCATGATATTCATCTTAGCTGCAGAAAAAATATGTATATTTTTACACAAACAACCCAAATTCGATTGTTAAAACCAAAAAACAAAACACCAGTAGAAAACCTGCCTATCACTGTATAAATTACTCTTGTATAAGGGTTACAGTGAAAACCCCAATCAATAAAGCACCGATTAGAGCAAAACCCTACTATTAGAGCAGGTTTTGAATATCCCAGAGAAGGAAAGACATTTTTTCTCTGTTAACTCGAAAGAAATATATAAAATAATTGCAAATTTCCCAATAACTATGAACCACTTTTCAAAAATTTTTAAGCACAGAAAGTATTTCAGTAGCCTTCAAAACTTCCACAAAAGTCGTCCCACCTATGCATCTTTTCAGTCTTTTTGCAACTTCCAATTTGTTAGACTATATCTCAGAAATTACGACGTCAATATGTGTGACAATGAAACTATAACATTGGTTTCGGCAGTACTTTATTTATAATGCAAATCTCATCACAAGAACATGAGGTTTATTTCGCTTAAAAATAATTGTCACTTCCTTTTCCTCGAAGGAGGTGGCCCTAACTCTTCTTTTAATTTGCAAAAGGCGTAACTGTTAATATTCGCTAAAGAAATTTTCTATTACTTTTTAAGGAACAGTTAGTTTTTGCACACCTGTAATTGTCTTAAGTCAGCGTAATTAAAACTAGGTTTAATTCAAATGTTTTCGCCGATCTCAGGTTGCCTCATCAGATTTCTAAGATAGTGAAATTGAATAAGACTGACCAAGCAGTACACATTCGCAATTACGAACTAAAGTTAACCTTCAGAGAACAAGCACCAGTACTGTTCCTGTTGACACAGCAAGTACTGTAACTGTTTGACTATCGAATCGTACCTTGCAGCAACTATTGAAACTTAACCTCTCAAATACGAAATGTTTGTAACTGAAACAGAAAACAGCTTCAAAACTTAACCTCTCTGCCTTAACTATAGCTGCTACTGAAAAAACGAGGCTACACATTCCCGAAAAACAATAACCATTTTTATGATTGAAAAAGAATTAAGATGTTTGAGGGCAGGTAAAAAACTTATTTATTTTCGTTGGAAACGGGCCCCACGTTTTGATAATACTTTGCGCCCCGCACCTACAAGCAGCTTTAATTGAAAGTGTAAGTTTGCGTAAGTTCTCGTATAGGTGTAGCGCGGGGCCCCCTTCGGCGCGGGGCCAGATTGGAAGCAATCGGTCTAATCGGTCTAACCGGCTAAAGGCCGGCACTGCCTGCATCGCTTCAAGAATCTTCACAATTATTATCACATAAATTTGTCTCTTAGTTAAAAGTTTCCTAAAGGATTCCTCTTTGCCAAAAGATGCTTTGCTTTAAAAGCGTGCTTGCGAGATCACCGTACCAAGCTTGCGAAATCGACCGAAGTGCATTACAAATTGCTCACGCTTTTTACTTTGATAGATTGTTCGGAAACCTACCTGCGTGGATACAAAAATAATGGTATCTATCTTCTTTGGCTCCAGCAAGGGTACCGATTCGGACTGTTTTACTGTGACATGGACACTATGAGTGAACTGACCAACAAGCGAGGGTGGGCTGTTTTTCAAAAGAGATTTAATGGTGTTGTGAATTTTGATCGAAAGTGGAACGAATACTCAAAAGGGTTTGGAACTCTGAATGGAGAACACTGGGCTGGTTTGGAAAATATTTTTTCAATGACAAGACAACTGTATTCGGAAGACAGAGTCAAGCGAATACAACCACCGCGTCTAAGAATTGATTTTGAAGATTGGGACGGACTACAGTTATACATAGAAATAGACAAATTTGCTGTTGGAGGAGCTGAAGGTCAATACCGAATTTCTGTTCTCGGCTCTGCATACGGGTCTGCGACATATATAGATTCAAATAGAGCGTCAATGCCTGGTGGTGCTGTTTTCAGTACAACTGATAATGATAGCACGTATCGGAAATGCCCGACAAGGCATAACGGAGGCTGGTGGTTTCCTCGTGGGTGCGGTGCATCAAACTTAAATGGTCACTATTCTAAAAGTTATTCGTATATGGATTTTTATCACATGTACTGGCATGCCTGGCCGGAAATAATGGGAATAAGCACAGCGCTTAGGCGTGTTTCCATGAAGATTCAGTATTAAACAAAAAAATCAACGGTCATTGGCATGCGTTTTCTATAGAATAATAGCTAATAAGGTTGCTATAGACGAATTTTAATGAGGAGAACGTAGAAACCAATCAACGTCGAAGACGCAGGTGACTAAAACTGCAATTTTGGTCTTGATTTGGTTGTAGTAGATAACGTCTTATTCACGCTTTCCACTAATTTTGAAATAAATTAATGCAACAATTATTGAATACCGTTAACTTGTTTAGAATTCATCATCGATTGCTTTTCGTTTTTGATTACAGCGAAAATACCGCCACATCACGACAGTTAAAAGAATGCAATTAACAACATACACACAGCATGGAAAAAAACTTGCAAATACAGTATGTAGGACTTGGGTAAACTTTCAACATGATTACAAGTTCCTCTTTTAAGAAGTCTCAAAAAAGTTTTACAAATGCAGCCAAAATTTTCCAATCTGCCTTTCACCAAGCTAACAAATCTGGATATGAAATGATGAATCAAATCGTCCAGAACGCATACGGTACGTTGAAATTTTAAACCCATGCCAATAACAAATCCTTCAGTCCGGCAATGTGAAAAACTTAGAAACGAAATTTGAACAAGTTGTGTTGCTTCCAAGTATAAAAACATTATATATAAAAACTATTTTTGCATAATTCAATTGGAAGTTATGATGTGCTTCGGCCACCTGAGTGTCATCTAACGGGCAATCTTGCTGGTCACCGCTTGGTGAAGAAATGTCTCCAACAGAAGGACAATTTTTTCCAGAATGAAAAAGTTGGCAGGATAAGTAGCAAGTTTTTTCTGATTTTTTTAAAAGGCACTTGGATATAGTTTCGTTTTACGATTTGAAACATTTCAACAGAAACCACTGAACAGATGTTGCCAACTTTTCACAAGAAATTATATGCAATTGATAAAGAACAGTTGCTCTGGGTATTGTTTTAATGCAAGTTGTTTTTTATCCAGGTTTGGTTTGAGACGGATAGACCGACATTTTACAAGATACCTCCTGTAAAACAGCTATTGCCAGCGATTAACGTTTGAAGATGAAAGTGTAGCTTTGGATTCTTTCATAGAAAAAGTAACATTCTACAATTTCACACAAATTTACACATAGTTCACTCCATTTTACCTCTTGGAAGAAGAGACATAAGCCCTCCAATCAAATACACGAGCCGGTGTATCATTCCGCTGGTGTCTCGCTGCAAAAAAACGCTTACGCTGTGATAGGAAAATTTGTAAGTTGTTGCGATTCATTAAAAATAATGAGCGTTACAACCAGGTAAGAACTACACCGAAACATTGCGTTCAGCAAAGGCAAAACTTTAAGTCGAGCGGAGTGCTTCGCTTTATGGTTTGAATTAATTTTTCATACACTACCTACGTTGACAGTCAAATCATAATTAGATCGAATTCAGTACAAAAACTCAGTGTTTTCTCTAAAATCGACGATGGCTTAGATTTTTAGCTCGGTTATGACAGCGCAATTAATAGTCATGGACTTACGTCAGAGTTTTTCAACCTTTTTGCTGCACCGGACCTTCCGCAAATGTTTGCGTTGCTCATGAAACCCTAAACAATGATCAGTGTGAATATTGCTACAACGGCATAGAATTGTAGTTGCGAATTTTGTCCCAAGCATTTTCGGTCTGTTTTGGCGGAACCAGTGGCAGCCTTTCGCGGAACCCCGGTTAAAAAACACTGGCGCTTACTTTAATGTAATGTCCGCATGTTTTCTCTAATTCTAAAGCCTTACGCGTGTGTTTGAAACTGCAGAAGTCTTGCTTTAGTTTTCATCGTTTCACGTGTAAGTTTTTGCTTGCAATCACAGGATTGAAAATGCGCACTTGACGCGAAATCGATTTCCTAGTAAAATGCTTTATGAGCAGATTTGGCTGTATCGTCCTTGTGGTACTTCGAAACTTGAATGTTGATAAGTGCAGTCAGAATCCTCGCAGAGCTATGAAAGCACAGCATGGCAGGAAGAATCCTCGAATACCCTACATCGCTTAGATAGAATTCGGTATATTATGCCCTGACTATGACCATCAGTAGCATTGATGACCCAGATATGCCTTGAAACGTATTCCAGTGTAAATTTAACGCAATGGAATTCGAGGTTCACAAATCAGTTACCAAGACCTTTTCCACATATCAACGATACTATTTAAGGCACCGGCTAACAAAACAATCTCTGCATGTCTCACCTAATTTGTTATCCGTGATTGGCACATGGTTAATTCAGTGTTTTTTAAGGTTTTTTGAATGGTGTCGTGGCGGAGCTTTAGGGTGTCAAGACCATTTTCTCTTCTATGTTTGATAACCTACTTTTAACTGATTTTCACAGAACCGCAAGTATCCGTCCAAATAAGCTTATTATTTGAATTCGACATTAGCTTTGGCAAACAAACTAAAGACAATTTTGTGAATAGAAATATTAAATGTAGGCCTACATACTCGTTCATTTCCTCATTTTCCTGCCCACTTTTCGTTTGGGGAAGAGCGGGGACAGCAACCTTAAGAGGACCTAATATGCCTCACGATCAACAGCAATCTCAGTTTCCCTGGGTCCACACCAAGACCGGAGCAAGTAAGGTCGGAGATGTAGTCAGGCCACCTGGTCCTTGGACGACCTCTGGGCCGCTTTCCCGTGGGTGTAGCCAGCAGGATTTGCCTCGCCAATCTTTCTTGCGGTATGCTGTACACATGGCCGAACCAACGTAGCTAAGATTTCTCGATTCGGAGAAGTAGCTTGATATCCCTGGCTTTACGGATTTCAGACCAGAACCGTCGCCAGAAAGTTTTCAATAGGGGGGCTTTGAAGTTCTGCGGGGGGACTTTGCGTTTGTGCGGGGGGTCTCGACATTACAAAATTAACAAAAATTGCACTTGTTTATAGTGTTTCACGTTTCAATTTGGGGGGGCTTGGAGCTTTGTTTGGGGGGCTAAGCCTACCAAAGCCCCCCCGTAGCGACGGGACTGTTTCAGACCTGTGCTCTTTGCAACGAAGTGTCACACCGAGAACTCTTCGCAAATATCCCATTTCTGCCGTTTGTTCCTTTGGCAGTAATCTTTCAGTCGTCACCTACGATTCATGACCACAGGTGAGGATCGGAACAAAGACCAATTTAAAAACGGAAAGCTTTGCGGTCTTTGGAAGTTCGCGTTTCGTCACCACGAAGCGATAAAGCTCACGCAGAACTGAGTTTGCTTTAACAATCCGTGTATTTCTTTGTTCCGACTTCCGTCACTCGTGAATACCACCCCAAGCATTTTGAACGTCTATACCTACTGCAGTGTGTTTCCGCTCACTTGCATAATACACTGCCTTGGGTGTCTTGAGAGACACAATGCCTCAATCTGTTTCGTGCTGATTTTCGTTCCTGCTTGTTCGCACGCAGCACAAAACTGATCAGATGCGTGCTGAAGACCCTGTTGAGAAGATACGTGCATGCGGTACCAATTTGTCCGCAAAAAGCAAACGATTCATCCTGCAATTCCCTACCGTGACACCCTTGTCGACGTGTCTGTGACGAAATGTATTTTGCGACCGGATGAAAATGGCTACGCAGGTAGGATTTGGCCCGCGGGCCGTAGTTTGGAGAACCCTGATATAGACTATGAAGAAGATTGGTGACAGCACACACCATTGTCCGATTCCAAAACCAACGCTTAACAGTTGTGATTTAACTCCGTCAACACGGACACAATCTTCTGAGCTAGAATACAGTTACTTGACGGCCAGCAAGAGACACCTGTCAAGACCGTACTCCCGCAACACCCCTCAAAGCTTTTCACGAGGAGCCCGGCCATAAACTTTCCCGAGGCCGACTAAACATGCGTATACGTCTTTGACATGCTTCCAGGATTGCTCGAAAATTTGTTGGAGAGTGGAAATTTGTTCTGTAGTGCTACGGCCGCGACGAAAACCACACTGGGTATCACCCAGCTTTGGTTCAGTAATTTTCGCGGCATCTT
>Ga0210059_1006229_pt1 | contig 19172 bp, 9 predicted proteins | sample Ectturendosymbi2_FD_188042 | JGI IMG/M metagenome (GOLD analysis project Ga0210059, IMG submission 188042) | Ecteinascidia turbinata endosymbiont from Florida, USA - Sample 2 (SPAdes) (version 2) | ecosystem: Host-associated > Tunicates > Ascidians > Unclassified | place: Key West, Florida... | reverse complement strand
TGGATGACCTGCTGGGGTTTCAGGTTCAAAAGTTGTGATGTAAGTTAGTAAAAATATTTGACTAATTAGATATTTAGAGAAAAATATATATAATATTGTAAATATCTTGAAAAATACTTACAGCAGGAGAAACAAGACGTCAAATTCGGATTCAGCGGCCAAAAATTATCCAGAAAACATCCCAACCTCGACATAAAAAATTTTTTGCTGCGTAGTGAGCAAACTAGCATTGCAAATGCTTTGCATAGCCGTACATTATCAGGAGGGTATAAAAATCAGTGTAAACAAATGTGGAATTTTCTTGACGTTTTCATCTGTGGAAAAAGTCTGTTTTCACCACGGTAACCATCAGCCTTATTTTCTCTTAAGCTTTGCATTTTAAATTGTGCTTTACTTGCGATTCATCACTGCTTATTTTGAGTGCAAAAGATAAGAAATCAGAAGTTTTCAGCTATTTTTAAAAAGTCAAAGGTGAATTTCTTCTCATGCTATTTCTTTGAACAAAGGGATTTTATACACATCTTTGCATTTGTGTTAATGCAAATGTGTGCGTGGTGTGCGTGTTTGAAAGGGCACACGATAGTCGACTATGTGTTTTGCGCTCTTTGCATGGTTTGCCCGGGCAGCGCTGTTAGTTGGAACCGCCGAGGCTGCAACAGGCAAAGCATGCAACGAGTGCAAAACACTTGGTCAATTGGGACTTGTCTGCTTTCAAATGCTCTGACACAAATGTAGTTTTTCAAACAGCCAATTTTTGATTCTGGTAGTAAGTAATAACAAAAGGTCCTCACTCCTCAGGCATTGACGGCAAAACTAGCGATTGCGTTTATAGAAATTGTTTATATTACCGTTATCTTGAGTTACGTTTCTGCTAGTGACTGTTCTCTGAATCGTCTGAATCTGTGATTGTTGTTTTTTCGCTGATTTCCTCATGGTAACAGCGCTGCTTGTAAAAAACTACCAGATTAAATTACTCAAACAGTTTGGTATATTCTCTTAGTTTTGTGTACTTGATTTAATTCATTTTCTATTCAACTTGAGGCACGCCAAGTCAATAAAATATTAGTGGGTGAAAACGACCAGAAGCCGGAGCCATGAAAAAAGAGAGATCTAGAGCCAGAGCCACACTCATGAAAACCAACAGCTCCGGAGGCGGAGCTGTGTCATTTTTATGACGGCTCCGCAGCCCTTAATAATCCACGCTGGAACCGGGCACATAGACGATCCAGAGTAAAAATTTAACAGATAAATTACTGTAGCAACAACCTCCAACGATTATATCATAGTAAAACAAAATTTGCAAGAAACTAACAAGTCATAATATTAGGCTACTGAAGTTAACTCAGTGATCGATTAGTGGTTGAGCATTTTCGCCCCCTTTATGTTGTTTCGCCCCCCTGTCGCCCCCTTGCCATTCAAAATCGCCCCCAAGGAGGCGATTCCGCCCACTTTGAGAAACACTGAACTAGACATCTGTGACGGGCAGACACCGAGTAGTCACATGCGGAAAAACGCTTACTGCCGTAACTTGAACTGATCCTGAGAAGATTTGTTGCTGATGTTATTGTTACCTAACAAAGACGAACAATAGAACAATTCTCTCCCAAGTTTCGCAACCTTTTCAGGCAAAGGAACGGATTTAGTGAACTGTAAGCTCATCACTGCGTGATACCAGAACAGTGAACCTAGCTCTTGTGCAGTGTGAGTGTCATACCGGGAAACCAACTGCCATTGCAAGAATTAAGTCAAATAATCGGATATAGCCTGCTGACTTCAGGTTTTCTAAAAGTTTTGGTTCTTAATCCCAACGGGGAGGACAAATGCTCGTTTTCTCCGTCTGCGGACGCTCATGTTTGCATCGCATTTTTGCTTCCATCAATCATCTGAACGCATTGCGCATATAAAACCAGGGCTGCGGAACTGTCGTAATAATAACACAGCTCCGGCTCCGGAGCTCTTCTTTTCATGAATATGGCTCCGGCTCAAGCTCCGGAGCTCTTGGTTTTCATGTGTGGCTCCAGCTCCTGAGCTCTCTTTTTTCATGGCTCCGGATCCAGCTCCGGCTTCTGTTCGTTTTTACACATTAATATTTTAATTGCCTTGTTGTGCCTCAAATTGAACGTAAAATGAAGTATATCAAGTACACAAAACTAAGAGAATATACCAAACTGTTTGAGTAATCTAATCTGGTTGTTTTTTACAAGCAGCGCTCTTACCATGAGGAAATCAGCGAAATAACAACAATCACAAGTTCAGATGATTCAGAGAACAGTTACTAGCAGAAACGTGACTCAAGATAACGGTAATATAAACAATTTCTGGAAAGGCAGTCACTGGTTTTGCCGTCAATGCCTGAGGACCTTTTGTTATTGCTTACGATGGAAAACTACATTTGTGTCCAAGCATTTAAACACAGACTAGTCCCAGTTGACCAAGTGTTTTGCACTCATTGCATACTTTGCCTGTTGCAGTCTTGGTGATTCCAGCCAACAGCGCCGCCCGGGCAAACCATGCAAAGAGCGCAATATACATAGTCGATTACTTCTCTCATGTGTTCTTTCTAACATGCACACTTGCATTAACACAAATGCGAAGATGTGTTTAAAAGCCATTTGTTCAAAGAAATAGTATGACTTCCAGCAAGAAATTCACCTTTGACTTTTTTAAAATGGCTGAAAACTTCTGATTTCTTATCTTTGCACTCATAACAAGCCATGATGAATCGCGAAGTAAAACAAAATTTAACCTGCAAAGCTTAGGGGAAAATAAGACTAGTTACCGCGCTGAAAACATAGATGTTTCCACAGATGAAACCTTCAGGAAAAGTCCACATTTGTTTTCACGAGTTTTTATACCCTCCTAATTACGTACTGCTATGCAAAACAATGCTAGTTCGCTCTCAATCATTTATAACTTTCATGTTATGCTACTGCTTGTAAACATTATGTTTCCTAGTGGACTTTGCCAGTAATCTAGTAAACCTTGTTAGCAAGCCTAATGTTTTCTCATAAAAATTCCTACTTTATAACGGCGTGCCGTGCATTCCACGCTTAAATCTGCAGTTATATCATATCTTAATCATACTCCCTGCTAACAGCATGATTACACAGGTACAAATCTGTGGATATTTTTTTATAAACCTACTCATTATAGCTCACTTCTTTCTAGATGGCTACACTGCTACAGACGGTTTGATCATTCTGACTAGAAAGTAACGTGTTGTGGTAGTTAACGTTTTTCTTACTTCTACAACAGTGGTTCTCAACCATTTCGCTGAAGGGAGACAAATCCAGACCTACGATTTTGTTAGAGAGCCGCACAAAAAATTTTTACCACAGGTCAATTGACACGTTTTGTTTTACTGAACTAACGAAGTCTGTTACACAAAATATTCGAGGTGTAACTGAAAGACACTGTCTATAGAAATAAGGGATTCTTTCCCAGCAAAGAATTAGACACTCAGTTCTTACAGAGTATATATTTCGCCTACGAAGCGGGTATCATCAGCTCTTATTCAAGTATAATCTGTTACAGAACGATTGCTAAAAGCCGCACAAAGGATGCTTTGGAGCTGTATGCGGCTCTTAGAACAGTGTTTGAGAACCATTATCAACACGTAACACCACACCTGCCAGCTACGATGTCACAGCCTTAGCGATTATTAAACCAAAGAAACATCAAAGGCTTGCAGATCCGTTGTTGCAATCTGGTGGCGTAACTCGTAACAATGTTCTATAAAGAGCACGCGTAAGTCTATTTGGCAAAACAGTTAGTATCTAGCAAGGGACCCGGAATCGGAGCTACCTCTCAAATGGCCATGGCTCCGGTCCTAAATTTTAAACTGAGCTCCGGCTCCTTGTTATTTTTAATTTTAGCTCCGGCTCCGGGCTACCGCTCCGCAGCCCTGTATAAAACCGTGTTAGCGCCAGCTACGTTTATTTATCGCCTCATTTTTATGTTCGTGTTCTTCCACGTATATGTGTGTTTCTGCTGTAGTTAGTGTCATTTGCGTTTCAGTTCTACTCCGTTACGTTTGGGTTGGGTGTGAAGATGTTAAACAATAAACAGTAGACATGAGCGATAGCAAAGGATAACTCTCGTGAAAACAGCAAACAAATCATAGCAGCACCACCACAGGCTACTGAAAATAACGAATAGGCCGAAACACCTGCAAGTAGAGTAGCCAGATGGCCGGTATTTTACCGGCCTGGCCGGTATTTTACTGCTAATTTTGCAGAGGCCGGTAAGAAACCGGTATTTTGAAAACCTGTGCCTGAAGTCGGTATTTTAAATATAAATGCATTGGAGTAACTCCAAAAAGAACTAACGCAGAACTTCTCAAATTACAATGACTCTTGTAGTGAAACTTGGCAGGACAGTTCCTTCAGCTAAGTTCATATCACTTGTACCTAAAACAATACTCATAGTCTCTATGTTTCTCTGTTCCTTTGTTTAGTCGTATTTACTATACTCCGTCCTAAACGTGATCTGTATGAGCATTTTTTGGCAATTAAAACCAGCGCAGGTGGTTTCCTGAACTACTGCAGGCTGTTGCAGAAGAATGCAGGAAAATCATAGAAATAGACAGGAAGAGAGTGACATTGTAAGGACTATAGTGAACCTTATACTCCACTGCGTAAAAGCAGAGATAAGAGAAATTGTATGCTTAATAAGTATTACCAATTTTCGTTGATTCAGTGTTTTCTTAAATTTCTTTTCGTACAAAGCAATTTTCATTGTGAATGTAACTAATGCACAAAAATTAATCTCTCGGATAAAGTTTTTACCTCAATCATTGTTACTATCGCCAATGGCAAAGATATGGATAGGCTGTATTTGAATGCGCAGCATTCACTAATATCTACAACGACTTGGCCTACGCCTTATTTCTATTATTTTGTCGATGATAAAGGCCCTTATTTTTACAAAACACATCTGGCAACCCTACCTGTAAGCATCTAGATTCGAAACAAGCAATCTCAAAACTGCGATTTTTTCAGACATCTCAATGTTTTAGTTCCTCCAGCGTTGCACATGTTCCGTGGCGAACTTTTCCACTAATGCGCAGTGCATGTTTCAAAATCTCTGCGGCAGTAATTTGCAATCTTTCGTTGTGGAGCTGCCTGTGAGTTTCACTACTGATGAGAGTTTTTTAGGTGTCGGAAGCAGGGCCGCAACCAGGGGGGCAACCGGTATATTTCCCTACATCCGAAAATTTTTAAAATATGTTTGGTTGTAAACTACAACATGCGGCCCTGGTCGAAAATTTTTTAAGTGAACCCCGAATCGGTATCAAATGTGCTAGTTTCACAAGACAATTAAGTAAATCTGTACAATTTGTGTAGTATCAGACCACCTTACAAAGGTTTCCACAGCACTTTTTTGCAAGTTCACTAAGTCTCTGTGTACTTTTCTGCATTTTTAATGAAAAAACGAGCGAAGGTGCTACGGCTAAAAACAGTGAGGCTGCTTACGTAATGCCTTTAGGGATTGCCTTTCCGTTACGCAATCGCTCCGAATGATTCAGCTGCCTAGCTGAGCTTCTTCCAACTTCAAATAAGGAAGATGAAGCGACATCATACGCTGAATGATGCATCTGCTAAAAAGTCAACAACATTTGGATATCTTCTGTTGCCATGGAAACGTTTCAAGTACCTATTCCTAACCGTAACGGGCAAGTTCAATTTCAAATTAAATGTCTATGAAAAAAGCTTGACTCTGGTGTGTGTTATGCATTTTATATCATTCAGTGACATGTGCTATACAGTTCCTATAAGTGTGTGATAGGTGTGTCATTTGCAGCCAAAGTTGGCCAGAAGCATATAAACGTTTTCTACATACACTATAACAAAAAATTCATGACAACTAAAAGCAACTGTTGCAAACAACTTATAAATGGAAGCATCATGCAGTAATTCGATAAGAAGCCAACTAAAAGTTCTGAAATGGATATCACATTTAATCTTATTTTGGAAAAATAACCGGTGTTCCACAAATATGCACAGACTTGCATTAATTTCGATTTGTGTTTCAGTAATCAGTTAAATAAGTCTCCAACATTTTGCGTAATCATCAATTGATTATGACAAACATGAAACAAACGGGCGTTAAAACCGTGCAACCTTCATGCGCTTGGAAATTTTTTCGGACTTTTTCTCAAGTTTTTGAGAAAAACCTTTGCCTATGTAGAACACTTTACTAATTTGTAACGCAGAAATTGTGAAAATCTTCCATTTTTAACGCAGAAATCGTGAATCCTCAGAAAGTCTTCAGAAATCTTCATTTGCCTATGAAGAACACTTTATTAATTTTTAACGCAGAAATCGTGTTTTAACTAAATGTATACAGTTCGTATTTGTAAATAATAATGTTTGCAAATAGAGGCAACACAACATTTCACGCAAACGGGATTGTTTGCAAAGATAAGGACCAAGAATAAGACGAAACTTCAGCGGATCAGGACCTGACTAGACTTGAAAAATCTTTTATTGCAAAATGTTCATTAAGTTTTTTGGAAAACTTTTTCAAGTAGTGTTGTCTGTGAGATCAAGAGGAGTTTCCAATTATGATTTCAACAAAATCGTAGGATAATACTGTATAATGGAGAAATAGATGCTTTGCAGTTCTGTCATATATTTTTACGTTAACGTACCTAACATACCACTATGACCCAGCCCATCTTTGCTGACGACAGAATCGAGTCACTGCGCGTGTAATCAAGTGCGCACGCCAGCACAATATTATTCGCGAAAGCATACGTACAGTACATACGAACAGCGCACAGAATCACACATATTAACGACGCCTAGACAGGGTATCGTTTGAGCTGATGCAGAGATTGACTATGCCTCAGCCGCACGCACTTGGCACCTCCGTGATGGTGTTCTAATTGAAAGGCAGGCCAAGAACACAGAACTCGTTGGAGCGACGGAGGATTGCGTCTCTCGTCTGCGAACGGTCTTGAAGAGACTTTCTCATTCCTAAAGCTTTCTTTACACCGTGCGTCGCGTCGGCGCTGGTATGTACCTGCACCGATGCAGACTGACTACTTCAGATCACGGGATGGATGCATTGATAAACTCTGATTAGATATTTTGTTGGATTTAAAGTTGGGCTTCGAATTCGCGTTGCGTAGAACAAGCTAGGCTATCATATTGGCCAATGGATGGAAGGCTATTTACTACAGTGAGAAAAAATTGTCTTAAAGCAAGATAGGGTTTTGAGAACGAAGCGTTTGCAATTTCAGATCATAAAAAATTCCAGAATAATTGTAACCAATTTTTCCATTGCATAGGGTGGTCCAAAAAGATGAAGTTCTTCTCATTAGTTCCATCTATCGCTTTGTGTTCACAGTTTCCGGACGTCTGTCAGCATCTTAGAACCAGTATGGCCCGATAATGCCATTACGATTCAACGAGCACCAAAAATCACTTTCTCCACACTAAGTGGGTGATACTAGTGCTCTTAAGTTTAGCCCAAAAGCGCATATTATGTTTGTTCATGTGACCATTCACGTGAGCTTTCAGGTGAGCATTCAGGTGGAAATTTGCCTCGTCACTGAAAAATGAAGTCCAAGAAATCAGGATGGTCTTCGATTCGTCTTCCAAGTTGTAAAATTTGTATCTTACCCGGAAACAGGTGAAGATACTGGTGCTTTATGTGCATAACTGAGCTCCATGAAAGATCTGTCCCCTGGCACAAAAGTCTTGTAGATTTCCTTGGAGACTGCTTCAAACATTGTTTCACAGTCACGATGTGGTTTTCTGTCCTGACTGACCGTGGCCAGCTACTGCGACCTTTAATGTTATCCTGGAGACTTCCTCGTGCCTTAATTAGTCCAGGAGGCGCTTTATTGTGAATTTGATTGGAACGTTTCTGCCTGGAAAGTTTCTCCCAAATTGTCGTTTGGACAACAACTGATTTCGTCACAAAATAGGCCTCTACATTCTTGATCCTTTCCTGCACGGAATATCTTGCTGCTTGATCCATTGAAGCTGGGAAATAAAACTTTGGAGCTATAAGTTTTATTTACCTGTGAACAGAAGTCTGGGTTAATTTGATATGAAATGATAGCTATAATAAAATAGAAACATCTTTTTAAACCACCCTGTAGGTTCAAAACGGAATCCCATGATAAAAATAGCGGACCAGTATTGAACCGGAATGCAAGTGTTTACAAAACTGTACGGACCAGAACCAGACTCAAAGTTCCAAATGTAAGAATTAGACCGAATCTTGAAAATCTTACAACCCGCTCATCTCTGCTTGCTTTGTCTCATGCGACAAAGTGCATTAAGCAGATTGTCAATCCTATTGATTCTCATTGTGGGTTTAGGCCCCACTTTGATGGTTTAGGGGTGAATTTGAGAATGAGCTTTAATATAAATTTCTTCCACGTCAATAGGAGTTCGCTTTTTAAAAACCAAAAATATGTATGTGTCTCATGGGTGCATCACGACTCAGGAGTCGATGAGTATATGGGGTATAATCACGAAAGATAAGGAAACACTAGACGAAGAGTCGCTTCATGCCCACCGAGTGTTTATTATCATGAAGGCTTCCTGCTATACTGCATTTTTCAGAAAATAGTTTAAAATTTTAATTAGCTAACTTATTTGCAGACTCCTTGGAAAGCATGTGTTTTAGGCTTAAACAAAAACATTTTTCTGAACAAGCTAAGCACTACGTTCAGTGCATACCTTTGCGGCACTGTGTGTGATATTCACGACAATGTCATATTACTGCCTGTTGCTTCACAAATGTGCTTCGCGATGCGAAAACAACGTAGTGTAAGATCCATAGCCAGGAGTGTAGTTGTGCGGGAACGCGTGGGAACGGCGTTCCCACACCTTTTCCATGTTTTGGATTAAAATGAGTTTGAAGCTGTTTTCAAATGGCAAGTATTTTTGGTGCGTCCCCACACCTGTTTCGTTAGCACTACATCCCTGTCCACTACCATCATGTTATCATTTGGTGCAAAAATGGTTGTTCTTGTAACATTCCTTAAATCAGTGGTTCCCAAACTTGTTCGAGCCGTTACCCAAATCAAGGTAGCGATTATGTCTTATCACCCCCAACATTTCACAGTGATTGTTCATAATACAGAATAACATTGTGGTTTTGCTTCCGTGTTACCCTCCGAAGAATCGCATATTACCCCCGGGGAGTAATTTACCCCCAGTTTGGGAACTACTGCCTTAAATTTAACTTACGGTTTTGTAACCATAACTCAATTGAGGATAAAGACCTTGTTCGAATGGATGGCTATTGTCATTCGTTGAACATGGCCTAGCCAACTCAGAAATTTCTCTATGATATTATATATCTACCGTCGAGGTAAGTCAGGTGCATGCAGTAGGGTCATGGCATAGAAGCTAGACCTGCTGCGCGCTTAGCTTTCATTTAATCTGATGTCTTCCAAAAGCACCGCTGACTCTGGCTTTTTTGCAAACAACCTGTTTGTTCATCCGAGAATTGGCATGTGTTGTGCTACCAGAAATCTAAGTTTATACTGCACTAAATCTTCTATTTCTACGTTAACACTAGATTCCTCAGTTAGAAGTTATTTGCATTTTTAGGTTACTTTCAAGCAAAAACTACGATTTGTGCAAACTGATTTACGATTATTTGCAAATTCGTTCAATTCAAGCTGTGGGCGACCCAAGCACAACCATCAGCGAACAGCATTTTACGGATTAAAATAGGAATTGTGCTGGTTTTTGCCTTACACTAAGCAACATGAAATAGGCCAATATCATTGCGGGTCTTAATGTTTACTTATATTTAAACTTCTTCAAATGTTACCAGGCCCGTAACCAGAAAAATATTTTTGATGCGGCGGGAAATTGACTACACAAATTAATAATGGCTTTACATGTTCGTGACAATTTTTGCTCAATGGTTCAATAAATTGTCGTCCAACATTTGGGGGATAGACCGAGCCTTCACCCCACTGGCTAGCCCGTGTATGTCAATTGCACCTAATACTGCGAGACAGAATGAAAAAAAGCTGGTACAAGGACACAGCATTGTTTTACAACATTTCTGACTTTAAACTCTTTCGAAATGCTTCCTTCAGCTACAAAAGCCTGAAGAGTTTTGTGTGCTGCTTTGATTAAGTTGACAACCTTATTAACTAGGGGCATTTATATTGTTTGGACTATTTCCAAATAACTTTTCTAGAAACTGCGTTAAAGTCAGTACATTATGGGGGCGAGGGACCACAAAATTCCCTAATTGAAGCCCTTCAAAATGATCAAATGAATAACGCAAACAAACAAAAGACAAGGAAAAGCAACAATAGTGTCAGCAGTAACAACCGATGTCAGTTGAAGGTTATGAAAAATTTTATAAATACAGCATATAAAAGATGCATTTAGGTCCATACACTTTTTCCGACAACTGGGAAAGAAAAAAGGTGATATTCGTTGTGTTCTTGGCACTATGCACATCGATTTTATTTGCATGCCTTGCTGAAAATCATGTACCAGAGATGCATATGGTGTTTATCGTAAAACTTTGTATTGCCCATTGGCATTGCACCTTTTTTCACATGCAGCTGACGCTATAAATTCGTTTCCGGTAAAAGTGTATCGATTTCGAACTATTTTTAAATTTTTCTTTTTAGCCTGCACTGCACGCGATTATCATTGGCTCGTTTAACTTCCTTTGTCTTCTAAAAAGTTTTCACTAAATTTGGGTTTACACACACAAAAACAAGCAGCTAAGCATTTCAGTGTTTGAAATAACAACGCAGAAGTGTCTTTTTCATAATATTTTGTATGCTGAGAAATGGAGAATGTTAAATTTTTAAAAAAGGACAGGAAACCATTAAAGATAGCAGTAACATTTAGCTTAAAAATTTTTGTTTTAATTACAGCATCTACTAACTACAACAACCAACCTATTTCATTGACGTTCTTCTTTAAAACCAGCAAAATGGAATGTTTGCTGATCTTTTTTTAAGTAAACAACAAGATTCATTAAATGTCGCTTCATGTTTTGTGTTATTTTGTAACAGTTTATTTGCATTTTAGTGCAACCACATGCTTCTTAAAATACTTCATCGCTTTTTTCCACTGTGATAAAGTAATTTTTGCCGCGTTTGCTTGAAGAAAAGATGTGGCCTACTGGAAAACAGTCCACCAGCAGAGTGGTGCTACATTGAGAATAAACAAAAGATTTTTAATAAACATCTGCCGCAACAAAATTGTTTAGGTGGTCAACATACTTTATACGTCGATATTGCAAGAACATTTGCATCAAATATTATATCGTTCAAGCAATTGGATAATGCACCAGCGCCACGCAATATTATTGAAGACCACAAACCCATAGTATACAGAGGCACAAAGTTTTTGCTGAAAAAAAAACATTCGCAAAATCGCAAACCCCCGCAATTTTGCTTAAACCAGGGTTTTTTTTAAGGCGTTTCAGGGACCCGATTCGGGTCCCTAGAATTTCAAATCGGGTCCCTAGAATCAGAGAAAATTATCATCGGGTCCCTAAAATAAGAGAAATCGGGTCCCTACAAATCCAAACCGGGTTCCTAACATTTTCCTTAAAAAAAACCTGCTTAAACATTAAAGTGCTTCGTCTAAAGTTCACATTATCCAAATACAACCCGTATTACAAATGAATTATGCAATTCTGTTTAAATTTAATGGTCTCGCAATCGCATCTCTCTTTTTTCAAAATTTATGCATAGAAGAACTAGTATCATATATCATTTTGTAAGAAAATGTGACCAATACACAAACACGGAAGAAAAGCAAATGTCTTACTGCATCTGGACAAATTTCCGTTTCACCAGTTTTCTGCTTGCCTGCTCTCGAACGCGCTTCAAAGCACCATCCGACACGGCCACTGCGCCTCGTTTCGTCTTTAAGCTGTATCATGTCAGACGCACCACCAAACTCATGTCGTTTGGAGAAATAATATTTTGGGTTGTCAAAGCCATTTGACAGAGTCTTCATACTCTTGTGTTCGTCTGTGGTCAAGGTACCCCTGTCACCACCACAAGAGGTTTCCAGTTTTTTTCTAGGATAAAGACTGCTAGCTTGGGTTTCAGTCCAATTATCGTTATTACCAGTGACTGGCATGTGGTGGTTTTCAGCTTCATCGACCAGCGTAGCCTTTGCAAATATTTCCAGGTCGCCCATTCTCCAATAAATAATTTTCAGCAATGTGGTCAAACAGCTGTTTCTACCTCCTTCCAAGCTGTCATCCCTGTTCTAAGCTAAATCGGCAGCAGTAACCTACTTCATAATAATAGCAAAAAAATACATGTTTACAAATCACATATTCTGACACACAGGCAATTGGTAAACTTGAACTGGAAGGCCGTGACACTTTAAACAGCTTTACATCTACTGTATGTTCCCTTGGATAATAATCTCAATAGCTAACTCCAGTTATCAGAAGCAAAGTTGGTAAATGATGTTTACATCGCAACACGAGCGAAGACAAAAGACTACTTAGACCGATGCATCGCGGCTATTGTGTCGAGAGTGCTTCAAATACTAAAAGAAAGCTACTTGGCAACAGAAACTCGTCAGCGTAGTGTACGGGCTGGCCAATTTACCGACTCGTATAGTGGATGTGCCTTTTTGCATTACGATAAGGCGTTTCCTAACTCATAATCATTTTCTCTACGTACGGGCTGGTTTGTGTCACCTTACCATTTGCGCCAAGGGAGATTCGCGGCGTGTGTTCTTGCGCACGGATCAGGGGCGCCAATCTCGTTTCACGATTCCACGTTTTGCGCTCTAGGCTGTGGACCACGTTTTGTCACCCGGTTGTTCGTCCTGCCTCTCATGCTGTACACGTCGGCTGTTTTCGCTGTCGCGCCATCGTAAAAGCATTTTCTGCTGCTGCTGTTAATCAGAAGCCTTTTTGTAAATAACGATTTGTGCACCAGGAAATCTGTTAAACGAACTTTAATAAGGGTGAGAGATAAACGCCTTGCTTCGGCTTGTCAACTTAAATAGTCAGTCAGTTTAGTCAGGAGTTAAAATAGTGCCCATACAACGACTAGGCTGCCTCGTGAGTAGCGTTTGCGAAACCAGCATCTCTACCTGCAACGACGACCTTCCTCGCAACCAACTTCTACGCTGGGCAACACCCCAAACCTCCACATTGGTTCTTCCTACGCCGGAAAACTACTCCATACGATGTACACATCGCGCTGCGATGTGTACATTTCCAGCACCATTTACGTACTGATAAGTAACATTTAGCTCTTTCGCTAATACACACCAACCCTGTTTTGAGATGCTGCCAACAGCACCGACCTCTTTCTGCATTAAAAACAGGCGAGAACATATAGTTTATTTTTTGTTATGTAGGAGTAAGCATGCAGGTTTGGTGTTACTTATACCCTTACAGGACACGTAAAATGGAGGATCATTTAATTTTTCTGCTTTCTCAGTTTATTTAGATTTGTGTTTTTAGGCAAAGGCTTGTGGGTTTGAGGCAATCGTGCCAAATCTTGTGGCCTAGAAGTGAAGATACAAGTTCACTTGGAATTCAATCATACCCTTTTGTTGGTATTCCGCATCGTTTGAAATTTACATCGGACAAACGTTTTCTTTTCCTCTCACGCCTCATTAGTAACCTGAGAAAATTATAAAAACCGAATGCCATCAATATTCACAGTTGTCACAAACATATCTGTAAACAACAAACGTACAACACAACATTGACATAATCTGTAGTTCAATGCAACGTTTTATGGCATGCAATGAACGGTCGATTCAGGACCGGAATAATTTTGTGACAATGTTTTCCTCCCAAACCTGTGAGCTGGTCCGTGGCGGATTTACGGGTGCATTTGAGGCAATTGCACTCATCAAACGTCTGTGGCGTCCTGTTGAATAGGAGAGTAGAACACATTCAGTGCTACGTCAGCGCAGTCCACAACTGCAAAAATACAAGGCTACGCGAATGTCTTGTCGAATAGCAGTCGATCAGAAAGTATGCGACTGGGATGGCGGACACCCTGGGTTGACAGTTTGAAATTTGCCAACTGCACATAGATTGAGAATGCGCATAAAGTACACAAAAAATTTCGTTTTTTATTATGTGGCTGTTATTTGTACAATTACTAAGGAGAAAAAATCGATACGGGCTTGTGTGAGCCATTATCATCAGTCCGCCTGAACTGCCAATTAATGACGAAGCTCGAAACGAAGCATTTATTGCAAGCACAGGTGTGCGACTATATTAGCACAAAAAGGAAACGGGAAACAAGTGATGTATCATAAAATCAGCTAAACCAAGCATGTTGAAATTGGACAGTTTTGAAATGTGGCTCAGAAAATCAATTAAACGTCCATAATTATCTTCATTTGTATGTAATTTGACCCAACCAAGAAAAATCACTCGTTTTTTTTAAAAACCCACTTAAAAAAAGCAATAAATCCCACCAAAAATCCCACTCTTAACTTTTCCTTTGAAAAATGTACTATGAAGTAAAAAGTAAAATAAGCAGGACACTTGTACAGTTAACTGCAAATTTTTTATAATGAAACAGAACGAACAGCAACGAAATTTGAAGGACTTGAAAAAACGAAAAGAATAATTCGAACAGTTTGAGTGAATTCTACTGTTTATCTTTTTCAGCTCTGTAAAATCGGTATATTTTAATCGAGTTTTCTGCCTTCTTTGCATCGAAGCTGTTTCTGATGTTGGAACATGCCAAACCATGTATTGAAAAAATACACTATATAGATGCTGAACTAGCAGGGCATGTGCATAAACTTGACGTGAAACTGCAGATTATGTGTGGGAGTAACTTTTCTATGTTTGCTGTGCGCATTCTTGCCAAGCTTTGGAGTATACTGACCAACAACACTTTGCGAAAACAAAGATTGGGTACATTCCTTTACCCTCAAATTAGAATGCCATAATAGCTATAACAAGTTATGATTGTGTAATTCTGCAAATTGTGATATTGCGTGATGCAATGGAAATAATTCAGAATGGGGTTATTGTGTTTTTTTTTAAACAATAACCTGTTCCATTAAAAAAAACAGATTTAAAAAAACCCACGAGGGTTGTTTTTTTGAAAAAAGGGATTTTCTCAACCCTGACTATCTTTCAATCCTTTTTTGAGATTTTTCCTTGATTGCACGATCTGGAACAAGTCACGTCACTATTAGTTTGAATGGGTGTGCGCCGCACACCTAGAGTAAAGGTCCCTGGTAATGAAGAAGCTGAGAATTGCTGGCATTTGAATGCGTAAAAAGTAGTGCGGACAACAAATCAAGTTTCGAAAAGTTGAATCCATTCGGCATTTACCTATTAGTAGACTTACAATAGGAAAAATCATCTAGTTACAGCATTTAAATGTTTGTAATTTCACTTTTTGGATGCCCCCTGCCTTGGATGCCCGGGGCCGGCGCCCCGTTTGCCCCCCCCTCTGCACGCCACTGTAGGCCTATCCTAACTCTAACCGTAGGCCTAACCAATCCTAACCCTAACCCGTAAAGGTAACACGTGAAATGAAAGTAAAAAACTGAAATCGCCAAGGTTGAGAGTCGAACCGAAAACCATTGGCATACCTGCCGTATTGCATAACCACTACACCAGTAGACCCACGCCGTATGAATGACAAACTGACCCTTTCATTTGACTGCGTCAGGTCAGGTGTATCCGTGGTCACTTCCTTTTCTATTAATGCGTGGCAATCATGATTTAGGTGTAACAGACACTTTGCCTTCTGTCTGTGCATCAAAGGCGATGGTACACTGCATTTGCACGTGTGATACTCAAATTTGGCATTTTGTGTTTGTGACTATATTACCAACTGGTCGATCGCGAGTTATCAGGAAATTTTTTAGTCGATCCCAGTCGAAGACAAGTTGGCCGCCCATGAAATAGACTATATTAGCCTACACAACACACACATATGCCACTCAGCACAACAAAACAAAGCAGCGTACCAGCATTATACGAGCAGCTTACTACTTCCACCTCGCCGGAATATATTTACGATGAAGTAACACGAATTATCATCGATTGTGATGAGTGCAGCACATACTGACAAAATCATTTTGATTTTTTTTTAATATAAAAATCATAGCAAAGAAAACAACAGCTCCATCATTTGTGACATCTTTAATCACTCTCAGTAAAATTTCGTTATAGAAATCAAACAAAGATCCTGATCCTAATCCAATTTTTTTCAAAAATAAATATCCAAATCCAATCCGGATCCAAAAAATGGCAAGTATCCTGCAGCATATCCAATCCTGATCCTGTCCATTCTCACCTTTGCTATGTATGTATACGAGTTACTATGATAAAATATACAAGTTTCTATGATAGAGTTTTCACCTGTTTGCATAATTCGTCACTTCGCCTAATTCGTCACTTTTTTATAATCCTCTTGAGGTGACAAATTAGGCAAATTCTACTGTATTTACGGATCACGACTGAAGTGGATTCAATATTTTTGGATTAGGACTGGATTTCGTCTGAACAATTTCACAGTCTGCTCATCTCTGTGTGCGCCAGCCGGAACAGAACCTGTCAGTCGGACATCCTCCCTCATACCCAGTAATCTACACTGTTTCAATGAATTCAGCAATCAGCCTGGCAGAGAAAATTTAACAAAATCTATAATCCGACTCCTGCAAAAACCGAAAATTTCACTCCTGTTCCAGCTCCGATTTTTATTCAAAATTCCGACTCCGCGTTCAGCTCAGACTCCAGGAAAAACCGTAGTCTCCGGTTGGATTCCACTCCGGCACTCCGGCTCCCATGATCTCAGCGGCAGAGATGAGCAGACTGTCATATTTTGCGATCCAGATCCAGTCCTGTTTTTAAAAACTCAGTCCAAGTCCAACTACCGTCCAAAATATTTTCAAATGTCAATTCCAAGTCCAAATGAAGTCCAAAATATTTGAAAAATGCAACCTTTTCACAACAAAAATGTCTCATTTCTTTTCCATTAACTCAGTCCGAATCCAATCCGGATCCTAAATTTTGAAGAGTTTTGTTGTCCGGATTCAATCCAAATTCAACAAAATTTGCTATAGGCCGGATCCAGACCAATCCAAGTCCAGTCCAATGCTCATCTCTACTCTGCGGTATAAGCATTTCTGTGCTCTTTGTTCATACTAGCAACGTCGTTTTCCAAAAATTGTTTCTATATCAACATTCGTTAATAATCGTTTACACCAGGCCTGCACAACTCAGAAAGCTCGAAGGGCCAAATTGATCAACATAAACTCACCGCGGGCCGCAAAAGTCTATTTCGTCATAGTGTGGAAGAAATTCTGAAAGGACAAGTAATTATCCGAAGTAGGCTTTTGCAACATTTTCTGCAACTGAGTTCTCGCGGGCCGCAAGAAAAGATCTCGCGGGCCGCATGTGGCCCGCTGGCCGTATGTTGTGCAGGCCTGGTTTACACTGACTGCGCAGCAGGGATGATCACTATCTGGTTTGCCGGTTGGATATCCGGCAGGATAGTGAGTTTGCAACCCGATACAGATATCCAAAAAACTACTTTCAAACGGGAACCGTATATGGATAAGGACATCCGAAACGCTTTTCTCGATATTTCGAGGATTCAGACTCTAGGAAAAAGTTGCACATTGCACAATCATTTATTTAGTATCTTCGGAGGAATCTCTTCAGCCTTTTTTCACATGACTCCAGATCTGTCTATGGTGTAATCTCAGTACCTAGTGTAGTCCCATGCCATACTGATTGAACATGCCAAGTTTGTCAGAATGAGTCTGTTGCTGGTGTAGCAACATAGGGTTCTGTTAGTATACATTATGGCAGTTACTTGTTACGTACCTGGACTAGGGTTAGTGAGAGTAGGCCTACTGTGATCTGTAGTCTAGACTAGCTAGTGCAGGCAAGCTGCTTTAATGTGGTCTGTAGTCTACCTTCACTAGGCCGTGCTGTCTTCACGCCTGGTTTACGTGAGCCTGCATTGACTGGTCGTTAGACGATACCAGGCCAGTTAGCTTTTTTCGTTCTTGAACAGGATATGCAAATATCTTGTTTCAGAACACTGACTCGTTAGACTGAATTTGAAGTGAGTCATTTCTAAATTTGTGAGATAGTTTAAGCAGTTTGTTGTTTCAAATGTTGTTTTGGTTTGTAGACTTGCATTGCTAAGTAGTTACGTGTGGTTAAAGTGCAACAGTGAGTAGGATTAATATATGAAATTATGAATGGGAAGTCATGGATTGTGTTAATATGGAGCCATTGTTACTAAACAAATGACTAATAAAAAGCTTAGAGTGGCAAAACTTTAGCTTGCTTTTTGATGCAATTGATTCTTAAAAGTACTTAGGTTATGCGATATGCCAAGCTTGCTGTTAATAGGCATGACAGTGCTCAATACGGAGCAACGCATTTAGGTAGGGTCTATTGTGCTTAAATAAGGTAAAGACTGTGCTGGTTAGGCTAGTGTTTTGCCTTCAGTTGAACACACTGCTTGAAGTGGTCATGAAACAAGTAGGATATGCAAAGAGGCTATTGGTAAAGGTCCATGAGTTTTTGGTTAGGGTTTAGTGTCAGGGTATGGTCAAGGTTTAGGGTAAGACTTTATGTTTAAGGGTTCAGGTTTTAGAGTTAGGGTTTAGCTTACAGTTTACGTAATGCAAACAAGAAGCTGCTAACTGCTTGCCGGCCCTGAAACCACGGCAACACTTGTCCATGCAGGTGGGACTGAGCTGTCACAGACGTCATGGTCAACTAAATAGGACATGGGTTCCTACCTTTTAATATGACTACTTCAGCCAATCGTGTTCAGCTAAAGCCAAAAAATTTTACAAGGTATTTTGCCTCATAAGGCAAAACAGACACTGCACAAAAATGTATGTTGTGTTACAGGCAAGTTTTACCTGTAACAATTATTACTGTACAAACGCCAAGCCTGCTGAAAACCCCCCAAGCTCGAATCCAGTCAAACAGATTCAAAGGAATCATATCCAATCAAAACCCATCATTCAATTTAGCTTGCTTTTTGATGATTCTATTTGAATAAGGTTGTAGGGTGTGTATAGTGAATAAGTTGTTCATATGAGATTACTGATTTTGACTGAATGAAGACAACAGTCAATGAGGAGTATGTCAAATGTGACAAGGAAGAGTAATGACAAAGATACAGACATTGTTGTTGACCCTCTCCTGTGGTTTATAGGCATGCT
>Ga0210059_1006228_pt1 | contig 19177 bp, 11 predicted proteins | sample Ectturendosymbi2_FD_188042 | JGI IMG/M metagenome (GOLD analysis project Ga0210059, IMG submission 188042) | Ecteinascidia turbinata endosymbiont from Florida, USA - Sample 2 (SPAdes) (version 2) | ecosystem: Host-associated > Tunicates > Ascidians > Unclassified | place: Key West, Florida... | reverse complement strand
ATATCCAGAGAGTGACAACTTGGTTGTTCGACAAAAGTAACGGTGTATGCTTCGTGCAGAGGTGGCTTGTTTATAGTGCCGTGGTTTTCTGAATAGTGCCGCGACAAGGCCATCTGGTCCTTGTCACTGTAAGTTTTGCAATATTGTTTGTTCCAATTACTGCGATGCGCTGACCATCTTTTGGAAAATTTGTTGCTAGTTTGACCAACATACTGTTCATGACATATTACACAAGTCGTGACATAAATGCCAAAATCTGCGCAAGTCAAGCTTTGGTTTAGCTTAAAAGTTTTGGTTTTAGTCAGCAATTGTGAAACATTTGGTACCATGGCATCAAATTGCAGCAGTTTATGGAGTGTTATGTAGGTCCCTATATCACTTGACAAATGAACTTCTGTCATACCTGCTGTTTTGTTATGTGTCATTTCAGGTATTGGCGATGAGTATGTTTCACACATCTCATTATCTTCTGAAACATCACAAGCTGTTGGATCCACAGTAACTGCAAGCTTGACTGCATGTTTTGGTAAACGCAATCAGTTGTTTTGGAGTGTAAATAATGTAAGTTTTTCACTCATTTTTTGTACGTTGGTATCCCAAGTAGTACAGCATGAATATCCGAACAAATGAAACCTTTGCTTTGTTATCATTCATTCATTCATGAGTGATATACTTCATTCTTGCTGCAAACAGCTGTTTAAAATATGGAGAAAATTGTGGCCTTAGCATTTTTGATGAGTTATGCCGGTTTCCAACCATTTGCTAGCTTGCAAATGTATTTTTTATGACAAACATTTTTTTATTTGTTTGTTTGTTTTCCAGCACTTATTTTTGTAAATGAGGAAACACATTTTCAATGAGCTGAATTTGTTGGCGATTTTTATCTCAATTTGCATCTTAATCATGAAAATCGGGTGTGTGTTTCGTAAAGGTGCATAATGAAATGTTTAATTCTAAAATAATAGCATGTGCAAAAAAATTCATTGCCAATTGTATAAAACCTTAGATTGACAGCTTGTTTTCTTTATTTTTTATATAAATAGCATTTAGAATGTACCATGCAAAACCTGCCGAATAGTATATGTATGTAAGAGGAAAAGGCCCTCAAATGTAGCATAACCATAGCATAAACTCTGACATGCTTCTTCCTGAAAATAGTATGTTTTAGCTTTTTTTTACTGACATGTCTTTTACATAAGTCAGTACAGTATCCTAGCAAATGAATTTCAAAGCCACTATGCCAGAACATAATTATGCTTTTAAATCCACCAATGCTAAATCCTAAACTTTTTGTTGCAATAAGCCTGATATCACGTAAAACATGGAACAATTTGGTGGTCAAATGTGCAATTTTGTTTTTGGTAGGTATTAGTGGGAGCTGTTCCGCGCACAAGCGGAAGTATTTTGTTGGATACAACATACAAACAACGATTGGAAATCAAGTAACTAAAAGTTTTTCTATTGTATGAGTATTTCTTAATGGATTTAGGTTGCCTAAACTATTCATAACATAGTCGCTGAATTTGAAATTTCTACAGTTGTGCAAGATTGATGATTTTGCAAAATGTGACATCAAATCCTGCTTGACACCTTCTGTGCCAGGCTGTTTTCCCTTCTAAGACCGGCGTGAGCGACATAACAATTTGGCGCCTGGTGCTGTTCGAGGATTTTCGCGCCAAAAGCAACAGGATCGCACGTGGATTTGCGCGAGTATAACTCTAGTGCCGAAAGCGGTACAGAGCTGTTCAAAGGCTCAAAAGACGTGGCAAGTCTTCTGTTCTGCACTCGAAAAAAACATTTTTTGGTTGGGGGTGCGGATATTTTGTGAGTGACGTCAACATTGCAGGCCTTTTAGGCCACGTTGGCGTACTTCACCTGGCCTTGGGCCCAAACCGTTAGATGGTAGTATTTCGCTGAAGTTTTTATTGGAAACTAGGCTACAATCTGAGCTTTTTATGACTTTGGATGATGGGGTATCTGGGGTATCGGGTTGAAACGTTATGATGTAAAGTAATAAAGATATTTGATTAATTAGACAATAAATGAATTTGTTTTTTTTATATCACAACTTTTGAACCAGAAACGTTGGAAAGTCGATCAAAGACTCAGACTCGAGCCTAGTTTCCAATGAAAACTTCAACGAAATACTTTGACCTAGCGCTTGAGCCCTAGGCCAGGTAACATGAGCCAAAATGGCCCAAAAACTACTTCACTTATGATGTCACTCACAAAAAATCCGCAACCCCCAACCAAAACATTTTTTTCGAGTGCAAAGCAGCGTTGCTGAATCATTTGAGGGTTTGAATAGCTCTGTAGCACAATCAGCGTAGGAGCTATGGCGTTGGTAAAGCAACCGAAAACTGCTGGTTTTAGGCCAATTTCCAGGTACGATATATTCGTAGTCTGTCTGTCAAGGTGTTGAAAACCATCACTTTGCAGCACCATAAATTGCTAGAGAGCTGTTCAAACGCTCAGAAGATGCAGCAACTCTTCTTGGTTGCATTTTGAAATACTTGAAAGTTTTGGATTTCATTTTTTGTGGATGACGTGATAAGTGGTGTAAGTGTTAGGCCGTTTTTGGCTCAGATTGCCTGGCCCTAGGCACCAACCGCTAGAGGAAATTTTTTGACAAAAGTTTTTATTGGAAACAAGGCTATAATCCGAGTCTTTAGCGTCCTTGTTTGGCTTTCTATTGTTTCTGGTTCAAAAGTTATGACCTGACAACAACAAATAATTGATTCATCTCCTAATCAATTAAATAGTTCTCGATTTTTTGTTGTTTTTAGACCTTGGCTTGGCTACCTCGACCAGTCTGTGCTCGTCAATTTTCAATTAAAAACTTGTTTTGTTTTTCAGAGTACAAAAGGCTAATGATTCCTGTGTAACATCTCAACTTGTACTCAGTTCTTTGCAAAAAAGTGACAGTCTGATTTCAGCTTATTTTTCCGTAGAGAACATTGAAAAGGTCACCCTCAATGTTACTAGTAAGTTTTTGTGACAAGTGATTTGGCAGAAACCCAAATTATTGAACTTCTTTTCTCTTGCTGATCACATTAAAGAATTTTCTTCATAGTAGTGCTTGGCTGCTACTCTTTTGTAATTCAGTTTTGCTCTTGTAGTAGATTCATCGCTTTTTAAGAAGTGTGGATTAATCTGTTAATTTCTAGAAGTAAAAAACAATATTCAGGCATTGCTGCAAATACATTGAAGAAACATGAACAAACAGTAGACATAATAATCAACAGGTTCGAACCACAAAACCAGGTTGTAGTTTCACTCCATAATGAAACAATTTTTGAAGTAATATGTTGTGGTCAACACAATCAAACAATAAAAAGCTCTACGTTTTCTATAGGCTTTAGAGGAATCAACAAACTGGGCTCTGCTTTCATCTTTTTGCGATGATTCGAACTTGCGCATATCTGTATTCAAGTAACTTCACTCCACAAGTGAAGGAAGCAAGCAATCAATCACAAAGTTTTAATAGGAAATCGATTTCACGTAACATTACGCATCGTCAGTCTTATCATCTTATTCAAATAGAATCTATTTGAATCTATTCAAATTTGAATCTATTCAAATAGAATCTATTTGAATAAGATGATAGGACTGACGATGTGTAGTGTTACGTGAAATCGATTTCCTATTAAAAAATTGTGATTGATTCCTTGCTTCATTCACTTGTGGAGTGAAGTTACTTCAACACAATCAAAGACGATATTACAGTCGTAATTTGAAATCATCCGTAAACCACAGGTCTTGCATCAATTTCAACCACCGTAACTAGCAAGGCAATTGGGCTATAGAGCTGTTCAACCCTGTAAAGATGCGGGAAATCTACTAGTTCAGATTTTGAAAAATTAGAAATATTTTGGTTTTGGGTTTTTGTGGGTGACGTCACAATTGGGGTAGGTTTATGCATCTTTGCCCGAGGTCCCTAGGCCCTGGGCAATAATGACAAGAGCCAATTTTTTGAATAAACGTTTTAGTGGAAATGAGCTATAATCTGAGACTTGGGAGTTTTTGATTGAGTTTCTAGCGTTTATGTTTCAAAAGTTATGGCCAAAAAACAATTTTGGTAAAAATTGTTTGTTTTTTTGGCCCAATTTGTGCTATTGTGTTAAAACAATAAATATTGAGATATGAGAGAAAAAAAATGTTGTGAAATTATTGTTGATAGGAGACTTCAGCCTTGCTTGTTAATATATGATAAGATAGAGGTCACAGCTTGCAAAGAGACAAACCTTACAACAATGCATCCAAAAATACGTTGGTGAAATACTAGAAAATTCCCAAAATCATGAAATGCTTTGTTGCTTTCCTAAATCAACGTGCTGTCGCCTGCTTAGAAAATGCAAACGTCATGTGGGCAATCAGCACGGCTACCTAGGAGAATCTCTATAATGAATTAGTTTGGATAGTGTTGGAGCTTTTATGATAACTCGTTTTCACTAATAAATATTTTGAGTGGTGTGCAGTTCCAAGTAATGAATGGTAAGTCACATTGAATGTCATCGTTATAAGTTAGCTGTGCATTGCTTTCAGGCTAATATCTCAGACTAAGTTGCCTTCACATGGGACTGTCTCCTTTGCATGTAACTTACTGTGGGTGTGGTTGAGATTATAGGCAATCAAGGTTTTGTGTTCAGCTGCATTGCTAAAATTTTGTGCAGTATTTGTATACTATGATTGATGCTTGATAGCTGTTTCTTGCAGATTGTCCAAAATTTATTGGAAAAGATGATGCAGTTATTGAAATTATATCTGATAAAAAAACATTTGGGGCAGAAGGAAGTTTTTCATGTGAGAATGGGAGTGATTTGTTCTATGAGAATGGAACAGAACGACTGTCAAACATCACTTATTGCAATTCTGATGCATCTTGGTCTGGACAACACCACCTTCAGTGTTGGAAGGGTCTGCATGTTAATTTTGTAATTGCACCAACAACCTTATGTATATACGAGGTGTGTTTGAAAAGTAATGAGACTGTGTGCATAAATCTTTTATTCCAAATACAAATTGTAAACTACAACATGTCACCTTCGAAGTAATCCTCTTGAAATCAAACGCACTTTGCCATGCCTTGATGCGCTCTTGGAAGGATTTGTCCAGGATCGCTTGGAGCTCCTTTGTAGTGGCCATTTTTAGAGCATCTACATCAGGAAATGTGTTCCTTTCATGACTCCCATGACCTTAGGGAACAGGAAAATATCACAGGTCTGGTGGGTATGGAGGCTGCTCCAGCACAGCAATGTTATTTTTAGCAAGAAATTCCTGGATGCTCAATGCATTGTGCGCCAGAGCATTGTTGTGGTGAAGCAGCCATAATTTTTTGTCATACCTTTGTTGCCCCTTGTCTCGCACTGACTGCATCAAACCTCGCAGGACATCCCTGTAAATGTGCTTTTGTTCTGTTCTGATTGTCTGGTCCTGGGGCAAGAATTCTGCGTGCACAATGCCCCTCACAGCAAAGAAAGCAATCAACATCACCTTGATTTTGGACTTGCCCATCCTTGCTTTCTTCGACCTTGGTGACGTCGAACTCTTCCACTGAAGATTCTGGTGCATAGCCTCTGGATCATACTAAAAGATCTATGACTTGTTGCCTGTGATTACTTTCTCCATCAAGTTTTGTTCGGTTTCAAGTTGTTCTAGGAGGTCATGACACACTTGCACATGCTGCTGTTTCTGCTCTTTCATCTTCGGCACTATTTTTGCAGTTATCTTCCTTCCTTCACCAGATCGTTTGTAATGATTGTCCACACCCTCTTGCAGTTCATGTCAAACTCCTTTGCAATCATTCTAACAGTCAGGCAGTAATCTCCATGCACCTTCCGGCGGACTAGCTCAATAATTTCTTCGGCCCTGCTTGTGGCAAGCCTCCTGCACCTGGGGTCATCTTCCACATCCTCCCTTCTTAACCTCCTGTGCCACTCGAAAGCCCGACCTATCGACATTGTGTCATCCCCATACACATCCTGCAGTAGTCTGAGTGCTTGTGTTGTAGTTTTTCCTAGCCGAACAAGAAATTTCAAGTTGGTTTGTTCGGTGGTCATTGTGATACATCAAAAATTGCGGACTTAAATTTTTACGACGATCAACGTCAGTCAACTACAAAGAAAAGCCTGCAAAGGAGCGTACAGTTAATACAGAAAGCTGAAACTGCAGTTGTACACTCATGAGAGGTTGACCTACATTGTAACATACAACGCTAATCCTGACTGGACACATAACCCACGCAACACACACAGTTGCGTTACGTTTTAAACACACCTCGTATGTAGGTTACATCAGAAGTTAACCAACTGTATAGTTTCCAATTATTATGTTGAAGAATAGAGTTTCATTTGCTTTTAAGGATGTCACTAATTAGAAATAGGCATTAAATATTAAATAATTGCATGAATAATATTTTTTAATATTATTTGAATTTAATTCATGTTCAAAAAAGTTAAATGCTTTGTACCGCATAGCATAACATGTTCATGGATATGGACTTTGATACCATATTGTCATGTATTATGAAGCCATGAAGTAACAAATCAGTTGTGCTTTAAAGTGACATTTTCAATATGAAAAAAGAAGTAAAATCAGTTTAAAAAACTGTATTTCTCTAAACAAATCACCCCCATTAAACTACATTACACTCTACCGCAAAAAGCTAAACACCTTATCAAAGGTCAGACTTACGCAAAGTTGCAAATCTAGGATCAAAAGTGGAAAACTTTCTGTGCCTTGTGCATAGTTCGTTGTTTCCTTGCTTTTGTCTTGTGTCGAATGAGAGAACCTTAAACAGGTAGCCTACCGACTGTAATTATTCGATTGTACACCTCGGCTTATAAACTTTTTTCATCATTTCATGTGGTTTTTAATCAAGGGTGGCTTGCAATCAAAGGCAGCTGGAAGTTTTCATTTTTGTACGTTACCGAAAGGAATAGAGTACTCTCAATCTTGTCTTGGCTATGTTTTGTTGACCAAACTCTCTTTCCGCATTTTATTCTCTTCAGCATCACGTGCGCATCCGTCACCGGAGGGATTATGATGAACAGATTACAGATGTAGTGTTGCAAACATCATTACCAGGGCTGTCAAAAACGCGAAACGTGCTGATCTGTGAAAGTGTCCCAGAGGCTTAGGCAACCTATGTTTAACTGGGGTTTACAATCAAAGGCGACTAGCTTACGTTAATTTTTAAACACCATTTTGTGCGGCTTAGAATGAATGGTGCCTAACAATCAAATACATGTAGTACACTCTATCCCAGGAGTTCCCAACCTTTTGTTTCCCATGTACCCCTTAAGTATTCCAACACATAAGCATGTACCCTTTCAGCATTTTGACAGATGAACAATGAGCATGTAGCCTGCCCCTAAAATTTCGCATGACAAAATATTTTATCATGGTTGTTCATAGATATATTTAAAAATAAGTACATGATTTTGATATGTGTATAAATATTTTGAAATTCATATGTTACTATTTTTTTCTCTTATATTGCTTACCTCAAATGTACCCCTTCAGATAGGCAAATGTATCCCTGGGGGTACATGTACCCCAGGTTGGGAACCTCGGCTCTATCCAAATCACATGCAGAGCAGGCGTACTGCAAGTTAATGAAGTTACTGCAACAATTTTAAATGCCACTGTGCTGTGTGTGTTGCCAATCGAAACAACCTATACTTACTGGGAGTCCTGTAAAAGTTAAGGTCAGAAAATTGCTCTTTAATGCTGAAAGACACATTAGTATTGAAAATTTCATACAAAGTGACCAAAAACGTGTAGAGTTACGACGTTTGGGAGCAAACCATCCTGCTAGGCCTAGGTTACAAGATTTTTTTTTCAGAAAATGTTAGGTGTGAACAGTTGTTTCATAGCACACAAAAAGATTTTTTGTACGATTTGGTTGCATTTAAAATTTACAAAAGTTCTCCATACGTACCTGCATAATCTTTGTAATGTTTTGGTAATATAAGCAACAACTTTTTTCGCAATGCAGTTTGTTATCCAGCAGCATTTTGTTAGGCCTAGGCTACAACACTTGCAAAACACGTAGGTCCTGACAGTTGTTGTGTGTATAAGGATAATCTTTTTTTAGTCGTATTTGTGCTCAGAAAATTTCCACATATAATCTTCATACCTATGCCCATCGTCTCTGAAAATTGGAAATAATTCTAACGAAAAGCTTCGCAGTGCGATGTTTTAAGCTGGTTACAGGAATTTTATATTGCAACTTTTTTATTTTTTACATGCAACTTTTTACTGCAACTTCTATCAAGTATTTTGCAACGCACTGTATAAGGAAAAAATCCTTTCTCAGCATAGAATCAGACACTAAGATCTTACAGAGTATAAATTTCGCCTAAAAAGTAGGCATCGTCAGCTCTTATTTGAATATAATTTTTTAAAGTGTAGTATTTTGCAAAGTAGTATTATTTTGCAAAGTGTAGAAGTGTGATTATAAACATGCATTAGAACTACTTCAGTATAGTCCTGTTCTCTTTGATAACCGATTAGTACTGAAGAGTGACCTAATTGCAATTATATAGATCACCCGGTCAAACATCAGTCCACAACCACACGACAAACTGTTAAATTGCCAAGTAGCTTCATGCACTGTCGAGCTTGCCAAACAACTTCATGCACAAGTTTTTTATCAAATTGCCAAGCAACTTCATGCCCAAGTTTTAGCATGCTACGCAAACTTTTGGCAAAAGATTGCCATTTGTCCCTAGGTAATGTTTGGAAATATTTAGCATTACATGCAAATAAATCGCTTGAGTAAATCACTTTCGATTAAAATGCTTGTGCACAAACACAACTTTTCACTGCACATTTCGTTAAAGTTAATGCATACATCTCACGATTTTATTGCAACAAAAACTTGCCCTAGTTATGAGTTTTTAGTAGTTTTCGGACAGCTGCGAGTTTGAGACAAGTGCGGTGCGGTTTAGAAGTGTGCCGGGCGGGAGCGATCAAGGTTTCTCAAATTCCTGCAGGTGTGGGGTGGGGCTGGTTTAAATTGTGCAGGGGGGGGGAGTGGACAAAAATTTCAACCCGCGCGGGACTCTACTATGCACATGCGAGGTCAAAAAGCTGAAATCACTTTTGAAGTTATTAAGAGTAGCGCAGCTTCAGCCTATTATGAATTGATCTGTTGCTGCTGTTGTCACTTTTAGGTTTTAGCACTGTGATGATAGTGCAAGCCTTAGTTGCAAGCTGTGGTGAGCTAGCACTTAAACAGAATTTGCAAATGCGTATCTGACAACCTTTTGCCTATCATGACAACTCACAAATTCTGCGCAATCAACAAGGCTGCAGGGATTGAGCACAAATCACGACTGAATCTAATTTTGGCCGAATCAAGACTAGATCAGACTGAGTAAAATATTTTTGTGTTAACACTTTCACACCCAGGTTAATTCAAGCGGTTTGTACAAAAACGCTTGTATCGCGCGAGGCTTCGCGTGGGAATTTCTCCGGTCTGGTAAGCGCTGCAGACCTGCTCAAAAGACTCAGAAAGTCTTGTAGTTTGCACCTAAAAAAAATTTTTTGGTCGGGGTGTGTGTATTTGTTGTGAGTGACGTCGCAAGTGGAGTTTTTTTAGGCCACTTTGTCCCACTTCACCTGGCCCTGGGCCCAAAACGTTAGATGGTAGTATTTCGCTGAAGTTTTTATTGGAAACCAGGCTCCAATCCAAGTCTTTTGATACTTTGGATGACCTGCTGGGGTTTCGGGTTCAAACGTTGTGACGTAAGTTAGTAAAAATATTTGACTAATTAGCTAATTAGATAATTAATTGATTTGTTTGTTTTAGATCATAACTTTTGAACCAGAAACGCTAGAAAATCGATCAAAGGCTCAAAAGACTCGGACTAGAGCCTACGGTCTAATGAAAACTTCAGCGAAATACTTTGGCCTAGCGGTTGGGCGCTAGGCCAGGTAATATGAGCCAAAATGACCCAAAAAGTACTTCACTTATGACATCACTCACAAAAAATCCGCAAACCCCAACAAAAAATTTTTGTCGTGTGCAGACTAGATGACCGGCCGATCTGTTTGAACCCTTGAAACAGCTCTCTGGAGCAGTCGGCGGAGGAGCTATGGGATTGGTAAGGCAACTGACAACTGCTGGTTTTAGGCCGATTTCAAAGTACAAATATATCATACCCTGGATCTCAAAGTTTTAATGAGATTGTTCTAGCCATATGGAAATTTTTAGCTTTGATCCAATTTTGCAGATTTGACAAATTTCAGAACAGATCCTACTATCATTTAGCCGAGCATTTCCCAACAACTAGCACTGAGAAAGCACTGCCTTCTGTTCTAACTCTCCAACAGCAATAATAACGCGTTCATACCAAAATCACGTGATTTCTAGAGCTCAGATATTTGTTCTTGAAGTAAATGAGAAGCTCACTGGTTTGATTGGCCCAGTTTGAACTGTGTGCCTATGAGTCGAGAATGTCACAGGAAATAGATTGCAGTCAAGTCCTTGTAGTGAGTTTCACTCGAAGTAACAAGGACAAGTTGCACTGGCATCCTATGTTAGTAAAGGTAATGGAGTATGAAGTCGTCAAGTCATGAAGGCAACAGAATTGTACATCACACGGTGTCGATTAAAGTGACGCTAAGAATGCGCCGAAATAAAACAAACTTCAGAAAGCCTTCACGCCTTCAGAAAGCACCATTGGATTGTTTGCAAAATTGAGTGTATTGGTGTGTACAAATTAGTCCCTAAACCCAAAACTGATCATCTCTTTCTGAAATTGTCCTTTGCATGGCAAACAATTTGTCTACTAAAAGAATATAGGCATGATATGGTCTAACCAAAAAAGGACAAAAAGGTTACAGGAACTTTCAATTCTCCAAAAAATGAGCACAGAGACATTTTTATCTGTGTAATCTCAGGCATGAGAGGAAGTTGGCATAGCATGCAAAACCTGTTGATGATGTCATATTGAATGCACAGAATGGCAATTGTGGCAGGATATGTAGGAATGGCTATATGCGTTGTTAAAAAAAATTGAAAAGTTGTTAAGAAAAGGAACGTAATGGCAGTCAAAGCTGTATACAGATAAATTATGGTTTGACAAATTGTTGTCTTGCAACACAATGCATAATGACAGCTGAAACGGTTGTCATCAGCCACAAAACATAGAGGGTTTGCAAGCGCCCATTCACCACCAGCGATTTGACTGTTGCGGTCAATGTTATAAAGGCATTGTTGCCACAAAGTGCTTGCTGTTCTATCATTGTCATGGACAACAAGTTAATACTACGACTATGAATTCTGTGTTTTCCAGCTCCTCTGGTCACTCTGGTTCCATCATGCAACATCACAGGAATTGAAAGCCAGATGCTTAATCTTTCATGTTTGAGCTCTGGAGGATATCCGCGTGCAACGTCCTTCACTTTAACAATTCCAGGAACTCCTTTGGTGCAAGTAGGTTGTGTTGTTTTCCTGTAAAATTAAAATGTCTGTTGCTTGAGCTTTTAGGTTTCAGTTTTTGTATGGAAGTTACATCAGTTTTCACAATGATAGCATTATTATTGTAAATTTGGGTGACAGCATTTGGTGGTTAAAATGTGCATCATGTCAGGACGCTCAAGGTGAACATTTTGCCCAAGCTATGCTTGGGAAAAAAATTCAATGTTCCTCGCCCAACCATTCGATGGAAAAGTGGAAAGTAAACCACTATTATCTCTTGAATGTCTTGCTTATTGGCATGACATGAGCAATCTGCAAACTCTGCTATTAATTTCATTGCCACTGTAAATTCTCCTATTAAACTCCCTTGAATGTTTTGCTTATTGGTATGGCATGAGGAATCTGTAAATTGTGCTATTAATTTCATCACAATTCAACACATGTGAACCACAGCACAATCTCCCTCCTCAGCATCATTGGTTAGATTTTTGGTCAGCTTCTCTTGCCTAGAGTCTAGTCCAGTAGTTTTCACGCCTCCTTTAAGTTCTTGGCCTTCCTTTTATTTTAAGCCCCCCTGGCTATAAATATGTTATAAAATCAAATGTATTGTTTGGTAAATTTGTGATCAAATTTTCAATGTTGTACACGCTTAAGTCCTTGAGAGCTCACGCTGCCACAGTTATTAATAACCATTGGTCTAATGCTAGTGGATTGCTGATCAAATGATCTCACAAAATGTGTGTGGTGAACAGTTCTGAGTCAGCAAGGGTTAGTGATTTCAGTCTACATGAAATTTTTGCAGTTATTAGACATAGAACAGTGGTTCTTAACCAGGGGGCATCAATCAATTTTCAGGGGGGTGATTGCTCTTACGCACTCTACAACCTGAAAAGTTTGTTCAGTAAATTTACCAATAAATACATTTGTTTTAACAACTTCTTTAATATCAGGGGCCTTGAAGCAAAGGACAATTACTTAACTGGGGCGTGGTAGGGAAAATGTTAAGAAACACTAACATGGAATCTGTGACCTCACAGCAGCTACGAGTAATGAAACTTTAATTGCTTTTAACTTGTATCATCATAAGAACTTTTTGCATTTTACACTGATATAAGTGAAAACCTATGACAATGCTAATTAAATGTGTCGCAAATCATGCAGAACTTCAAAACTCCATATGATTTTTTGCTTGATTTTTTTGATTTTTATTGCTTGATTTGAATCACTGGTTCAAATGAAATGATTAAATCAATCAACCCTGTTAATTCTGAGTGGTTCTTCTCCTTTTAATGCCCCTTAGCTTCTTGGCTGTCCTAAATTGTCGCTTTCAACGGGAACACGAATGCAACGGTACAGTTCAACGGTGCCGACTTCTTCAACATTTAGTGTAGGGTGCGTCTTGACTCCAACTCTGCTTGGCATATTCTATCTCAAGGATAAAAAGTGCCACATTGCGTAGCGTTTTTTTGTCTCAAATGCAATTCTGAAGTGCCTTTTTCAGGTTTTATTTTCTCTGGGCAACTGCTGCATTAAATCAATTCATGTTTGCGCTGCAAATAGGCAACAAAAAAGCAATTCAAATAACAATGCTTAAACAAACAGCTCAGATTTGGCGAAAAACGGACCAAGCAGTCACTTGATCAAGCCAAGCCTATATTCAATGATTGTACATTTCAATGGCACAGGTTAGGCACAAAACATGGCATCAAAAACAGAAAATATGCTCAATTTAAGGTGAATGATTCCAAAACCTTTTACAAACCACTTATTTCACATAGAGTGTAGTGATGATTTCTTAGACCTCATCCAGATTTTGACTTTATGTTCTGCTTTCTTGGAACACCATACAACAATTTGCATAGAAATATTTTGTGGTCAGCAGAACAGTATCAAATCCTTTACTTGGGTCAAGAAAAACAGCACATGGTTTTACACCTATCCATGTTCCCAGAAAACTTTAATATATGGCAGATACAGATAATTTTGTTGCTAAATTGTTTCTAAATCTCGGTTGAAAGTTTGTAAGAAGTTTACTTTTGTTAAGAAAATTGCTTAGTCTGTCATGAAAATTTCAGGCAAAGATTGATCAGTGTGTCAGGAACAACAACGGGATCACTGTAATGAATATCTTTTGCACATTTTTAGACTACAAGAAATTTTTCGATTATGCTGAAAAAGGAATATAATGGCAAACAGGCAACCTGTTTTGCAAGTACATCGTACACCCAAAAGAAAGGAGGAGGAAAATCGAATCCTGTTTTGATGAATGTAAAGTGTATGTATGGTTTGCAGTGATGGTTGATTTAATGTTTTTGCACAAGGGCTTTGCCTCACAAACACTTATTGGTGTTGATTGACTTGTCTACACTGGGCACTCCACAGTCCGATTCGATTAGAACAAGTAAGCCGCAACTCAAAATAAAAACGTACTGTACTGTGAAATTAATCCCCAGCAGAACAGACGCGCGTATTTCGTTTTGAAAGAGAACCATATTCAAAAACGACATTGTTGCTGACAGTGCCCTTAACATGATAAAACGATTGAAACATTGAATGAAGGTGAAGAAGATAGCAATGAAATGGAAAAAAGTATTGAATCAGACATGACAGAACAAGAAAATGAAGAACACAGATATGAAACTCTTGATGATGTTACCGACGCGGCCTTTAAGGAGGGGTGGGGAACCTGTTCATTATCACGGGCCGCATGAATTGTGCATCACCGCTGGCGAGCCGCAAAATCAATTAACTTTGTCCTAAAATTCTTCCTTTATCTAACTACGAGGACTTCTCTTGACTTACTATCTAAGTACCTGCTTATCATGGAGCTTTATTTTGACGCGATTTTGTACTCTAACTTCGGCAACGAAAATTCTGATGCGGGCCATATCAAATGTTCATGCGAACCGCAGGTTCACCACCCCTGTCTTAAAGCTTTGTGTTATCAGGCGTGTGTGATCTGGAGTGCTCACCTCGCAACTTGCTAAAGACACGCACTCAAGAAATAGCATTGGCAAGTTGAGGCATGAAACGACACGCTGGGGAAGCACGTGGATGATGGTGAAAAGATTGCTTGAAAACTAAAGCCTTTCTGAGAAGATATTGACAATCCTGCAGTTTCACTGAGTGAAAGAGAGTGGGACGACGTTTTACAGTCAGAAGCCGTTCTTGTTTTTCGTTTGCAGCTACAAAGATAATGCAACCTGAAGAACTGACAGCAGGAACATTTTTGTAGGAGTGGAAAAATTTGATATTCATGCACCGTCAGAGAGTGGTTGGCCCGATAAGCAAAGCTATTATAACTTTTGTGGAAAAGCGCGAGGCGCAGCTACTTAACAATGACATACTGCTAGCTGCGGTGTTCGTCGATGAACCAAACCTAGTCCTGTTACCCCCCCTATACCAGGGGTTCTCAACCGTTTTTCTCCCGTTTACCCCTTCCCAGCTTCCGAGCATAAAATTATCCCGTGTTTTTTGTTTACTCACTAGCACTGTAGAAAAATGTACAACTGTTGAAAAGATCAATACAACGTATCAAAATATATGCTTAAAAGTATAGTTACAGCAAAATATACTCAAAAATATTGATATTTTTTGTTTATTAGTAGGAACGAATCTTCTCAAGTCAGTGAAATTTTTAATCAATAAGATTAAATTAACCCCAGGATAGGTAAAATTTACCCCGGTTGAGAACCCCTGTGTCAAACGAAGATCAGAAAATAAGAGCAAAACAAGCTCTCTGTCGTCTTGCAATTAAATTAAAGGGACTGGAATCTCCGACTTCGCAAAGTGAATTTACTGACCAACGGAATATTGAAGCTGATCATCATTCTTCGTCATTCATCGAGGTACACGACTTTAACAAGTATGTCGCTAAGGTGGGGAAAGACAAAATGAAGGAAAGGCGTCTTGATGTAAATGAGCCTTTGAACGTAAAGTTGCAAAAGTTTAAACAACCATTCCGTCAGGCAGTCAAAGAGATGAAGAAAAGTACAACCGTTCGTGAAAACTGCTTTTGGAAGAACCTACGCCATTTACCCCAAAATCATTCAAGATGCAGTTCGTGCAGTCGCAGCTCTTCCTCCAGCCCACGTCATTGTGGAAAGACTTTTCTCTGCTCTGAAAATAATAAAATTCGATCTCACAGTTTCAATATGAAGGAAGAAATTGCAGATGCTACATTATTCATTGAAACGTACAGTTGAGTTTTCGGTTGGTTCTTTTGTCGTACAATTCCAATCGCAGTCGCTTTGAAGTTGAACCCGTGGCACATCTAGCCTGGAAAAAAAGGGTCTGTCACGAAAGGGCCGCTTTTGATGTCACTTTTCAGCATGAAACCACATTTTCTCATAAAACTAAAAATCCACCGATGAATTTTGTAATGTTGCCAAAGTACCATATTGGCAAAATTCTGCCGATATGTGTTCATCCAAACACTGTTCTTTACAATGAAAAACACAGCTTTTCTGTACTTGCCTGGCATCGACTCTCCTAATACGAAGTAGGGGCCCTGCAGCACACTCGATTGCCACAGTGTACAATTAATAAAGCACGTAAATGAATTGCTTTCTTGCCCAAATTTTCAAGTGAGTCGGTTACTCATCAACTCTCACATACTAAAACACGAAGTTACCACAAGCAGTTTGTTGATTTTTTATATTGTAATGTGCTTTGTATATGACATCAACAGCTATCATTTATACATTAAAAAAATGTGATTTCATTAGTATTGGTGCGAAATATCAGAACTTGTTTGCCCAATGTCTTGAAATTTTGCCCAAATTTTCGCCCAATCAAAGCTTTTGTGGGTGCACTTGCACCCCCTGCGCCCCCAGCTCCACACTGCTGCTCACCATTAACGGGTGGTTAAAATAAATTGAAAAAAATGCAGAGAAAAGCAGCGGCATAGCTTTCTCCATTTTCTGGAAATATATTGTACCCTAGTTATTCAACAGTTTTTCGCTCGTTACAGAATGGGTTGTATTTTCGGTTAAAGCGTCCTATATCGTAAAAGACCAAAAAGTTAACTGCTTAATCTAGTGAGGATTTGGACTCGATAATAATTTATTTCGTCATCCTGAATTAATATAAGAACAGTCTTTGCGGGCTTTTGTTCGCTGGTTCTCAATTGTTTCTGGTTTCAAATACGTGCTGTCGGGTTTCAATCAGTAAGCTGTAACCTATTGTTCCGGCAGCATCTTTAATATAGCTTAACGCAGGGCAACCAATGTTGTTACGATAACGATTCCAACAAGTCTAAGACAACACTGCTAACATCATCTGAAACTATTGTGCTAGCAGGTAATGAAAGAGCTGGCGTGAAGGTAAGAATCTTTCGGTTGGACGGAAAAACTGAAGTTAAAGCAGCTGGAGGTGATAATAACAGAAAATTTAGGGTGAGCCGAAAAATAAATCTTGAAAAAAGGGGTGTTTCTTAAATCCTGGGAAACTGCACAAAAACAAGTTTTAAAATGAATTTCGGTGGTTGTCACCAGCACCACCGTGCAACCACATGACAAAGGTCACCAAAAGGTCAACATTCATAAAATTGGCGTAACCGCTGTAATGAATTGTCTGTTATCCTTAAACTGACCCATGCTGCATCAAACACTGCTTTTGGTTTCGTGTTTATCGTAATTAATATTTCGTGTATATTTATATAATATTTCGTGAAAAAAAATATATTTCGTGAATATAATATTTCAAAAAAATAATATTTCGTGATTTCGTGTTTATCGTAATTAATATTATCACTAAGTAATTAATACAGCTAATGGTCGGAATCGCTCCGGAGTCGGGGGTGGAGTTGGAGTCGGATACTTGAAATGGCTCGGAGTCGGATGTTGGGACTTCCGACTTCAGAGCCCTGACACTGACTCGGGTTTCTGGAGGAAAATAACCCTGTTCTTCCTTGTGCTAATTTTATTTTGACAGCACGCAGCTGCAAACAGTTTTGCACATGTTGCAGACCCTGTCCAGAAGATGCTGTGAAAGCAGATAGTCGTGAGACGGTTGAACCTGCATCTGCGACAGTGACTCTCTCGTCGACACAACTCAGCTGTGCCTGCTCTCTCCAAATAATATAGAGTTGACTATGCATAGGAGTGGTGACAACACACACTCTTGTCAAAGTCACTCTAACACCCACGATTAACTGTTGTAATTCAATATCACCAACATGAGTACAGACTTCTGAGCAGGAATGCAATGACTTGACGGGCGAGTTACACGTGGCTATAGGCACCATATTGCTGAAATATTTATCAAAACGTTTCACGAGGAGCCCTGTGATGCTGTTTCGAGGTCAATAAAACAAGCAGATAACCTTGTGATAATTGCAAGATTTCTCGAAAGTTTGCTATAGAGATAAATTTTGGCCGGTGGTGGTACGGCCAGGACGAAAACCGCTTTGGGTGTCATCCATGTTTGGTTCAAGAATTGTTGAAAACCGCTTTAGGTATGATCCATTTTTGGTTCAATAATTGTAGTTCAATAATATATAAAAACCTTCCGGCATTTTCACCAAGACATGGTCATCTTACTGTGTTTGAAAAGGGGAAATGCCGTTTTTGTCATAGCATGTTTCTTCTTGTTTCTCTTGTCTATGGGATTAATCAACCCAAGTTGTAAATCCATCGGGCCTTTCCACATCGCCTGTCCAAACGACACATACTCATTTAGTCAAAGGAATTTCTCCCTTGTTGAATTTTTGATGGAATCTTATTGCAACATTGCAGCCTTCTGTGATTTGGCGGCTGACTAGACAGCTTGATAGATGGTACAGTATGCTATTTTCTTTCTCCAAATCTAACTCTTGTGTTTTTGATGTGTGATGTTACTCAGTTTTAAAAAATTTGAAATGTCGTAACCTCACAACGAACTCACAACGATTGTCATAACCTCACAACGAACATTGACCGATAAGCCACTGCTTTAATTCGGCTTTAAATAACTGAAACACGACATCTAATAAAACACGAACAAAAGGTAAACTGACATGAAGCAAACATGCTCAGACCAACTGACAGACGAACTGGTCACTGCCACCGAGAAGACGACTACTAATCAGCTCGAACGCAGCGCTCAATTACGAACACGTGCAACGCAAACAGCCGCCAGCATTGAACCAAATCACATGACATTCTACCCCCCTAAAATGAAACGACGTCACCGTATCTTGTAGGAGGTATACCGCGAGTGCTTCGCGCGGAACGTCTGGGCAAGGCGGGAACATTCTCCAAGGCATTTTCTTCGGAATTGCTGCTACTCGTCTCCTCTGAGTTCGATACATGCGGCGAGCCCGAAGCACTGGACTTTTCGAGATTTGACGTGTCGCACTCGTTAAGAATTGCGTCGACCAGCACGTCAGGGTCTGTTACGGTGGCACTGTCTAACCGCTCCCCACTCGGGCATAGCGCCAAGTCGCGCAGAGAAACGTTTTGCTCTCTTCCGTCTTTACGCCTTACATTAGCGTACATAGGGTTTGCTTCAAGCAATTCAACTTCTTCTACCAGGTCATTATACTTACTGGAGCGTACGTGGTTTCTCAGAAACACAGGGCCAGGCCTAGACAGCCATGCAGCCAGCGATTTCCCATTCGGAGACCGCCGATCAAAACTAAAAAACAGTTCGTGCGGAGTAGCATTTGTACTCGTACACAGGAGCGACCGAATAGAATGCAACGCATCCGGCAATACAGCTTCCCACGAGTCAACAGGCAAGTTGTGCGATTTTAACGCAAGTCTA
>Ga0210059_1006227_pt1 | contig 19178 bp, 10 predicted proteins | sample Ectturendosymbi2_FD_188042 | JGI IMG/M metagenome (GOLD analysis project Ga0210059, IMG submission 188042) | Ecteinascidia turbinata endosymbiont from Florida, USA - Sample 2 (SPAdes) (version 2) | ecosystem: Host-associated > Tunicates > Ascidians > Unclassified | place: Key West, Florida... | reverse complement strand
CCCCCCTTTACATATGCAACAAATTTCCACCTATTTTGTGTCTGCCTAGACAAAAATTTCATCTGTTTTATAGATTTGCTTTGCGCACGTTGCGGCAAGACCAGCATTCGTAAAACGTCGAAAATACTGCACACATTGCTAAGCAGAAATTAAGCAGTAAAGTGTTTTCTACTTTGTTTAAGACCGAAACAAATGAATTACGTTGTGCGGTTATAGTCCTATGCATGGATTTACCGTAGTGGTCGCTTTGCAATATTGAAGCAAAAATAAATCGTAGTGATGAAAGTGGTTTGTTTTGAACAGGTCTGTTATGAATGAGTCTGTTATGAACGTGGTCTGTTTTGAATGGTCTGTTGTGAGTGGTCTGTTTTGAATTGGAACCATTTTGAAGCATTGTTATGGTTTTATGAGTCACGAATTTCAAACTGTTTACTGTAATTGGGTTTAGCGCAAAAGCCCCCTCATACTGAAGGTGGTGGTAGCAATTGCATATGTTGCAACAATTTTGACCTCAAAAATAAAAATGTAAATTATAGGAAATGATTCTGAAGTTTTCAGGATGAGTTGAAAGCTTAATTAATAATGTACCTCCAGATAGAGATGAAAGGAAAGATGAAGCCCGCTTTTAACTTCAGGTATTACAGAGCTAGCCTATATTGATTTGCCAGAAATTGAGAATAAAACTGTGGAATGGTTGCCAAACAGCTAATAAATCCTGCACAGAATCGGGTGTCGAAATCTAAAACTTTTTGGTCCAGTAGATGGAGTTGGGAGTCAATAAATTTTATCGAATGAGCTTTGGCTACATTGACAGTATAACAATATAGTTGGCCATTAGCTGTAAACAGGGACGCCGTTTTGTTTGGGATATTGCCTCTCAAAGCACAAAATGACTATATCTTCTAAAATTTTGAGGGGGCCATGGGCCCCCCTTGTCTACGCCATGCTAAGAGCTAAAACTTTCTAGAGAATTTGACGTGAGCAGCTCGATTTCGATTAATTGATTTATTTCTTGCAATAACAGTTTATTTGCCGGTACGACACTCACACTGCAGAAGAGCCAGGTTCACTGTTCTAGTGTCATGCAGTGCTGAGCATGCAGTTCACTCATGTCCGCTCCTTCGCCTGCAGGCATAGGCGTAGTTGGAGGGCCTAGGGGGCCATGTCCCCCGCAGATTTTTAGAACATATAGTCATTTGTGCTTTGAGAGGCGGTATCACAAACAAAATAGTGTTATTCGCCTTAAATCAAACATTTAAACCCCACTCAATTTTTGTCCCCCCCAATTTTTGGGCTGGTAACGCTACTGTCTGCAGGGGTAAGTTGCCAAACTTTCCAGCGGATTGTTTGTGACTGCTGATAGCGGCAAGCAGCAGGGACGCCGGAGAGCGGTGGCATTGCCTCCCTGACCTTTCAAATAAGGGACAACGGGGGTAAAGGTGTCTTTCCAGAGGTAATTTTATGATTTATCAAGATCGAATTGATACAAGTTGTCTATAGTTTGTTTTATTATTTTTGAAGACAACATTATTGTTGAACTGTAGCAAGCATAATTGACAGGTCCTTGCCAGATTGAGACACCAGGGGAGGCGAAGAATTTGCTGAGAGGGGCCCAAAAATTATGTCCAACGCATTTTTCCACAGAGGGGCAAAATATTTTTCAGGGGAGACAAAGCCCCCTGCACCCCTCCTAGTTACGGACCTGATAACCCTGGTATACAGGATTTTTGGGAACTTGAAGTTTGTAACGGATTTGGGAGTTTTGGGGGGCGCTGAGTCCAAAAATCGCATCCGTTTTTGTCCATCTGGTCAGGATTAGCCAGTACAGAGCATACGTTTTGTAGTTTTTCGCAAAACATTACAAAACCTCACCAACAGTTTCAAAAGTTAACTCTCACCATTTTTTACTTGAAAACAGATTATGTAATCACTAGTTGTGCTTTTAAATGCTGAAATGCTTCATCAGTTGTTGTTGAACTGCGTGGGACTATAGGGAGTGAGTTAGTAGTAGCCTATTGATAAGTGGTAAGCACATTAAAATCCTATGTTAGAATAGTCTGTGCCTGGTCCCATAATTAATGAGAATGACTGGATGATATGCGGTCAATTTGAAGAATTTGTGCATACTGATTGGGCAACAAAGTGGATACACAAAATTTCCGCGTTTCGTGTGTCTGTGAGACAGTAGGGCTCACCAAGAGCACTGGACTAAGAAAAGTTGGACAAAGAGAGTAGGATTTGAGACTGGGGAAAGAAACATTATACACTCTCTTTTGATTTATCCAAACTAGGTGCTACTTCCTCCTCTCCATATCAAACTAGGGCTGATGAAACAGTTTTTAAATAGGGAAAGTGACTGCTTTGCATATTTGTGTGAAAAGTTCCCTGCGCTGAGCACTGAAAAGTTGAGGGCAAGGATTTTTGATGGCCCTCAGATACGACGTTTAATGCAGGACAAACATTTTCCACTCACCATGACAACACCAGAAAAAATGCTTGGTGGTCCTTTACAGCAGCTGTCGAAAACTTCGCAGAAATTCCAAAGCTCTTAAATATCACGACCTTATGAAACAGCTGTTAAATTCTTACGAATAATTAGGGTGCAATATAGCCATGTAAACTATTTTCCTGAAAACTTAGAAGCATGATGGAATAACAAAGAGAGTCCTTCCACGAAGATATAAAAACAATGAGGAAAAGATACCAGCGACGCTAGAATACCAACATGATGGCAAACTATTGCTGGTGATGAAAAAGAGAGGTTGCTGGCAGTAGCTACTCCCGAAAAACACAGAAAAGGCAATGTCAGGATTAGCAACCATGCATTTTTTTCTGTCATGAAAAAAGAGAACACTATCATATTTGGGCTATTCTTGGCATTTTAACACTTTTCTGTCACCGCAATCTTTGCATTGCAAGGCCATAATATCTGTGTAGTTTCTCATTTGTGTCCTGTAAGTCACAGTTGCAAGTACACAGTATGCACTAACTGAAGTTTTGTGTTTGTTTACCCTTTTTGTATGTTTTCTACGCTGCACATTGCTCTTCATAAACTAGTTTACAAATCATGGTTACTACAAGAAGTCACTAGTATTTAAATAATACGTTAACAAGTTTCACAAATCACGAAATGTGTAAATCTCTTTTGCGACAGTATGCTTTAAAAGCTACAATCTCATAAATCTAAAATTTCAAATAGCTGAAAAACTTGACCACATAGGAAACATCTGACAACAGTTTTGAAATCAGCGCCCCAAAATTATCCCGAAAACGTTCTTAAAACCCAATCCCCACGAAATTCATTTAAAATTGTTGAGCTGTGTAATTGGCAATGGTTTTTTGTTTTTTATAATTGCCCTCAACTTTTTTTCTGCCCCCCCCTGCCCTACCGACGTTCCGGCGTCCCTGGCTGTAAATCCAACAAAGATTGACTCACTTTCGGAAATATACTACAAAAACAATTAACCCATTAGCAATATCAACAAAAATTTCCTCATTGGTTGCAACAGAAAACTATTGTAAATGGAATAGAAACATATTGGCCTCCACACCTTTCCTTTCTGGTATGACTACGTGTAGCATGCATATCAGAACGACTCTTGTGGTATCACAAAACTACTGACTCACCCCCTCCCCCTTGTCACAATTTGTCACAAATCTGGTGACCCCTCCCCTCGGTTAGGGTATGACGTCATTTATGGACGACCCCAAACGTATAGATTCTGGAACAACATATGTGGAACACCGAAAATCCGCAACGCAGCTGAGTGGACACAGGAGGAATACTTCGACGTTCCAACCCAGCAAACACAAAGAATCACCAAGGAAGACATCAAGAACAAATGCAAGAAAATGGCAAACTGGAAATCTCCTGGACCTGACCAGGTTCAAGGATACTGGCTGAAACATCTCACCAGCCTACATGAAAGACTGGCACAACAATTCCAAAGTATCCTGGATGATCCCAGCTGCATGCCATCATGGCTTACAACCGGAAGGACAGTGCTCATACAAAAGGACCAAACTCAAGGAAACAACCCGTCAAACTACCGACCAATCACATGCCTTCCAACATCCTGGAAGCTTCTCTCAGGAACCCTAACCGATCGGATCACTCAGCACCTGAACCAGCATGACATCCTAGCATACGAACAGAAAGAAAGTCGATCTGGGTGTCGAGGTACCGAAGACCAGTTACTGATCGACAAGGTGCTAAGTGCAGACTCCAAACAAAGAAAAGCAAATCTGGCTATGGGATGGATAGACTACAAAAAAGCGTATGACACAGTGCCACATTTCTGGATAATCCAAAGCATGGAGCTTCACATGATTGATCACAAAATCATCAACCTTGTCCAGCAATCAGTGGGAAGCTGGAACACCGCCCTAACATTTGGTGACAAGCACCTTGCCAACATCAAGATCAAAGGGGGAATATTCCAAGGAGATGCACTGTCATCACTGCTCTTCTGTGTAGCCATCAACCCACTGAGCTACATCCGCAGAGATGCCAATCAAGGATACAACTAAAAACACGCCATAAAATCAATCATCTACTCTACATGGATGATCTGAAACTGTATGCCAAGAACGAAAAAAACTGACAGCCCTGATTGAGACAGTTCTATTCTTCACAATAGATATCTGCATGAAAGTCGGACTAGAAAAATGCGCAAGGCAAATAGTTCAACGTGGAAACATCAAGATAACGGACGGATTAAATCTAGACATAGGAAAAATCAAGGACGTCGACATCGAAACAGGTTACAAATATCTGGGCATACTACAAAACATGCAGAACAAACAAAAAGAGGTCAAACGTAAAGTAACAACAACCTACAGAAAAAGTTAAGGCACATTATCAAATGCTCTTGGATGTGGGAATTGTCTGTGTTAATTCAAGCGGAAAACCGGATTTTTTAAAGAAGTTATGGGGTTTGTAACAACTTACCCTTGTAACAACTCTACCCGTTCTCCCCTAAGTACCTTGCTTTCAAAGGGGCCCAAACAGCAACTCTAATGTGTAAGTACCTAGCTTTCAAAGGGACCCATAACAGCAACTGTAATGTGTAAGTACTATACTTTCAACGGAGCCCCACTATCATCTCCAATGTGCAAATGAAGAAAATCTTCAAACCAACTTCTATAACTAAAAAAATTGTGGATTAAAACTTCTTCCCAAAAGTTCTGAAAAGACCCTATCAAATAAGAGCAAATATTTATACCAAATGATAACTTTTTATACCATGATAATGTTTTTTACCAAATGATGATTTTTAGAGATTGAAGTAGGCCTATTTGGTTTATTGATAATTTTATGAAATTAACCACAGTTGAACAGAAAGCATCCTAGCCCAGCAGCAAAGGAAGGAAAAAGGAAGGAAGAATAATAAGCAAGGCTACATTCATGCTTCTTATCACACAGCAGAAATGGCATTTGTTGAGTATTATGAGTACTAATTTTTTCTACAGATTTTTCTGGTGTGTTAGGTGGTTTGATTTGAATTTAGCCCATGCTTGAAGTTGCAGATTATTTGAAGCTTGACTATTAAATGGTTGGTTTGAGGTAGACTTGCTAGGTGATGTTAAAGCTTTTTGCCAGCTCTTAGCCATTATAACTTGAACCGCTTTTTCAGCACAGATTTAATCAATTGTGTAGGCTGCTTGCTGCAGTAGAAATGTTTGGGATAAGGTGTAAGATGATTTATTTCCTACTTTTGCACATTTTTTGAAACAACTAGTGTCAATGCAAGATGATGGCAGCCTTGACTCATCCCACCTCAAAGCTTTCCAAAACAAAGCTCAGGTTGGATGCTTTTGTATGCTGTGTTCTTGTAGTTAAAAGGATGAAATTTCAAACAAATTCAGTGTTTTAAATCTTCTTGGCTGTTGTTTGTGGTTTCATGGATTCCCATAAAGACATGACTGAACCAATTCAGGATACCAACTACCAAGCATTTTGCAATGGGGAAAGTGTGAAACTTTCAAAGGTGGAAACTTTGTAGTTTATTCATGGTGAACGCCGATAAATCCGGCACGAAGTAAAGAAGTGGGGGCGATGCCAACTTGCTATCGCCTAACTTTTATGTGTTGCCAGCCTTGTCTTCCAAACTTTCAGTGTTTTCAAAGTTGTGCATCATGAAGACCCTTCTGCATTTTCTCCTTCTGCTCTGTCAGTCATGCCGTAGTCTCAGGAACGAATCCTTGGGTGGTCGTATCGTAGGCTTGATCAAAAGTTTTCATCACGGTTGGCTGAGTATGATGACGTCATCACAGGGCCCCCTTTTTAGTCTTGCCTCGCCCCCCGCAACCCTAAACCCACCACTGAGGATAGCATTCGTCGTTGGAACCATTTCGCTTACATGCGAATTGTTTTCACATTCGTGCAGCTGTTTTCGTTCATGCGAGGCCGGCACCGACACAACTGTGTGCGGGAAATGGTGTTTCGTTTTACATGTATAGAGTAAGAGCGAAGTACTGCGGAGTTTGCATGTTTAGCACAGAATATTCGACATAGCAGTGCAAGTGTGCGATTGCACCTAGTGGTGCTTAGGTGTCTCTGGTGAATAATAACGCTAGGTTACATTTAACGATTTTCAGTCCTGTCGCCATGGTGGGCTTTGGCGGACTGAGCCCCCCAAAACAAAGCTCCTAGACCCCTAAATTGAAATATGAAACACTGTAAATCACTGGGTTTTTTGTCAATTTTTAGAATGTCAAGCAACCCTGCACAAAAGTAAAGACCCACTATTGAAGACTTTCTGGCGACGGTTCTGACGATATTCACAAGCCTATGTTGAGTTTGATAGGGCTAATCATAGTAAATCAATCTTCATTACAACGGAAAGTCACCATGCAGGAAAGACATTTATGTTTCCCCTCTTACTTTTTTACTTGGCCCTGCAGTGCCCCCACCCACTTTTTTCATTCTAGAATTGCCACTGTGCAGTGCATTCAAGGAACACTCTGTTTTTCAGGGCAAGCGCAAGTTGCTAAAAATCCTGAATGTAAAAGGTATATTCAATACCGTGAAAAATTTCAGGGCAAACTCTGTTTTTCAGGGCAAGCGCAAGTTGATCAAAAACTCTGAATGATAAAAAATATATATTCAATACAGTGAATTCAGGGCACACTCTATTTTTCAGGGCAAGTGCAAGTTGCTAAAAAATCCTGAATGGTAAAAAATATATTCAATACAGTGAAAAATTTCAGGGCTAACTCTGTTTTTCAGGGCAAGTTGCTCAAATCCTGAACGGTGGAAAAATTCCCGATACAGTGTATTCAGTGTAGATTCACTTGTGGGTGAACCGTGTAATTTGGGATGGTGTAGTGTGTAATCTGGACCAAAATCGTGACTGGTTATTATGACTTTGATCTGGAAAAGTTAGGTTCAGGGCAAATATTTTCCGCCCCCCAAAATGCCTTCCGCACGCCTATATGACAGCAATAACAGAATGGTCCGCTTAACCCTCGGTGTGAAATACAAACTCCAACTGCCCCGAGCTGTCGTGGCAACAATCAACGTTCCGCGTTAAAGAAATCAAGGCGGCGAGGCAGCAACACACGAATCTCCATAGCTGTCACTCATCTCCTTTAGCACTGTGGCCCAACTCCAGGTCCGCGGGCCGCATGTGGCCTGCCACAGCGTTTTCAGTGACCCGCGGAAGCATTCAGGAAAAATTATCAAATCTGAAATTTGTTGAAAAGCGTGTGAGGCTACATTTGTCTCACTGCACTGCTTGCGCTGAATGAAGTGCATTTGCACAAGAACAGTGAATAATACATTTCCTGTGTACTATTATTGCTTTTGTTTTATTTATTTATTTTACGATGAAATTAGAAGGTACAGCCCTCCGCTAACCGTCCGCTGGGGCATCTGTCTGGATAACCTCTGCATTTTTTCGGTGCATCGGCGTTCGTTGTCTTGAAGAGTACGTCCAGCGCAGTGAAGTCAGTATCATCAAACAAATCTGTTTCTCCATCCTCTAAACGCAGCCTTCTCAAAGTGGCTCCTGAGCCAGATTAATTGCAAAATGTAAAGAGTTCATCCCTGCAAACTGTAGAGAGCTTCTGGAAATTAGTCAGCAAAGATATATTTCCCTAACTGAATGATTTCGCGCAAAAAAAATGCACTCGATCTTTGGAAGCACATACGTGCGTGAGAGTAGCCTACACTTTCTATACTGCACTATGAAGCAAGTCAAATCTATAAACAAAAATCGAATGGCAGACGATACAATGGACGATAGACCCGACGTGCTTGTTGCTACCACCAAAACTGGTATTGATAAAGGAACGATATAGTGTCAGAGAAACCTCGACCACAGGCATCTCATTGATAGAAATTTGTAATAATTTGCTATTTCTTCTCTGACGCACTCACTTATCTTCCACTTTTGAGTTTTAAATGTTGTGAATATGTTGCTTCATACACCATTTTCTGCTTCAGTAAAAATTGCAAAAAATTTACTGCACAACTGAAACTTGACGGTGCGAAAGGTTTTTTCAGAGATTCAAAATATCTCGCACGATTTTCTCAGGCAATGAACCAAGTGGTAGCAATGAATTTTGCCAACAGCAGCGAGTTTAGCCTCCAGCCGAAACTTCATCATCGTAAGTTCTCGTATAAGTGCATCAGAACATGAAGACGGCAGTCGACGATTACGGCTCGTTCGATGTCGCTAATGTGCGCAGACGAAAAAAATAATTCGTACGAAAAGCAATGCTACTGACGTCAGCGGTGACGACTGTATAGCGCAGCACACGATTTTCTTTCGTTAAACAAGTGAACGAGGTGGCAGCAAAGCCTGATGAAATAAACACTGACCGATCGAATTTGCCGCAACTCCTGTTTTCTCTCCCATGGTTCCTTCCCAATGTTTTGATGGACGATTTTTGATTCTTCGAAATACGAAACTGCTTCAGTTAACTTTTTCATTTCGAAAAAACATTTACCCGCTTTGGAATAATATGAAGCCATAAATGATCTATTGATTATATTGTATTGAAATCAGGGTTGCGGAGTCGGAGGTAAAATATCCGACTCCAACACCTACTTGGAACTTTCAAAAATTTCCGACTTTAACATAAAGTAAATGAAGTTTGGCTGTCAAGAATTTTGTGGCAATTAACACTCAGTGGAAATCGTGGTACACAGCAAGAATTTCCTGTTTCAACAAAAATTTTATAAGAAATTGTACCATTACAACAGGAAATCCCAACTTAGGAGTGTGATGTAAAAAAGTGATCCAATTGGACTTCTGGAGTCGGACAACAAAATCCAACTCCGTCTCCTAGTGTTGTTAGGAATCCGACTCCGAATCCACCCACAAACCTTAGTCTCCTTACGACTCCGTAACCCTGATTGAAATACACTGCCTTATTAAAGCTGAAATCCTATGATGTTTTTCGAAATCTGAATACACCAATAGTAGATAAAAACGTTCGCCTATCCAGTTTGACGAACCTGCGTTTCAAATGATTCCTCTACAACGTTCTCATTTATGTTTTCCGAATTTTCGAAGTATGTAAGTGGCAAGTGCTTCATTCAACTTACTCATTAGTAATAAATATTTACCTATATTGGAATAGTACATAGCTAATTCATCATCTTTTGATTCTTGTTTTGAAACACGCTTTTCTACTGAAACTTGTTCCCGGATGTGTTTCAAAGCATCAGAATATTCTCCTTTCTTATAAAAACATTTACCGATCAAATTTTATGCCAGTAGTGGATCCAGTTTGAGGCAACTGCCCCCCCAAACCTCTGTGGCACCCCTTGAATGGCGCCCCTTTGCCATAAATGCGCCCCTTTTTGGTGCCCATGGAAGTAGATATATATTTAAAAATACTCTAAAATAAACACTGTTTTTCGCTTAGTCAAACGTCAGGGTTTACGTGCCGGACTTCATCCAACCTCTTATCGAATAGCGTGAACAATGTTATTGTTTCGTAATAGTTCCACTGTTTCGTTTTTTCTTTGCCGCGTGAGAACTGCCCAGCCTTCACAAACGCAGTCGTGTTCGCAGTTCTCGACTTGCTGTTGTGCTGTATAAAAATGGTCTGTTTTTTTACAAGTTTATTCATGAAAATGCCTGATGACCGCCCTGAAAGGAAAAGGAAAGGTAGCAGTAAACATAGGAATGCAATGTGGAAAACTTAGTACTGACTCAAGATTTTACAAGCCTCCAAAATGAAAATGAAAAAACAGTTTCATGGCTAATGCCAGTGTAGTTCGTCAGTCCGCAGTTTGGCTGCGTAGTTTTGCGGTTTTGCAACATAAAAGTGGGTGGATGGGTTTCTTGACGGAACTGATCTCCAGACTGACAGGGGCGTAACGAGGTTAGATGGCGCCCTGGGCAAGATGCAAGTTCGGCGCCCCCATTTTCGAACCTGAGGTCTTCCGGAAGCAAATGTACTGCATGGAAGAATATACGTGTGGCATTGTTGGGATTTTTTGCCCCCCCGCAGTATTTCAGCGCCAGGGTGATTCGGCGCCCGGGTAATTGCGCCCCCTTGCCCCTTCGTTACGCCCCCGCTGATTGAACCATAATGCAGCGTTTAAAAAGCTACATACGTTTACGTTAGCAAACAACTTGCCGCTATGTAATAAAAATGCATTGAACGTGCTCCATTAGCTCAAGGAATTATGACCTACGTAACTATGCCATTGTGCAACTCCTCACTTCACAATTGTGCAACTCCTCACTAAAAATGCATTGAACGTGCTCCATTAGCTCAAGGAATTATGACCTACGTAACTATGCAATTGTGCAACTCCTCACAACGCAGAGGAGTATTGAGTTACTGCTAGGGGCGTAACGCGGTTAGATGGCGCCCGGGGCAAGAAGCAAGTTTGGTGCCCCCATTTTCGAACCTGAGGACATCCGGAAGCTAATGTACGTGTGAAATTGTTGGGATTTTTGGCCCCCGCAGTATTTCAGCGCCCCCAGAGTGATTCGGCGCCCGGGTAATTGCGCCCCCTTGCCCCTTCATTACGCCCCTGCTGATTGAACCATAATGCAGCGTGTAAAAAGCTACAGATGCTTGCGTTAGCAAAAACCTTGCCGCTATGTGACAAAAATGCATTAAACGTGCTCGATTAGCTCAAAGAATTTTGATCTACGTAACTACGGAATTGTGCAACTCCTCAGGAGAGGAGTATTGAATTACTGCTAGGGGCATAACGAGGTTAGATGGCGCCCGGGGCAAGATCTTCCGGAAGCAAATGTACTGCACTGAAGTTCTTGTGACATTGTTAGTACTCTTCGTCGCCCTCATAGTGATTTTGCGCCCAGGGAATCGTGCCCCTTACCCCCCCATCGTTACGCCCCTGGTTACTGCGCGCAGCGCCGCGCCTCAACAAATCATGGTACACAGCTCTAACCAGAGACATACGGGATCCTGGGCTTTAGGCGGGACAAAATTTTCAATTCGCCCGAATTTTTGCGCCATTTTGAGGAAACACGAATAGAATTTTGCAGGGCAGTGGTTCTGTTTCAAAAACTTGCCCAAAAATATCGGGAAGTTTTTCCTGAATTTTTTAAATCTTGTCCGAACCTCCCCCTCACTTCGTACCCCTACAGCTTTAACGCAGAAACTTTGGCAAAATACTAGCTATCTACAGCTCAGTGGATTGAATAATTGGTTTTACGTGGTCATAACAATTTTTGCTGAAAACGTGAATATTTGCAGTCCAAAATTGGTAGAATGACGGTGCCGTTTGCCCCCACCTGACGACCCGTCAGCCAATAGTTACTGGTGGCTGTGTGGTTTTGAAACTTTTGTTGCAATTGCAAACTCGTAGACAACTCACGCCGGCCATGAAAAGACAAATTTGGCGTGGTTAGCGATCTGCAACCGACAGAAAAATGCTTAGCTTGGTGGTTGTTAGATCATTGTGCTTGCATCATGTAAATTTGAGCAAAAACGCAATCTTCTGGTGAAATCTTTATCTTATTTACTAGTCACCGTGGTGTTGGCGAAGATTCGTGGTTTTAAATTGGTGACAGGCTGATTCGCCTCTGTGTTTTCTGGCCTGGCTGGATAGAAGCAGATCCATCGCCAGATCAACAGCAATGGGGTGGCTTCGAGCTTCTTCTGGGACTTCGTAATAGTAAACAATGAATTGAAAAATGACTTCATGGCAGTTCCGTTTGTAGGCTACACTCTGTCTTCTCAGTAAACCATCTGTGGTTTAAATCAAACTACAGTAAATTAAACTTTTTCCCGTTAGGACTTTAAATCTCGCAGAAAATTTATTGTACTTTCCAGAAGGCCATGATTTGTACAATCTTAATTTTAGTACTAAGTCAACTGTACATGCAGGTGAGTGTAGTGGATAAGGTTTGCAATACGGGCTTGCGGTGGTGTTTACATTAATAAGTCCATTATATACCTCAATGTAAGATTGACTGATTGATTTGCTGTTTCATATCACTCGGTTAATAAACAGAAACATTATAATGAGCCATGGCGCAATAGGGAAACCAATTAGTTTAGAATGGCTAGAGATCAACCAACCAAACCGTTGTGTTGAGCTGCAGAGACAAGCATTTCGTAACTTTAAGACAGAGTTGTGGTTAAAACTGATTGATGGTTTCAGTACATTTTTTTGAAAATACACAACCTCATCAACACTCTGTGTAGACTGATTAGGTCAAGTATATGCACGTTTGTAAAGGAGACATGTATGAATTGGTTTAAAACATTTGCAGGCATTTTTTCAGGCTTCTTCTATGTAAAGAGAAGGTATAATTTTGGAGATTAACAGCTGATTGCTGATTTGTACGCAAAATGTCCAGCCTTAGTTTCATAGCAACATTGAATTTTGCAATTGATGATCCAAGTATTTCAAAACCAACAAGTCATTGACCTGTTTCTTCTTCCGGGTTATTGGCATGCTTTGAAGTTATTTGGCATATTTTAATATACGATTTAGCATTTTGCTACATCTGGAAGTGGCACACTGGAATCGCTTCTGAGTTTGAACTTCAAAATATATAAAATGTACATCACCCCCATTCACATGCATTTTGTTTTAGATCTGTACAATAGCAAATGATATGCATTGAGCCTACAACTGACCTGAAAACAAGGTAAGTAATATTTGTAACCCGCCAGTGTTATTAGAGAAGAATTTTTGCGATTTCGTGAAATGAAGCTTTTCTCACCATTAGGTGGGACACAGCAAGTTGGTGTACCAGAAAAGCTGCAAAAAACGTTACTCCTTGTTTTCACTTGCGGTGACTACAAGGAGTTACATACAGGTTTTGCATTTCGGAAATGTGATTTCACTAGCTGGTCAAATGATGTCCCAGAAGTGTGTATGATTTTCAGAAAATAAGATATTTCGTAGATGACTACATATTTTGTGCAACACCAGCTATGCTTGCAGTTGCAATTAAAGGCATTAGACTATACATGTTTTGATTGCATACAGGGTACTGGTATTAATCAAAAAGAAATAACCGCTATTCACGGTAATGCTCAATCATTTACAAGCCGTGTTTACGGATAATAATTCTATACTTTCACAAAAGTTCTGCTCCAATAAATTAGCATTAGTTCATGCTAGCCACAGCAACATTTCAACTTTGATTGCGCAGGAACAAGGGATGTATCTGATGTTTTCGTCACAAGGGACAACTTAGGTCGTGGAATCTCAAACTAACCAGCGAATATTTCCATGACTAAGCAGCAGGCTCATGACTAAAAGTCATTTCAGTTCGTCTCAGAACATCTGAGCGTAATCAGCGGGCTGTCTTGACGAAGGTTGCGCGGTACCGGTAAATCAGCGTGGAGGCCTAAATTAAAATAGCTGCAGGCATGCATGCCCTCACCATTAAGCATACTGATATTTTGGTATGTACGAAAAACATGATTCTAAATAGCAACTGGTGGATATTTGGGTTACATATCTCTTTTCCAAAAATTTTTATACGTATTTTTTTTACCAAAAAGAAATACTGTATTGTACAGGTCACACGTACAGCACAGAAGCAGCAATTAAGATGGAACAAATCTGCATTTTATTGTGTTCAAGTAGATTGCTTTATCTTGATTCTTGAATATTCAATGTAATGAATAGTTCAATATTGAACAATTGCACAACAGTTTAAGGACTTTCAAGGACACCTGAAAATACTCAAGGACAACAAAATGTTTTTCAAGTATCAATGACACAACCAGTTTTGATAGCAAACTCAAGAAAGTCCTTAGCGCTCAAGGATATCTGGCAACCTTACTTCTATTTCTATTAGCAACACCTTATAAACCGCGACAAAGCTCATTGAAATCGAAATAGAGCAAGAGTCGTTAAATGGAGAAGTCGGTCATGCGTAAAGTAAAGATGTGATTCTCAATACAGCAAAGGGAGCTTCTTCAGTTTGGACTGATTTCCAAACACACGTGTGGTTGAGAGATTGTTGAAATAAACTTAAAAATACGAATATAACTTCCTTGCATCCCAAAAGGAGAGGAAACGTGGAAAACAAAACCAATTTTGCCCAGTCAAGATCAAATTTGTCGGCAATACATCAGACTTCACAAATTTCTCTCAATACAACAGATCCAACGTTAAAAGATCAGAAGCGGCAACACTGGTTTGTGACGAGGCAGCGTGACCGACCGATGATTACGCGTAGAAAAGCAAGCTTCAAAGCTGTTACGAAAATACCTTCTGGCACAAACAAAGGGATAAAACAATAGCTGTGATGTTGTTGTTTGAATGACCAGTGCCGCGAAAAAAGTTTTTCACGGCTTCCTGTGTTGTTGTACGGCACTCTGTCAGGTGTTCGGCCGCGACCCGAAATATTTTTTCTGTACGACAAATCTTTTTTCCTTCTGTTCAAGAGTTCCACGCGCACGTGACGGCTGAAGGCCTTCATGTCGTTTTGCAATTCGCACCAGCAGGTCCAAATCTTTTCTGACATGTTTGCTACAGCTAACTATAAGGCGTAGCATTGTAAAAACATTTTCACAGTCACTTTAGCACTCGATTAATGCAGCCGGTTAATTCGTTCATTTCATCAATGATTATACGGATATAGCATTAGTAGCAATAGCTTTTTGTTAAGTATAGGAAATATATCTCGTAATATGTTTGTCAACAAATGAGTACTGGAAGTGAAACTTATTAAAACGATTAATCACCATTCACACGCATTTACTTTTTAAACTTGTTGACATTGCTGTTGATCAAAGCGGGTGCTAGAGCAACTTTTCTACAAAACTTTCCCCTGGCAATCTTTATAGACCAGGACAAAAATGTTGATTGAAAACAAAGTCCAAACACTGCATTTGTGAGACAGTGCAAACACCACTGACTTCCCTTTTACAGTAAACTTTTGTGCATGGTACTTCCTGTTCAACATTCCAATAACTCTTGAAATTGTAATTTTGCAAGTTGTTCACAGCAGAACACTTGCAGACATTTACCGCAAACAACGAATACCGATCGGTTTTGTCAATCTTTGCGATAATCACAAAACATCTGCACAAAAGGGTGTAAAGATCGGTTTTGTCAATCTTGTCGATATTCACAAAAAATCTGCTCAAAATGGTGTATAGCTCGAAAATTAACTTTTCGGTGGCTGCAGCCTCCCGTCTGGCGTACCGTGCAGTCCCTTTACATATATAGGAATTGACGGATCAAGTTTGATACTTGCGATATCTCCTCCCCGTGCTTGCTGCTCCTGTGTTGTTCTCATAATTTTTTCCGATTTTTCGCAATATGCAACTGCTTCATTTAACTTTTTCATTTGCAACAAACAATCGCCCACGCTCACATAGTAGACAGCCAATACATGATCTGTTGATTCTTGTTTTGAAACATGCTTCCTTGCTGAAGCAGCTTCCATGCAGTGTTTCAAACCATCACAATATTCTCCTTGCTTATAAAAGCAATGACCGGTCATGTTTGATGCTTCTGCAATTTTCTCTCCCATACTTGCTTCTCCAATGTTCTCATAAATCGTTTTCGATTTTTCGTAATATGCAACTGGTTGAATGAACTTTTTCATTTGGAAAAAACAAGCGCCCACGCTTTCATAATAGACAGCCAATGTATGATCTGTGGGTTCTTGTTTTGAAGCACGGTTCCTTGTTGAAGCTGCTACCATGAAGTGTTTCAAAGCATCAGAATATTCTCCTTGCTTATAAAAGCAATGACCGATCATGTTTGATGCTTCTGCGATTTCGTCTCCCATACTTACTTCTCCAATGTTCTCAAGAATGGTTTTCGATTTTTCGAAATATTAAACTGCTTCTTTGAACATTTTCATTTGGAAAAAATTTTTTGCCACTCTGAAACAATACCAAGCCATTTTACGATCCGTTGATCTTTGTTTTTTAACATGCTTCAAAGCAGAAACAGCATGAAGGAGATGTTTCAACGCATCAGAATATTCTCCTTGCTCATAAAAACATTTACCGATCATGTTTGATGCTGCTGCAATTTTCTCTCCCATGCTTGCTTCTCCAATGTTCTCAAGAAGGGTTTTCGATTTTTCGAAAGATGCAACTGCTTCATTGAAATTTTTCATTTCGAAAAAACAACGATCCAGATTCTGATAGAACACAGCCAAATCATTATCCTTGGACTCATTTTTTGAAGCATACTGCCATCTTAAAGCTGCTTCCATGAAGTGTTTCAAACCATCAGAATATTTTCCTTTCTGATGAAAACATTTACCGATCATGTTTGATGCATCTGCGATTTCCTCTCCCATGCTTGCTTCTCCAATGTTCTCAAGAATGGCTTTCGCTTTTTCGAAAGATGCAACTGCTTGAATGAACATTTTCATTTGGAAAAGACATCCACCTTTTCTAAGATAACAACCTGCTAATTCATAATCTGTTGATTTTTGTTTTGAAACACACTTCCTTGCTGAAACTGCTACTTCGTAGTATTTTAAAGGGTCAGAATATTTTCGTTGCTCATAAAAGCAATCACCAATGAGAGCTGTTGTGTTGGTTATATTTTCTTTGATTCTTGTCTCTCTGATGTTTTCGCATGGTGTTACTATTTTCTTGAATAATACTTGTGATTCATTAGACTCTTATTTTTCAAATGTAGATGTGACTGAGTTAGTGTAAAATGATTGCACATCATTATTTGCAGACATTTGTTGTGAATTACGTGTTCTATTCGGTTCGGCTGCAACGCAGCATTCCTCAGGATCAGGAAATTGCCCCAGCTGATTAAAACATCTATTGATCCAATATGATGCACTTGCTTTTTCTTTTATCATTGTTGTTTCTCCAATCTTCTGGGGGATTGTTTTCGTTTTTTCGAATTGTGTGAGCGCTTCATTGTATTTTTCCATTTTGAAGAAACATTTTCCCAGGTTGTTGTAAAGGAACGCCAACATTTGATTTGCTGCATCTTGTTCTGTTTGAAATTTTATCTCAGAAAGTGCTTCTTTGAAGTATGTTGAAGCTTCGCTATACAAACCTTGTTTCTTGAAACACCAACCAATCCAGCCTTTATAATTTGCCCCGTTTGTTTTGCTTTTGATCCCGCTGTGGTTTTCTGATGTGATCATTTTTAGTTCCTGTTGAAAATATTGAATGGCATTGGCATATTCTTGCAATTTATGAGAACATTCTCCCATAAAGTACAAACAATAAGCAACATCAGTCTTGTTTTGTTTGTGGTCGTCTGCAATCTGATGTTTGTAAATTTGATCAAAACATGTTAATGCAAAGTCGAATTTTTCTGTTTCGAAATACAATTTTGCCATGTTTAAAACTACTTCAGTTGCTATTGCAGAAACTGTCGATGTAGGACTTTGTTCCTGAGAGATTTGATTTGCTTCCCAGAGGGCTTGATCGAATTGTCTCAACCAATAGCAAGCAAGTAAACGATCTGCTTGTGGAAAACACTGCACATAGTGAGCATCTTTACATACAAGAAGTTTGCAGGTTTCTCGCTGAAATTTTATTGCTGTTGCGAAATACGAGATGGCTGTTTCATCATCAGCGGTTTGAGTAAACTGTCTTATAATATTCTCATCGTCTTCAAAGATTTCCAACCGATCCTCTTGTCTATCTTTGTTGCAATAAATTGTCAATCTAAAATAACATGCGACTGCTAAAGCAAACAAAATTTCTTGAGCGAAAAGATCGTCAATTATTTCATCACGTGCCAGATTGCGAATATTTTGGAAAGCAAAACTGTCCGATATTGATGAGTAAAATGATTTAGTCAGTGCTTCAACAAACAAAGTTGTGGAACGATAAACAACTCGTTTTATGTTCCATTTTCTTACTGCAGGAATTTCACTTAAATTGTCAATTGGATTGAAGTTCTTTAAGTCGTCGAGTAATTGGTTTACAATAAACTCTTTGTTTAAACCCATTTTTTTGGTCTGATGAGTGAAAATCTTGTGAATCGACTCGTTTCCGACAAAGCAAGTTGATGTCAAAAGATCTGGTAGATGGTAACCATTTTTAAGCTCTGTTTTATTCGAAATATACTTCAACATTTCACTGATAGGCTTAATAAGTTCAGCTGAACTCGACCACCCTGGCTTTCCAGGCCTTCCGAGAGGAAACTTGCATGCACTCGGAAACATTCCATCAAAAGAAATACCTTTCTTTGTATACGCATCATACAACCAATTCCATTTTGTGATCCATGAATTATTGATATAAGGAAGTGCTGCACTTGGAACAATTGTTTCTCCCAGATTTACTACAGTAATGTGAAAAATCACCGACAACCAACGGAAATATTCAACAACATGTTTATAGTTTCTCCAGCTTTGGACGCCTTCTTCTAAAACAATGACATGCTCAAAATCGGAATAAGGAGTAATTTCTTTCCTGGCTAATGATCCCATTCCAACAAGTGCATATCGGCGAGGAGGTTCTCCGATAACAGAAATGCAATACTCCATAGTGATTTTCATGGTATTTGAATACCAGTTGTAAATTTCGTGCTGAAATTTTTCCACTCTGGAAATTATATCTTGCTTTCTTTCAGTTCCGAAATCAAGCAACAAATCTTCATTTAATAGTTTTTTCAACTTTTCTCTGCGCTCATATATGTAGCAGACGCTTTATGGTCTGCACATATTCTTTAGAAAACTCCCATTTGCGGAGAATAAACTATGCAAAACAACCCTCTCTCACTTTGAGGAATCTTCTATTTGCTGAGAATCAACAACGCAAAA
>Ga0210059_1006225_pt1 | contig 19178 bp, 9 predicted proteins | sample Ectturendosymbi2_FD_188042 | JGI IMG/M metagenome (GOLD analysis project Ga0210059, IMG submission 188042) | Ecteinascidia turbinata endosymbiont from Florida, USA - Sample 2 (SPAdes) (version 2) | ecosystem: Host-associated > Tunicates > Ascidians > Unclassified | place: Key West, Florida... | reverse complement strand
CTAACGGTTGGCGCCCAGGGCCAGGCAAAGTGGGCCAAGGTGGCCTAAAAGTCCTCCACTTATGACGTCACTCACAGAAAACCCGCACCCCCCAGGCAAAAAAATTTTTTTCAAGTGCAATCTACTAGACTGGCCGATCCGTTTGAGCCGTTGAACAGCTCTCTAGCACAATCGGCGGAGGAGCTAGGGCGTTGGTAAGGTAACTGAAAATTGCTGTTTTTAGGCCGAAATCAAAGTACGAATATAGCGTAGGCCAGCTCTATTTGTGTTAAAGGGTGGCGTGATGACGTCATCAAAGAACATACAAATGTGCATAAACATCCTCTCATTATGTATACATCAACAGAAAACCCATAGGCCAAATGTAGAATATTTTTTTTATTGCAAACTACATGACTTCACGAGTCTTTAGAGGGTTTGAACAGCTCTCTTGCTCATTCTGACGGCGAGTTATGGCCAGCTACAGTCACAGGTGGAATTCATCCCAGATGAGTGTTTTTGGGAGCAAAATTTTGACCATTTTTTGTTTTTTGAGCCATATTTTTAGATCCAGATATGCTAGCAAGTAAGTCAAGGGCTCTAAAGACTCATTTTCAAATCAGGAATCAAAAAAAACATTGAGCGAAAAAAAATCGTATTGCCCAAGGCCAGGCAAAGTTGGCCTAAAATGGCCCAAACATGCTCTCATTGTGACATAACACACAAAGAACCCAAAATCCTAGCCGAAAAAAATTTTTTTACAATCTCAAGTCGAAGACTTGCCGAATCCGTAGAGGGTTTGATCAACTCTCTAGCTCTATTGGTCGTCAAGTTATGACTGGCCAAAGTTTGTCCGTAAAGGGGTCCGTGCGGTCTGTAAATGGTTAAAAGCACCTAAGTGAATTGCAAGTGCAGGTAAACACATAGTTTTTTGCTTTTTCTGTTACATTTTGAGAATTACCACTTCAGTCATCATTCAGGTTAATTCATCTCACAACTTAAGTTTAGCAAAAAGTGGCTGACAACAGGATTATTTGTGCATGTGCAATTAAGCAAACTTTTGTCATTGGGTTTAATGACATACCTAAATTACTAACTACCAAAAAAATTGAAATAAAGATATAAAATTCTTAGTATCTTTTGTGCATCTGCTGGTAGTTAAATTCTTTTGCTCAACTGCAACTTTAAACAAGAACTACTTCTTCATCTGTATCTACTCCACTGAAGTTGTTGCTTCATGCTTTCATGCTTTGAATCTGGTCACATCACTAAGGTATTACTTAAGATGACTTGGCTTAAGAGTTCTTGTGATGTTTATTCACTATTCTTTTCAATGTTGTAGGTAGGGTTTATGAAAGGTTTGACCTTAGTGACCATTAGACATGTTGAGAGACTGCAACTATTCCATCTGAATACCGAAATGGTCATAAAGTGAGGTTTTAGTGTATTTTGGTGGTGGTTATGCAGGGAGGTTCTACTGTTTTTTTGAGAGACCGTTTTGGGACCTCAAAACGCCTTGAAAAAACACTTACTCTCGCCAGGTGTCAATATTGATTAGGAGGTAAAACTGATATGGTGAAAAGGTGTTGCTGACAACTGTTGTCTCTCATTGTTCTTATAGAAAATTCACTTGACACCCACTGCTCAGATCTAAATTCTAATTGCACAATGATAAGAAAAATCTTTTTCAATCGTTTGAGGAAATACCATTCACTTTGCCATAGAGCACAAATGTCCCATTGTAAGTCTGAAGCATATTGAGTAGTATTCTACGTTGATCAAAAATTTGACATTATGTTTTGAAGTTTCCCTGTTTGTTTACTTTGTGAAAAATAAGACAAACTTTTACAAATCTTGTTATTGTCTCAAAAACCCAAGGCAAGCTCTGTGAATTTCCAACATTCACACAGAACATATTACATAAAACTGACAAAATAGCTCTATGACAATAGATATTGTGCTGCAGAATGCAATGTCTTTATTGCTGTATTTTTTATGCTTTTGCTCAAAGTTAACATGAATAACCTTTTCAAGGATTTTGCTGTGTAATATTGTAGGGATAAATAAGATTATTATGAATTTATTGTGAAAATGCAATCCGTGATTGAAGTACTTCAGTGAAAAATTTTTTTCTGATGCATATAGCATGACAAAAACACCAGCCATGAAGGTAAATGCAGGCACTCATCCTGTAGCTTCTTCCACACCTTTGGAAAGACCCAGTAAAACTCGTCCTTTGCCAATGTTTTTGCTGAATGACCAATCCCAGCTTTTTAATTTTAAAAAGATTGAAAAGTTAAACAAGCAAGTCCTGCATCCAAAATCTCCTGTAAAAAGTGCACCTCCCATAAGCCGAGTTTTCCCACATAGAAGTTGGGCTCCAGAAAAAGCTCATGCAGTTTCATTTAGAGCTGGAGATGAACATTTGATTGATTCTAGTTTCTACAGCCGATTCTATGATTCTGAAAGATCAGAGCTGTATTTTGAGCAATGTTTCATCATTGAAAAAAAATTGGGTGAGGGTTCCTTCGGTGAAGTCATGCAAGTCAGGAGTCGTGATGACAAGTGTCAATATGCTGTAAAACGTTCTAGAGAAAAATTTAGATGTATTTCTGATCGTAAACGCAAGTTGGATGAAGTGAAAAAACATGAACAGCTTCCACCTCATCCCAACTGTGTTCGATTCATCAAAGCATGGGAAGAAAAACAGCGGCTGTACATACAAACAGAACTATGTTCTATGAGCTTGCAAAGCTATCTTGATCAACATAATTTTTTACCAATGAGTATGATTTGGAAATACTTCCTGGATTTGCTGCATGGGCTTCATCACATTCATTCAAATGGATTCATACACTTCGACGTAAAGCCTGCAAATATCTTTCTGACTCGAAATGGTACATGCAAAATTGGTGACTTTGGTCTTGTCATTGATCAATCAAGTGATGATGTGACCAATGCAAGAGAAGGAGACAACAAGTACATGGCTCCTGAACTGTTGATTGGTATCTTCACCAGCAAAGCTGATATTTTCAGTTTGGGTATTGCAATGTTGGAAGTTGCATGCAATCTGGAACTGCCAACTGGTGGACTGTCATGGCAGTTACTACGGCAAGGGTTCATTCCTCCAGAATGTGTACATAAAATGCCTTTTGATTTTTACTGTATAATACAGTGGCTAATGACACCGGATCACACTGACAGACCTGACATACAGCAAGTTTTGAAGCACTCAATTATCCGTAACCACAAGTGGCAACTTGCTCCTTTAAAGGTGTGTTTGTATTGTTGGGATGAAATACAATGGATTTTTGGATTGTTGATATTTCTCCTGATGGCTACTTTTGTGGAACCTATAAAGACGAGAATGCCGAAGGTAGCTTTCTTTGTAGGAACTATGAACAGAAATGTTGTTGGAAATGAAAAAACATGGAATTCTAGTGATTCCACTGAGTACTCCTCTGATGGAGATAATACCAAGAACTTTCTGGATCAAACTGATGAACACCATTGCAGCGATTTGCTTCTGACTCCTGATGTTCAAAGTGCAAGTCAGTCACATTTAGATCCTACACCACGCAACTCATCTCCTGTGGCTCATCGTGCTGGAACTGTTCCTGGCCACACTTCACCTGGTGTCAGTCCACTTACTCATGGCAGGCACAAAAAAATTCTGCAGAACGCTACTGATGATTTTGACTTTTTTGTTTCGGATCACAGTGACGTCGAAGAGATGGATGAAAGTAAAAAATATCTCCCAGGAAAATTGACATTCTCTCGTCCAAGAAATTTGATAGACATGCTAAATGAAGTTACTGATTCAGATACTTCTAACCTGGACTAAACAAACGTTTTTATTTCGAAAGATAATGTTTATTTGATTGTTTTTATGTTTTATGTTCAAGTTTGCAAAAAAGATTGTATGCGTCATACGTTTGCAAGGTGCTTGATTTGTCAAATACTGCCATTCAAAACTTGTGTTGCAAATTAACTTTTCGTAAGTGTTGTTGTTTTTGTACTTCGGTAATGTTGCTTATATGAACAAAATATGATTTACTTGCTGCCAACGTTTGATTAAATACTGCACAAAATTAGCCAGTCCAAGAGGCAAAAATTAGTATTTTTGTCTTAACTGAGACAAGCATGAAAGTGTTTCTGTTTGCCAACTTTTAATGTCTCATGTAGAAAAACAGTGCATCTGCAATGGTAACTGTGGGTGGTTTGCCAAAGTTTTCTCATGATTGTTAAAACTGCCTTCTACTTTTTTGAACAATGTGTTGTCTATCCTGTTTTGTATTTAATTCAATAAAGTCAGGGAATGTGGTTTTTATGGCAAAACCTGTTATCTGAATGGAATTTTTCAAATATCCACAACATGTTTCTTAAATAATCGCATTAACTGACTGGTGATCAAGTGTCAAGTTTTATGAAAATATTTTTTTATTTTAATAAATGTTTGGTGCAGATATGTCTTGAATCTTCTGATGCAAATTAATTATTTTGTAAATACATGATTTCCATGTTTCTTTACATTTCTGGATACACAAAAATGATGGCTTCGTTTTATTGTTCAAATTTCAGCCTATCAGGGATCAGAGTACAGTTTTTAGGGAATACAAGGCATGCATTCAAATGTTTGTTCAAATCAAATAATTTTGATACTGCTTTATTTTCCTTTTTTGGCATAATGCATTGTAAGCTTAAGTTGATTTTATGGCTGCTATTTGCTGAAGTATTTGCCACAATTCAATCTACTCATAAATGATTTGGTAGGACCACCAGATAGCCAGTGTCCAGAAAACTTTTCATAATGGTCTTTGCATAGAAATTTCAGTGTCTATATTTGTACATTCAAGTGGTGACGCCCTGTAGGTTTCAAACTGTCTAACAACAGCAGAAGTAGTAATCATGAAAATATAATGTTGCTTTATTTTGTTATTGAATGTTAACCGTGGCATCTTCCAATTTTTGTTGTGAGTACATATTCTGCGTTGACCTTGAAATGCTTTTTTAAAATTATTGTTTTGCAATTGCTTTTCTTTGTTTCTCAAAATTGACTGAGTAAATATGGTAACTATCTGCTTTACTGAATTCAGGTTTAGACCATTGTTGTGCACTATAGTTATGTTGCGGGGAAGATTGTGCTCTGCACTGTTCGAGTGGTGCATGCTGCCAATGCTAACCAAAAGCAGAAAAGATTTTCTTACACTTTATTTGCCATACGGGCGTGTAACACATAGTGTGTTTGCAAACCATTCTTCCCTATGTTTTCATTCATATAAATTAACTACTTCATCATTCTTGCCGGTAAATAATGTGACCCGAAAGTTTACGAAAACTGTGAGTATCGAAGATGTTGCTAAAAATGATGATGTAACTGTCACTTACATTGACAGAGAAGGAATCTCCCATCAAATCAAAGGCAAGGTTGGTGATAATGTTATGTATCTAGCCCAAAGGCATGACCTTGACATTGAAGGGGCATGTGAAGCGTCTTTGGCATGCTGTACTTGCCACGTCTACGTTGAAAACTTCTTTGACAAACTTAGTGAGATGGAAGAGGAAGAAGAAGATATGCTTGATCTTGCACCATTTTTGCAGGAGAATTCCAGGCTGTCTTGCCAGATTTTACTCACAAAAGAGTTGGATGGTTTGACTGTAAGATTGCCATCAGCTACAAGAAACTTTTACGTTGATGGCCATAAACCTAAGCCACACTGATTGTTGATCTTCATGACTGATGTTTAAAACTACTGGCAAAATTGTGGGGACAGGCAGGAAGGGATCGTCAGTGAGATAGCAGATGAAAAAAACAGTAATGACTTCATCTTATACATACCTAATAGCAAATGTTTTCTAGATAGTTGACGTTAAGTTGAAAGTGCCTATATGGTAATATTGGTACTGCACAAATAATTTGCTTCTCATGATCAGTTTTGGAAATGCTGTTCTTATCCTATGAAGTCTAAAGTGAGATAAGCAGGCCGCGTTGCTGAATACAGCAATGCCTTGTGTCATCTGGATTCATGTGGGTACAAGTTGTACGCGGATTAACTTAAAGTGACAGCTGTGGTCACCTTGGTATGTGCTGTAATTGTGACTTCATGTCACTGTTGCAAGCACAACTGAGTTCCACTGGCATAGAATGAGTGTTCCTTCAAACAGACAAAGTAGGAGCATGTGAAAAATGCATACAGAACTGTTTAATGCCATTCTTTAGAATTGTTAATGACAAGAAAACTTAAAATTTTTCATCTTATGATTTTAGTTCCACGTTTGTTTTGGTTTTTGTTCATCGCAAAGTTTTGCAAGCTATAATAGTATCTAGTTACTTTTATGACTTGCCATGGTTAAGCAACATCCGCGTTAAGCTCAAGGTTCCAACGTATTGTATTTGTTGAAGACTTTGTCATTGCCTAGTTGCGGAAGCATCAGTGCTTATTGCCATAACTTAGGCTCATCGCGCCGAAACGGTTTTCCATGCGGTAGGTGACAACTGAGTGAGCCTTGTCTTGGACTGATATCAGTTCCGAAGCCGTTGTGTTCAATTTCGCAACCAAACAAGCTCATTCAAGCAATAGCAAGGCAGCCCGTCTCGATGCTGTAGAATATTTGTACGAAAGCAATCAGAGCCATGAGCAAAGTCAGGCAACTTGCGGGTGGCCACATTGAAGATTTCTGCCAATGTTGAGTGAATTTGTGTGCGAGTTTCGTTGCAAGCTTTTCAGTTTTCTTTGTCGTTTTAAAGCCACATTATTACAAAGCCTCATGGAAAGTAGATGAAAGGAAAAAACGAACTTCTGCGGTGAGCAAAAGATGAATTTCGAAAAGGCTAGAACGTCATATTCCCTTGCGGTCTGGCATTCTGTTTTTCTGTAGTATTTCTGGTTCGCGTATCATCAGGCGTAGCTTTCGTCACCTTTTTACTCAGCCAGATGTCAACTGCAATTAAATTTGTATGATTCTCACTCAAAACGTATTCCCCACCGAAAATTTAAAATCACTGTTTTGTGCAACGTGTGGCAGTGTTTCAACTTTTACTTGTGTGGTTCAGATAGCTTTTGGTAAAAACTGCGTGGCTCACTAGCTTGTTAGCATAGCCTATGCTTTTGTATACATGAACAAACACGCTTCATTCTGTAGCGAATGTATTCATATATATAGTAAGAATGAGAATCACCGCAGTGTGGGAACGCATTGAGCACAATGTTTTCCCACGCGTTAGCGATTTGGTGCAAGATAACTGTATTCTAACATATTTTCGTCCCAACTCCGTAGCCTGCTTGAAAACTGCGCTATGCATAAGAGGTTAAAAAACACTGGTATTGAGTACAAGCGTAGTAAGCCCATTATGTTCTTCCAAGGTTTAAATGATGTTGTGGGTCATCAAAGAAGCATGGCTGATTCCCAGTTTGAATCGGATTTCGTTCGTGTAAACAGCATCACCTTCCACAAAGACGTTATTAATACAGCCCATTGCCACATTTTTCTGAACTTCTGTAGAAATTACCTGTAAATTTGAAGGACCTGTTCAATGTGAGTCGTCTGACAGCTGTACGAAATAAGAACGCCTGTGACTTGAGGTAATGCAATGCCGCAATGAATTTCGTTGTCAGTGTTTTCCGAAAATACAGAAACGTCAACATTTTTTCGGCACATCTCCACAAAAAAGAGCTTTATCATGACCTGCCTACCTCATTTGCACGTTCTTGAGTATATTCTTCTGACGTCGTTAACGCTTTTGCTTATAAGAGGCGGCGTCATGCTTCAAATTTGTCGTTGAATCGGAGCTGCAATGTGTTTCATGATTGTACGCTTGGGTTTGGTACTGTAGTTTGCTCGCTTGTGCAGCACCTTACTTTCAAAGGTTTTCAATCACAAACGTTCATCTAGGATGTCGGAAATTTAACGTAGTTTATGATGAGGTGAAGTGAATGAATTCAGTTTTTTTCATTAGTTTTCCTTTATTTCACTACAGTTGTTATTGATAACGTTGTTTTTCCAAAGTGCCCAGTGACGGAAGATTTTTTTCTGCTTAAAGGAAGAAGTCACTGGCACAAACTTCGGACCTCCATAGCATTTTTTTCACTTCCACGTCATAACAGTGCAAAACAAAAAGTTATTTAAACGCTATGAAAGTCAGCGGCTTGTCTGGATTGAGGTTGTTTGTTCCATATCATTTGCTTGGAAAACGTTTGCGTTTATGTTCAAAATTTAATTGTTTCAAACTGTTTTCCATTAAACTTCCTTCGTTTGCCAATTTTAGCATCCTGAGTATGTTTCGCAAAACGTAAGGCGGTTGTGCAACTTCTAGGAAAATTATTAAAATATTCGTTTGCTTTCAAGTAACCTCATATCAGCAAAGGTCGTGTGACCTGGCCTGTCGCTAGCGTAGTCAGCGTTGTGTTTAATGTCCTAGCAATCACTACTAGATCTTCGCAGCGTTTCATCGTGTCTCCTGTAAATAGCAGTGTCTTATGCAAAAGTACAGTACTATGCAGTGTTGGATTAACAATCGTAGCAAATGTAACTATTGATGCGGGCAGTGGCGTAACCAGAGGTTTGAGCCAGGGGGTGAAAAACTTAGCTTAGCTGATTGCGGTTTATGTTGGTCTTTGAAGTGTCAACTATTACGGTGTTGTAAAACAAAGGTACAGCATAAGTTAATTTGAATTATAATGCAAATGTGTTTCTCAAATCGTATTGAATTCCATCACATGTAGACTATTATAGTAGTGATAAGATTTCGCATTTAAACAGGATTTGGATTTTAAAACGGTCTATTTTCGGATATGGATATGGATTTAAAAATGAAATGCCGCATCGGATTTGGATTTGAAAAACCTAAACCCGTTCGTCTCTGATAATTACCTCCAGAATCACATCGAATCCATTTCAACGTGAAATTTGTCCAACCATCAAGGAACAAATAATTTCCTGAACAACAGACCTGTTGTCGTAACAGAATACTATTAAGGTTTATCGCTGCTCTGAAAGCATGCACTGTGCATGCTGGTTTCCCATCCATTGTGACGCAACTATAGAATGACAACGAAGTAGGAAAGTTCGCAATCCTGGCTCTCTGAAAGCATTGTGACGCAACCGTGAGTCAAACCACATGCCGGCGCTGGTTGATGGAGACACAAGCGACGCCTTAAAACGTCACTAAGGTTCGTATTTGCGAACCTTCGTGATCTTGAGATTTTGCAACTGGGTATCAGCGAGTGGCGTTCGACATTTTGTAAATCGTAATTATTAACATCCACTGGCATGTGACATTTCGTAATTGTTACGTGACATTCCAACCGCAATTTACGCCGTCAAAATGCAGCTCCCGGGGGCAAATGTCTCCCCTTCCCCTGGCTACACCGCTGCCTTCAAGAGAGAATCATAAGTTTGCTTCAAGTTACGCATACGGCCAAATATATTGAAGTTGAACCAAGCTATAAAAACTGTCATATTAACCTATGCTTTAAAACAAAAACTGTAGTTACACATGCAGCGAAATGTTGAACCCAGTGCCACATTTTTCCAAGCATTCAATTCAGCCACACGCAGCTTTACCGGTAGTAGTAGCCAATGCTTCGAACTACGAAGCCTCAACTGTTTTAAGATTGTCACTGATGCTGAGTTTCTACCGAACTAACGTGGAACCTATCGATCAGGTCAAAAGCAACCAGAGCTAAATCTTTCCCATTGCTGCTAGCTTACCGCAAACAAATCATCCAAAATCAGCGCAAAACTGTGAGAAGAGCAGTTACTACCAACGTGTGCTGACAGAAGAGCTCTTGCGAACTTTTTCCTTTGGCCACCACTCACGCCAAAGTAGCGAATAGTGGTAGCGGTAAAACGGTGATAGCTCGCTACCGCATCCGATTTTTTTCAAAAAAGAGCTGCGCTCTTGCTATCGCTACTGGAAAATTAGCTCGCTACTGCCCAGCTCTGCAAGCACTCAAAAGAAGAGCCGAAAAGACAATAAAAGGACAACACTAAACGGAGGGCCGATGGCGGGTTTCCAATTGAAAAGCATTAATTTTTGGGGGGCTGCAGAGCAGACAGCAGAGATTTTCACAGAGTCGGAGTGCACTCCGTCGGACTTCGGATTTTAGGCAGGAGCCGGAGTGGATATATTATTGGTTCGGGCAGGAGCTGGAGTCAACATAATGTATGTGGAGGACCCAATCAAAATTTTAATGGACCTATTAAAATTGCTGCAATGAAATGATGCTTGTTGTTGTCAAACGGAATGGAATTAATTGAGACATGTTTTCTGACCAGCGTCGTCATATATCTCAAAAGTGTGACACTGGGTGGGACCACCGACCGAGCATTTCATCACTAATGATTAGCGGTGTGTACAGTGTGCACTCTGCTTTTTTGAAACAGGATCCAATCCTGTTTTGAAAATTTCCAATCCGAGTCCGCTCCGGATGCGGCACCAACATGACAGACGCAATCCGACTCCTCTTTCAGTCCGCATAAATCTTAGTCAAGCAAACAACCAGTACCGTTTACTCAGCAAACTCAAAATCCAAATCCGTTGTCAAGCGAAATTTCTGACCTGTTATTAGCAATTACTTTTTTGATGTACGTTGTGTAAATGAGTTTGGCAATTACTTTTTTGATGTATGTTGTGTAAATGAAAACATTTTGGTTAGATGCCAGGTACCCACCAGAGATGAGCATTGGACTGGACTTGGATTGGACTGGATCCGGACTATGACCAATTTTGTTGATTTTGGATTGGATCCGGAATACAAAATGCTTCACAAATTTTGGATCAGGACCGGGTTTGGACTGAGTTAATGGAAAAACATTGCGTAATTTTTTTCATTGAAATGCTGCATTTTTGCTAAACATTTCGACTTATTTGGACTTGGATTTCAATTTTTTAAAACTTTTTTGACTAGGGTTGGACTTGGACTAAGTTTCAAAAATCAGGACTGGATCTGGATTGCAAAATATGACAGTCCGCTCATCTCTGGCACCCACAACAAGCTATTGTACGGGAATAACTTTAACAGCTGAAAGTATTGGACTTAGTCTTAGACTACAAATATTTTTCTTTTTCTCACCCTAACCCGGCACACTTACCTAAACTCGAATCTCTCTGCCCTAATCATCACTTTTCTTAGCATATTTAATATGTGCGTTATTACTTTGTCCATCCGCACATAGTGTCAAGTCAGAAATTCCGCAAGTCAGAAATTTCGCTTGACACGTCCGGCTCTGGCTACAGCAAAGAAAACCTCACTGCTGATCCTGTTGGAGGCAGCAGGAGACCGGATACAAAAAATCCTAAATTCAATCCATGCGCATCTCTGCTAATGATCAGAACGGATGTATTTCAGGGAGGGCCAACAGGTCGATCGGGACCGACGGGTCGACCCCTGAAGGAATTAAAAGCGACATATTTATGAGTGTACCTTATCGGTTTTCGTAGGAATTTTAGTGTTTTTGCCGGCATGTCTGTTTGACCTCGATGTTTGATCTTATCTAGATCACTGCTTGTCAACCGGGTGTATCGTACACCCTGGGGTGTACCAGAATTTTCCAGGGGTGCATCACCGTGATGGGGTGTACAGGTGTGTACCATATGTGTGCTCTTCAAGAGCAGTCAAATTGTTCCACATATGTCCTTTGCTCCAGCGCATTGTGTTAACTTTTCACAGATTTTAAAACCGTATCTATAGGGGTGTGTGTATTGTCTGTCTTTTACCGCCTGTTTGTTTGTAATGTTGGTCAGATGACCATCACGCATTCTTCTTTTTTCTTTCATTGGCAACATTTAGGAATATGCAGGCAAGAAATGTTTGGGAACCATTGCTCTAGCTTGAATTTTTTATAAGGTAATGTACCAACCATCCTTTCTGTGCAATGATTATTGTTTTATTACAAGACACGTAACAATATTTTCCACAATACTTTTCAAGCATTTAACTGGAGCTAAGTGAGAACTTATACCGAGAGGAAGTGAGTAATCTCTATGTTAATTTTAAACTTTGCACTTTTTCAGTTCAGATGTTAGGCTGTTATCATCGTATACCGCGATATTTTGAGAACATCTTAGTAGAGAAAGGTAGTTGTAAAAAGGAGCATAGTAACCACCAAAGAAAATACTCCAGTGAATCAAGTGAGAGTAAGGATGTCAGCAAGGCACATGCTGAGTGCAACGTAGCCCACTTTTCCGGGAGTAACATCGAGAGTCACCAGTGTACAGTTACAAAGAAAGTTATTCAAGAGAAAAAAGGCTTGCATTGTTAAGAAGCACAAATGAACGAGCGATGCCTGCATCGTGTTTGGGTTTTGTCGCACAAAAGAAGAAATGTTCAACCCGTATCCGTCAGGGCATTGCTTATTTTATACAACCGTATTTGGTAAAAGTAATTCGGCTCCAAGACATCTCAAAAACGTGTGAGGTCACAACATTCTACTAATCAAAATAAGTCAAAGGCATTCTTCGAAGCATCTCCAGAAAGTTATTGTCGATGGAGGAAAAAATGCCATTTCCAAAGTAAGAAAAATTCCACTATTAAGCAATACAACTAAACATAGATATCTTCATATTTCAGAAGATTAGTTGAAACAACTTATTGAAAAGCTGAAGAAAGATCAGTTATTTGGTATTTAGCTCGATGAAACAACCGATATTTCAGAAGAGGTTCAGTAGATTTTTTTGTAGGTTTGCCAATCATGAAACAAAAACCATTGTCGAGTTGTGCTGTCTTAACGTTGGAGTTTGTTCTACTGCTCAAGCCATCTTTGCCAAATTGAATCAGTTCATTGATCAGTTCAAAATCAGTTCAAATCAGTTCATTGGCTCATTTGGTGAGATTTCAGTATTGAGGAATGCTGTGAAGTGACATGCAAAAATCTGCTAAGAAAGCGACATTCACAGCGTAAAAATCGCTTACATTTTACACTTTTGCAGCACTAGATTTTAGTGCATGGCAGGGGTGTACAAGCTTTCTAGCAAATTTGAAAGTGTGTACCAATACAAAAAAGGTTGACAACCACTGATCTAGATGGAAATTATGCAACGAAGGCAAAACTTTATTTGTTTTATATGAAAACGTAAGTCTTGTACTCTAACCTCAAACCTTTTACTTTTTAAAAATCTTCTCCTGAACGAGTTACAATCGACATATTTACGGGTTCACCAGAGATGATCACTATCCGATTTGCCGGTTGAATATCCGGCAGGATAGTGAGTTTGCAACCGGATACGGATATCCAAAAACTGCTTTTAAACTAGAGGTGATCACGGAGCCGGAGTAGACTCCGGAAGGAGTCTACGATGTTTGCCGAATCCGGAGCAGGACCCGGAGTCGGATTTTTGAATGAAAATCGGAGCTGGAGCAGGAGTGAGAATTTAAGTTTTTACAGGAGTCGGCTATTTATTTTTGTTAAATTTAAACTTTCTCTGAACGGTTAATTGTTAGAATAATATATATGCTCTATTATCTTGGATGAAATAGTCGGAGGGTGGCAGACTGGCGGTCTGTGTTCTGATCTAACTGGTGCATAGCTTATGCTCAACTGCTGTATCACAGGACGCCAGTTACTGGAAGTTTTACCTCTTTCCTGGGTCGTGTTTTGATCAGTATTCACAATTTGTTAGTTTCAGTGAAATGTAGAAGACAACAATGCATGTAATACAGTATGTATCTTTACAATGCAGCAACGTCAACAGCAGTGTCAGTCAAGCTGGCAGAAATGCAGTTCAGGCTATTGCTAGGCTATTCCTCAACATGTCATTATCATCTTGCAAGTTCAAATACAATAAGAGAAATAAATTAATTTTATGAATAAAGTGGTATTTAACTGTTTTCAATGTAGCCTACGTTGCTTTATTTGTAGAGGCTAAAGTGAAAAGATACTTGCAGTAGTTGTCTTGTTCTTGTTTCATTGTGCTTGTCCCTAAATCACAAAGAGTTAAATAAAAAGTTATACATGACTTAGTTCAGGTCAGAGCTGAAAGAGTCAAATGAGATTTGGTTCACATAAGAACAACTTGTGATTCTATTTCTTGGTTTCAAGTTTCGCAGCATAGTGTATATTTTGCCTCATGAGGCAAAATGAGATGTACGATACACAAACAAATACAAAATGAGTTAGGATGTAAAGTTAGGGAAAACCTGCAGTTGACCAACACAGACAAGAAACCACTACCTGCTTGCCATCACTAAAAGCATGACAATACTCATCCACATTGGTCAAAGGCAAAATATTTCGAACAGTTATTTTAGCTCATGTGGCAAAATAGACTCTGCTTTCAAGCTTTCGGAGTGTAAACAGGAGTCGGAGTTTAAATTTCCAATGAGCTCCGGAGCAGGAGCTGGAGTCACTTTCTTAGGAACAGGAGCAGGAGTCAAAAAAGTGACTCCGATAACTTCTGTTTCAAACAAGAACCGGATATGGATAATGATATCCGAAAAGCTTTTCTCGATATTTCGAGGGTTCCAATTCTTGGAAAAGTAGGCCTATGCCCTACTTATTGAACATGCCACGTTTATCAGCATGAGTCTGCCCTGGTGTAGCAAGATGGGGCTTATTCAGAAAACATCACTGCAGGGTTTTTTAAGGTGTTTCAGGGACCCGATTCGGGTATCTCGAATTGAAAATCGGATCCCTGGAATCAGTAAAAATTATCATCGGGTCGCTAGAATCAGAGAAATCGGGTCGCTACAGGTCCATATCAGGTACCTAATATTTTCCTTTAAAAAAACTGCATTACTGTATGGCAATAGTTTGTTGCTGCATACTTGGACTAGGGTTATCTAGAGAAGTCTACTGTGATCTGTAGTCTAGACTAGCTAGAGCAGGCTAGCTGTTTTAATGTGGTCTGTAGTCTACACTAGGTCGTGCTGTCTTCACGCCTTGTTTGCGTGAACCTGCATTGACAGGTCGTTGGACAATACCAGGTCACCGTTAGCTTTTTTCGTTCTTGAACACTATCCGCAAAATTGTTGTATTACTACATTGACTCCTTAGACTGAATTTTAAGTGAATCATTTCAAAATTTGCGAGATACTTTAAGCCAATTTGTTGTTTTAAAGACTGTTTTGGTTTGTAGGCTAGCATTGATAAGTAGTTAAGTGTGGTTAAAGTCCAACAATGGGTAGGATTAATAAATGAAACTATGAATGTGAAATCATGGACTGTGTTAAAATGAAACCATTGTCACTAAACAAACAGAACTTTCTACTGAAGGACGTTTATTTCCAAAATTTGAAGCTGCAAAATACTTCTTGATTTTAAAATTTATTTGTCAACTCTTGGGAAATTTGATAACGAAGCCCATGTTACTTCCGACTAACCATAGGCCAGGAGCGGATCCAGCCTGTACGTTTAGCAGTGATAGCGTGACAAGAGTCAATGACTCGACTGGACTTGGCTCGAGTCATGATTTGTGGTGACTCGGACCCGACTCGAAGGTTGAGAAAAATGGTGACTCGACTCGAGTCACGTTTTTCACAAAATGACTCGACTCGAGTCACAGTCAATGACTCGAGACTCGAGTCAGAGTCATATTTACAATATCATTGAGTTCCTGATGGACAAACCCAGTTCGTTTGCACACAAAGAAATAACATTTATTGCTTCAGTGATGATCAAGATCGGCACAAATTTTCTGTTTTGATTGTGTAGTTGTGATATGCTGCATTTTAAGGATCAAGTTTCTCCACCTTGCGTAGAGGTAGACCTGACACTTTGCTTTCATTGAGGGATCAGTAGGGCACAATATATTAACACCTTATCGTGGTTTAATGTAGTATTTGCATAACGTGATCATGGCAGTGGGCCTCATACTGTGACCTTGAGTCTTTTCCAGATACCAGTAAAGTGATCGAAGTTTTTCAGATTCAAATCCAAACCAAAAACTATATTGCAAAATATATTGCAAATGCGAAAACTGAATCTTGTTTAAATCCAATTCCTGCCATTGTTATTCGCCCAGGTGGTGACGTGACAAAGTCACATATAACGTTGAATTCGCAGCAGCAATAGGAGAGCAAACCAAGTCAAATGTGTAATCTCAATTGCTATTATGCTGAGGATTGTCTGTTCGACCCTTTCTTTGGTTGGCTCAGGACGACACAGCATTGCGTCTGCAATATATGGCTCTCAACGTGTCGGTGGCTACAATCCAGTCTTAACCTGCAGTCCTACAGTAACCTGCAGTCCAAAAACTGAAACGAAAGTTGTGAAGAAGTTCAAAAGAAAAACATCAATTCCAAACCAATTCTGTTTAAACAAAAATGATAACTTCCAAATGAATCAATATATTGAAATGTCGTATGGTTTAAATCCTAGTACATGTTCATCTCTGTTCATTTTCATGTATTTCGCATGCGAAATTCACACTTTCAGTGCAACGCTAACCGATAGGTTGCAACAACATGCAGAACCGTCGCCCAGAAAGTTTTCAACAGGGGGCTTTGCAGTTCTGCAGAGGGGCTTGACATTATAAAATTAACCAAAACTCCAGTTATTTATAGTGTTCAACGTTTTAATTTGGGGAAGATTGGAGCTTTATTTGGGGGGGCTAAGACCACCAAAGCCCCCCGTGGCAACGGGACTGACACCATCCCTCGTTTTTTCAAAAAACGGCATATATTGCACGTTCTTTTTGTGAAGGTTGTACCTGGCAACATCTTGACATGTTGGTCAAAGCACCACTTTGTTGTGATTGGAAAGGCAGAGCAGCAAGTGCGCAAACCTTCAAACTGTGGCACCAAACAACAATAAAGATCCCACGTCGTGCTAATTTTATTTGTGCTTGTTCGCACCACACGGGTGTTGTTCATCACGCACTTCCCGTTCGTGGGAAATCGCACATTCCATACAATGCTAACTGAGAGGCTGCAACACTTGCAGAAAGGTTGGACTAGACTCTTTCAAAAGACTGAGTGTGAAAGAGACAAGTAAAATGCAAACTGAGAGAACTTAGATATAAATAACCTGCAATCAGACATGTTGAAACAATATTGGGTACCATTTTCTAACTTATCAGGCGCCATTTCATAGCATGTTGGGCACCATTTTCAAACTTATCGGGCGCCATTTTATGACATGCTGGGTGCCATTTCATAGCAAAAAGATGTCGTAGAAAAAATGTGAAATTTCGGGTGACTCGACATTGACTCGAGCTTGCAAACCAATCGGCAGTTCTCGTGACTCGACTCTGACTCGACTCGACCAAGTCATGACTCAGACTGTAAAAATTTTTAGATGACTCTGACTCGACAAAAATGACTTGAACACATCACTGAAGTTTAGGGGGGCGATTTCAGTAATATTTGGCAGTCAAGTCTCAGTTGGTAGTCAAGTGTTTTTCCGAATTGTAAAAAATCATGGTGAAAAAAGTTACTTTCGTAGGTTTTAGGGGGGGCGATCGCCCCAATCGCCACACCTCCTGAATCCGCCCCTGCCATAAGCTTTAATCAGGGTGAATGTCAATGAGAGCAGGAGGCCAATAAGCCTACATTTCAACTATTGCTCATGATTAGATCAGGTTGTGATAACGACCAGGTTGTGATAACAGGTCAGGTTGTGATAACGGTTGTGATAACGAGGTTGTGATAGAGGTTGTGATAACGTTGTGATAATTTTTCGAGTCATGATAATAATAAACAGTGAAGATAAATGGATGCATCGAATAAAAGCTTCAATCAACTTGGACAGAATGATCTTACCGGACATCAGGTGATTTCAAGTTTTATTTCTAATCCAGTTTTGCTTTTACATACATTCGATTCTCTTTGCCTGACTGATTCTCGGTGTTATTCCCTTAGCTTGATGTTAAGGTTTGTTTCCTGTTTTTTTAACCCTTTTCCCTTGGAAGGTTTGTTTTATTCGTTTGCTTTTTTTCAAGCTTTTCTTCTGTTTATCGTTCTTTCCCTAATTTTTAATTTCTCCTGTTCGTTGTTTGATTACGGAGGTTTTAGCTTAATGTTATTTTCCTTTTTTATTTCATTTCTATTTGTCTTCGGTTTTAAGTGTCTTTTGATTTTACTTTGTCATTTTATGCTGGCGTGTGTATCTGTTTCTTTCTTGTTTTCGGGTGTTCCTTTTACTTATTTTTTGTCCTTTTCTGAATGTTTTAGTTGACTGCTGTGCAGAATTATTCTTTTACATAAATACTGCCAGCAGTTCTCCTGTGTTTCAGGTTGGGTGTACGACTGGTAAGCGCGTGCTGCGAATGGCTACGACCCAGCGAAACGCTCCGAGGACTGACTAACCACAACATCGTTATCAAGACTCTTCGCACAGCGTCAGTGTTCAGCTCTGACAGGCGGGGCTTCATGGCTTCCTTCTGCGTTGCTTACCGTGCCTTGACGGCTGGGACAACGTGCGATTTATTGCTTTGCTTGTTTTTTTGTCGTTATTGCCCATTGATTTAGCTAATTGTTGTCAATTTTGTATGGCTTTAACGCAGTCTTGCTATGTAACGGAAGGTTTTGGGATGGTGTTGCTTCCGTCACTTCGGCTTCTTTATGGCCCATGACCAGTTGCGACCATCTGTAGACCCACTGCGTGGCTGTGTCGTTGAATTCTTGCAAGCACGTTAGCCTTCTTCACTTACGCATCCTGCGTAACCTACTGGACTGTTATTTTTGTTACGTCACTGTACATTTGGTAATTTGTTTTGGTTATTTGTTTCTACTATGACCTTTTCCTTTTCAATGTAAAGTGGGCAGTTGGGTTTGCTATTTTTCATTTACTTTTTCTTATTTGGCAATTCAACTGTTTGTGGGTTTTATTTTATTTTATTTATACTTCATGCACTTCGCAGAGCTGATGATGCCTACTTTGTAGGCGAAAGATATACTCTGTAAGATCTTAGTGTCTGATTCTGTGCTGAGAAAGGATTTCTTTCAATAGACAGTAGGGCTTTTTACATGACGCTTTAAGTGAGCTCATCAGCTCACTTACCTGGTCACGTGACACGATTACTGCTGAATCACCAACTGCTTGAGTGGTCGAATGAGCCTTCGGGAAAGTGAGCACAGCACGCTAGTAGTTGCTTGGTTCGTAAGTGAGCTCCCAGGCAAAAGTGTGTTCGCGAAGCAGCCGCCTTGGGTTTGGGAGTCGTTATAAAGCCTGCGTTGGTTGGATGATGCATGGTTGAATTTAAATCACGTCTGCAGTTTTGAAATGGTACAACGTGTTGGTTTTAACTTAGTTTTGCAATC
>Ga0210059_1006224_pt1 | contig 19179 bp, 10 predicted proteins | sample Ectturendosymbi2_FD_188042 | JGI IMG/M metagenome (GOLD analysis project Ga0210059, IMG submission 188042) | Ecteinascidia turbinata endosymbiont from Florida, USA - Sample 2 (SPAdes) (version 2) | ecosystem: Host-associated > Tunicates > Ascidians > Unclassified | place: Key West, Florida... | reverse complement strand
CAACTTTTCACCTGTAAGCTTTGCTTGCAATTTTCAGGACTGAGGATGCGTAATTTTACGTGAAATCGATTTCCTATTAAAAATTTGCTGATCGATTCCTTGCTTACACCCATCGTGGAAAGTACAAACTGTTCAAGTGATTAATTGTCTGCGTGATTAACTATCCAGCGATTAAATCTCAGTGATTAATTGTCGCGTGATGAAATGGTGCGTGATGAAAAGGCACCAAACCGTTTTGATGATAACCAGAAGCCAAAAGAGCTTCTGTTATTATGTCTACTCGCAATTACGTAGAGGAGACCATCACGTCGCTCCACATTAACAAAACGTTTTAACAAAAACCACAATTCACTCCAATATCAAAGGCGGTAGACATGACTCGTTTCCTCTAAGATCAATTCACATCAGTACTATTTATTCACCTCAGTACGATTCACTTCAGTGAATGATGAAATGTGCAATTCACTCGTATATATACTATGTTCACACTATCCTAGAAATCTCCAGAAAAGTTATAATCACGTCACAAAAAACAATGCCAATATCTAGTTCATTGGAGCAAAAACTACTATACACGCTCGTAAATAGGAAGAATAGATTGCAGTTAATGTTTACGCAAGTAATTTAGTATTGTGACACATAGCTTTGAACGCACCTCGAGTTTCTCTCTATCATCCATTGCCAAAGAAAGCAAAAAAGCCTCAAGAGAGTTATAAATAGATCAATATCGAGTCATTAAGTGGAACGCTTCTCGCATCTCCTGGAATGATGCTTCGCTCACCCAGGGATGCGAGCTACCCTGGTTGGTAAACACTGGACTACAGGGTAAACCGGTTGAATCCTTTGTCGTGTCTGGACAAAGCACGAGGTCACATGCACGGAGTACCGATAATCCACAGAAGAGTGTTTGTCTTAAGTCCTGTAAAGCTGGCGAGTTTTCCACGTCAGTACTTCTAGAACCCTGCGGTAGCACTGGTAAGATATACTCTTTTTATCTCTAAGGTTTGATACGTCAGTTGGAAGACTTACATTCGCCGATCAGTTCCTACAAATTTCTACTAGCCTTACCTCTGGATACGTTTATGGTTTCGGAGAAAATATGCACGAGAGATTCAAGCACGATATGAATTGGAAAACACATGGAATGTTTTCTCGAGATCAAGGTGTCGGGGTAAGCCTGCTACTCAGGTTTGATACCAAACCTCTCGCTTAACCTTCGCAGGAAACTGTGGACACTATTGTGTAGTGTAGTTTTCAACTAAATTTTAAAAATATTCAAAACACACCTATTAACCTAATTCCTTCAGTAGGTGATTTTTTCGAAGCGTTCTGCCGAGCAGTCCTTTCGAAGTATGCATAAATATTTCATTTTTTCAGTAGGGGGATTACTGCCAAGATGGCAGTGGGTTCCTAACGAGTCAAAAGCAGTGCTGTTGGACAGCAGCCGGTCTCCAATGCCATTTTTGCATGAACAAGTCTGGCATTTTGATGGACGAGCAAGATTCGTAACTGCGGCCCATGAGGGAATTCGCCGATAAGACAAGCTGAGTCGACAGGGGTGGTCTCGGTTGTACCTGCAATACGAATTTAGCCATTTTGGCAGAAGTCACATTGCGGGCCTCCTACGTAAAGTATGACTGTTTTTGAAAAAAATGATTTATTTCGAAATAAAAACTTTTTTTCCGCTAGTGCAACGGGCAAGCAACAATAGAGATTCGCCATTCGACCAGGTTCACCCTAATTTTTGCTTGTGCGCAACTGTCTTTTTGAAGCACTTCTCAATTGCGCGCTCAAGGCATGTGACGCGATGCGCCGTCACAGCGGGTGTTTATCATTTACTTTATTTGCCAAGATTTGCGAGTGCTTTGATGATTTTTGCTCACAGTACTTTTCGACTTAATTTTTGGCGTAATTTTTGGGTGACGACAATTGACGGCAAGACTAAGCAGGCTGTGAATCGACCATTCAACTATTCACGGAGAGGCCAACAACACGGTTACACCGAGCTATTGAAAATTTTAATAAGCGTCATGCTTATTGCATCGATTCTGCAAAATAAATTAATTCAATTGCAAAGAGCGATTCCACTAACGTTGAGAGCAGAGTGGCTTTTTCTCAATTGCTTTGATTGGTGTGTGCGTGGCTGGAAATTTGCTAAGTAGTAGTTTTTATTGGCCTGTATCAGCCGCTTGACATGGAACCCCTTTGAGGAACGTACGTGACGCAGGAACGCATGCTGCAAATAAGTATTTTGTAGACTGTTATACATGTTGTAGACGGTAGGTACCCAGTAACTATTCATATCATCTCTACGTCGGTTTTTATTTTGGAGAACGCTACAAGAGTGTTTCAACTACTTGTCCGTCTAGATGTGCTAAAATGGTCCCGTATCACTCGAAAAAATCTACTGCTGCATCGATTTGGCTAAGAAGAGCCGTTACGCCCAATCTGCACTTTTGACCATTATTTTCTTTTCTTCGGTCACATATCTCCTGCGGAAATCTTAGCAGCATATTTGCAGACTAACTGGCTGCCAGTTGGCTTTCGCTCTTATGACTTGTCAGCATTTAGATTTACAGTCTCGTAAACTCGTACGATCAACAAAATAAACTGAGGGAATTATTATTACAGTAATTTAGTGATGTTTGTTCAAACAGTTTTCACGCATTGCGCACAGGCAGCCGTTACTGCTGTGCCTGTCGTATTAACGTGACAATTTCCTCCTTTTTTGGATCCCATAACCTTGTGTACTTCAGGTTTGTGGCTGCTTCTGACAGCCGTAACACATTCACATTGGACTTGGTTATATTCCAGCAACTCGTCTCCGCAAAGGTGAAGAAGTCAAATCAATCAACAGTGTTTCAAAACAATTTTCTGATTTGATTTGTCTACATCACCTTTGCGGAGACTAATTATGGAATATATATATGTGCAAGTTTGCATCACCGCAATGTTATGAAAGCAGCAGGCAACTGGTTGATTCCTTAAAAATCTACAGCAAACCTAGCGTTTTTAATTGTAAACCTGGTTATAGGTATTTATTATACTAAGTAAAGTTGTTTCGTCGCAGTCATACCAAGTAGAAATATGCAATTATAGACGCAGCTGCTATTTTGTTGGCAAATTTGGTAGTAACGAAAATTATGCTGCTGAATTATTTTGGCGAGATATCTGAGCAAATATAAGCAGCATCAAAATGTAACAGATAAAAAATCACCGCACTTGATACCAATTTGTAAATTGGTAGCAGAACAACATCTCATTCAAAAGTTGTTTATTCCTGGAAGCAAACAAATACTGTGCTAAAGTAGCACTGCCTCATCACAATTCATCAATATATTTCCATCAGGCCTCAAGATGTCTACGATTACTCGAGTGTAAGATGCAAGGTACATGATCTGTACCACACCAAGGCCTCCTAGATAGACATATATTTAGGAGGCCTTGACCACACACGGCATGCAGGGTACATTTGAGCGTCACACATCTTTCCCTACTTTCCCTCAAGCGATGCAAAGAAACACCACAAAAGACTTTGTGAAGTTAAGTTTACCATGTACTTTTACGTACTGCAGACCGGAGTTAACTTGTATGGAGTTCATCCTTTTCATTTGTGCATGGAAGGGGATGGCAATGCACACGGAGTTCTATTTTTGAACAGTAACGCACAAGGTATGCAAGTACAGTATTTCACGAAATAATTTATACAAACTTTGCCAACTTTCTTCTGGCTGAGGCAATGGATAAATAAAAAAATCGTTGTAGACTTCCATGAAGAGAGCAACTTTAACCCAACAACACGTTCAGGTTGCCTGAAAATTTCACTTGTGCGCTGTAGTTCCTTTGTGAGAAGAAAGTGTTAACGAAGAAATGCAGGCAAAGATATGTGAAGATTCCAGTCAACGCCTTACTGACTCCACTAACAGATTTTACTGCATTTTTATGAAATTTCGACTCACTTAAAATTTGTAATTGCCACTGAACTAAAAGTTTTGCCTCGAATGCATGTTGCATTTTTGTGGTGATTAAACGTGTTTCGATTCACCATACCAATAACTTCCAAATATACACAAATGAAGCACTTGTTTTCAACTGAATATACTTTTGAGCAAAGACTTCGGGAAGTTTAAGCGTTGAAACTTTTTGAAACGATGCTTCACAACGTTTAAAACACCATGAACTACTGTGGATTATACTTAGACTATACCCCAAGGCTTATGAAAATTCGATTTCGACTCAGGGGTCGGAAGTTTTTTAACTCGACTCCACATCGGAATCTGCAACTGCACTATAGGTTCACTTTTTAATGAACAAAGTCACTGATCTGATATTTTGGTAATATCAAAACTTTGTAATTTTTAGCAACATTTGACGTGGACAGTCAGGCAAAGTTAAATCTACAAAACCGCTTTGCTGGAATTTGTTTTTTTAAATTATTCTATATTTTTTGGTGTTGCTTGCCTGTTTTGTCTCAAGATGATTTCGTAAAACTTGTAGAAAGAATGAACTTGCTTGCTGATTAAGATAAAAAACGATTATTGCCTGGTTGAAACATTTGCGTGAATCCTGTTAAGTATTTCTGTAAAAAAAATTTCAATAAAACCTTTCCAGAGACTTTTAAGAGAATATTCCTTTCATCATTTCAGATGTAACATTACAGCCTACTCCTGCTTTGACGTATCGAACTGTGGGGGGGATACTTGACTTTTACATCTTTACTGGTCCTCGCCCAGAGTTGGTTGTGTCACAATATACGGAAACCATTGGTCGACCGTACATGCCTCCCTTCTGGTCGTTGGGTTTTCAACTGTCGCGATACGGTTACGGAAGTCTGGACAAGTTAAAGAAAGTTGTTGACAGGAACCTGGCTGCGAATATACCTTACGTAAGCCATAAATCCTCATTTTGCAACTGTGCACCTGCGTGTTTCGATGACATTGCATTTCTTTCCCACCTTGATTTCACAATACCAACGTTGCTGAACTGTGGTTTAATGAAAGCTTGTAGATATTCTAAAGCCATTGCGATACAAAGCCACGAACGTTCTCCGCTTATTTTGCGAGCAATACGAAATTTCTGAAAACAGTTTGTTGCCAACGCAGGATATTCAATATTCAGACATCGATTACATGGATAGACAGTTGGATTTCACAATTAACGAAACTACGTACTCGGGACTGGAAGACTTCGTGCGTGATCTACAAGCAACTCACAGCATGAAGTACGATAGAACATCCCACATTCAGATATCGGTTTTGTTGGTTGGTTTGTTTCGGATTAACTGACAAATTGTGGCGTCAGAGCAATTTCGCATCCTATTATCGTTGTACCTCAGGCTAGTCAGTTAAAAAAAATTATGTTGCCAGGCTACGCCGCAGCGTCATTATTAGGATGTGCAGTGTTTTTTTTAAGGCGTTTTGAGGGACCAAAACGGTCTCTCAAATTCCTCCAACGGTCTCTCAAAATATAGTGACCTGAGATCACATCAATGGACAACGGTCTCTCAAATTCCTCCAAGCGGTCTCTTAAAATTTCCTTGCGGTCACCAAAGCGAAACCTTAAAAAAAAACCTGAGGATGTGCGTGGTGTTATGGAAAAAGAGGCAGTCAAGGTTAATTGTCTTACCCCTTGACAAAAAAAACTTCACAAAGGAAAAAGCTTTTCGTCGAAAAGGAAGAAGCGAAAACATTTTTCATTCTGCTTTTCATAATGCTGACAATAAATTTCAGGGTGTCGCTATGTTCCAGTCCAGATTATCGCCAATATAAGTTTCGCCAGGCTGAAATACAACGTTTGCTTTCGCCAGCAGTTCCCAATTTTGTTTTACTGGTAAACGGGGTGTCGCTCGAAAAACTAGAAGAAACTGTAGAAACTGTTGTTATTATTAGATTTCGTTATTCAGAAAACTTTGAATACTTTAAACTAGGTTTATTCCAAAAAGAAACAAGATTGTCGCATCAAACCCTTGATTGTGTTAATCTATTAACTCAAAGCGTTTAATGGTAACGAAAAATATTACCAGCCGTAATGATCAGTAAGGATTTCAAAAAGTGGAGTAGAAACTGGGTCCATGATCACGGGGCTTTTCCTCCGTTGTCATAACTCGGAACAACACTGTCATATCCGCCACTGTGGTGCGGTGCACAGAGAATTGAAAACACTGCAGGTTGAACTTGAGAGAAACTTATAGCATATTAGTGGCTGAAGAATCCCGCCCAGAAGATGAAGACCAGTGGTTATTGAAAGTAGCGTTACACTCGAAGAACAACCTGGCGATTTGGGGACATAGATCAGACTTTGGTCTACTCTATGGCATAACCGTACCTTCTGCCATACCTTTGGAAAATACTGTTTTGCGCAGTTTCAGTTCAGAAGGAGAAAAATTGGTGCTGTAAAAATGAAAATGTTTGGGCAATGGGGAGTGTACGTATGGGCAACGATGCGCTGGGACATTTTGAGGACGAGGATGGTTTGTTGTTGGAAGGCCGGTTGCAATCAGCCCTTTTTTAACAATTGTATGGTGATGGGCTGAAAAAAATCTGTTGTTTTAAGCCACCTAAGTCTTGCTGCATTGTTCAGCAGCTGAAACTTTAAATTCATGTGGCGATGTTTCTCTTTCCACCTAACTATATTCAAAAGCATTGACCATTGCGTACAAGCTTTGTTTAAAGCAGCAAGAGGTATCACTGAATGTTTTGCTCGATATATTTCAGTAAAGTTAGTTACTATTTGTTCGTGATGACAAACGTGTGAAAAATGAGCTATGACGTCACCAGAGCTTAGCGTAGGTGACGAGGAGCGACTACATTGGAGCAGCGAATCACACGTTTTCATGTGATCGCAAGTATAATTGTAATTGATATTTTTTTTTGTGTAATAGTCATGAAACTGAAAATGATGGAAGAGCATTTTTAATTGTATTAAACTAAAGTCATACACTTGATCCAACTCGGAAAATATTTAATAAGATGACAACAGGTTGGGCGCAAAATACCGGCACCAACGCTGAAACCTGTCTACAGACATTGGATATAAAGTCTAGGTTGAACTCTCAAGCCAACAGCACCTGCGGCTAATACCAATTAGAATTATGTATTTAGGGAGCAGGCATCTAAGATTGAGTGGCTTTAAAATTTCTTCAGACTTCCCAGGTAAAATGAGTCATTAATTGTATGTTACTTTTGCCTACTAGATGTAGTTGTCAGAATGTCAGTCAGCTGACACTGTTCTCAGCCAATTTACTTTCCAACCAAGCAACTGACAGAATGCCGTTATCGAGTTTGGAGAGCTCGCAACTGTGTTGATCATCTGGCAGCTCTTTCCCACATAGGCTATCCGATTTGATGTAAATTTGGCTTGCTGTGCACCTTAGTCGACCAGTCAAGGGGCAACGAGTCGATAACTTGCGGTTTTTTCGGTGCCCCGGCGTTTTTGCAAGTCCTATGGTTTCTTTCTCGTCTTTGAAAATCTTAACTTTCGCCAAATAAACTCAACTCAAACTCAACTCGCCCTGTCGCTTAGCTGTGCAGTTAAGCAGAAATATCTGCAAAGTGCACTGAAAGTTTGTGATTTTACCTAAGTGACATAAATCCTGGGCATGACGCTAAACTGCAACCGGCAGTGGGAAACTGAAATACCCTTTATCCATGATTATTCCCAAGTCTACTCGGTCAGGAATGGTGACGCCTGACAGGGTTCCGACTATGGATCAAATAGCTTTCTTAAATTGGCAGATTGAAATGTTCAGCTATTCGCATCAATCAGTCATAGGTTTGGGGAATGGTTAGACAGATGGCGAACCATTGTCCTCCCTGGCAGCGCCTGCAGCTGAACCTGAACACAATTTATTGGCCACGCCTTTCACTGGGAATCTCTGGGGATGCGAAGTGCGGTCCACTGAAGACCGGAAACGTAGTGGTCCTAATCTTTGCTAGAACTCGCTTCAGAATATTTTTCTTATGTTTTTCTTTCGATCACTCTCTCTCATAGAGGTTCTGTTACACACACACACTTCCACCCTTTAACGACCGCAAAAGCCAATAGATTGGCGCGTACGTTTTTGGTTATAACTCGCCAGCTGCTGCAGCTAGAAAGGTGCTCAAACCCTCTACGTATTCAGCAAGTCTAGTAGTTCCGAGTCAAAAACTTTTTTTCAGCTTTGTGTTTGGGGTTCTCTTGGGGGGGCGTCACAAGTGGGGATGTTTTCGCGTTTTTATGGCCTACTTTACCTGGCCCTGGATGCCCATCGAATGGGCCCACATTTTGGCCCAAATATTGTTACGAAACTAGGCTATCTTACGAGTCTTTAGAGCCCTTGATTGGCTTTCTAGCATATCTGGATGAAAAATTATGCCACAAAAAACAAAAAGTAGTCAAAAATCCTACTCCTGAAAAAGGTAACCAGGGTGGAATAACACCCTTTTTGGATATGGTCATAACTCGCCGTTAGAATAGGCTAAAGAGCTGTTCAAACCCTCTAAACAAAGGTTCGTGAAGACTAGTAGTTTAAACTGAAAAAAAAATTTCAGCTTGAGATCACGGGTTTTACTTTTAATGTTTGCATATTCAGAGGTTGTTTATGCATATTTCTATACATTTGGATAATGACGTCACTTTCGGAGAGTCGAACCTTCCATCAGATTTGCTGACTCGAAGTTTTTTTGGATTCTAGGCTTCAACACGAGTCCTTAGAGGGTTTGATGGATTTCTAGCATTTCTGGTTCAAAAGTTATGGCGAAACTTCCGGGTTTTAATTAGGGAGATCCCCTGAAATTACTCAGCCATGTCGTCAACGATTTGGGGCCTTTTGGCCCTAACTTGGGCACCAGAAACGCTAGGAAGTCGATCTAGGCCTCTAAAGTTTCATATTCCAGCCTAGAATACAACCAAACTTTGAGCCAAAATTTTGGCCCTTTGTGGAGGTGATGACGTCATAATGAAACAACCAAAAAAAAGCCAAACCTACCCTTTTTCTAACCCCACCCACCGAAAACCCTGTCCCCAAATCTAAAATGTTTTTTTTCAGTGCAAACTAGAAGACTTCAGAGTCTTTCGAGGGCTCGTATAGCTCGCTAGCATATTCTAGCGGGGAGTTATCGCGGGTTATCGCGAGCTACAGTAGCCGCCAGTGGGAGACTCATGCATTTTCTGATTTTGGGGGTAAAATGGGGTTTTTGGGCCATAACTTTGGTTCCAGACATGCTAGAAGGTCAAGCAAGGACTATCGACGCGGGAGATTATCTGGTTTCCAAACACGTTTGAGCCAAAATTTTTGCCCATTGGATTGGCGTCCAGGGCCCGTCAAAGTTGGTCAAAAAAACAAAAACACCCCCACTTTCCGTGCCCGTCCCAGGCAAACCCCTCACCCAAATCAAAAAAATGTTTTTTAATCGAAGCAAGAAGACTTTCTGCATCAGTAGAGGGTTGGAGCAACTCTCTAGCTATAGCGGCTGGCGAGTTATAACCACAAAAGCACCCACCAATCTAAAGGTCGTTAAAGGGTTTTAAGCGCCATGCAAACAGCTTATTTGTTTCCCGAAAAATCACGAGTGTCAAATGCTGTGAAGGTACTACTGACTTTCCTGTATTTCGTTTCTTACGAATTTAAGTTGTTGTGTTCTGCAAACTTGAAAAAGTGATTCTAGAAAGAGTTTGTGGCAATGCGGCTAAAAGTTTTGCACTTGTTGTTCAATTTAAGTTGTGGTGTGCAAATGTCTTTGTCGTTTTGCACGACAGGTATATTATAATTTTGGACCCAGCCATCAGTGGCAACGAGACCGAAGGCACCTATCCCCCTTTCGACCTTGGCAAAGAACGCAACGTGTTTATAACAACTCCTTCAGGAGAGATCGCGTTTGGTAAAGTCTGGCCTGATCTTCCTGGAATTTATGTCAATACAACGTGGGATTGGGACAGCCAAACAGCGGTTGGTATACGTCAGGCCCATGCTGTTTCATATCATTTCAAACAGTTTTTGCAGCTGACACCAAAGCGTTTACGCCTGAAAGCAGAGTAGTTTTACAGCAAATTGTTACACCAGTGACGGTGTAGAAATTTTCAGAAGTAGAGAAGACAAGGACCTTTGAACAAAAATTTACATTGCAGACTTAAAAGTAGAAAATATATGACTGCTGCGAAGTAATGCACCAGTAGTTTCGTTTAACGCAAAGTGAAGCGAAAACCTAAGCAAGTGCCAACGAAACAATGAACTTTGAAATAATGTGAAGGTCGCCGAAACATCCCTTCCAGTAGCGACTAATCAGTCAGTAGTAAGGAACTTTTTGACTTGCTTTTATACTTGCTTCTTACTTAATTTTTTAGACTTACCGTGCTCACGCCGCTTTCCCGGATTTTGCGAAAATCGTGACCCAGGAGTGGTGGCAAGAACTAATTGTTGATTTCTATCAGAGAATCCCGTTTGATGGGCTTTGGATTGTAAGTTGAAAATACGTTATTTTTCACCACTGATTACAAAGCCGTTGTGTGTAAGTTTAAAAGTTCTGCCAGTGTAGATTGGTCAAAGCAAACTATAAATCAGGGGTTCCCAACCTTTCTCTGACCATGTGCCCCTTCAGCATTTTGGCAGATGAACGCGTACCCATAAAATTTCTTACAAAAAGGCTGAGTGAAATAACAAAAATCCACTGCATTATTAATAGAATTTTATCCAGAATGTTTATTAGAATTGATCGACTTTCTGCAATATATTTTGTATGGACCAATCATAGTTAAGTTTAACAATTTTAAAAAGCATATGATTTTTGAAAATAATATTCAGTGGTATATGTATGGATGTTTGGAAATAATTCCCTTCTATTGCTAACCTTAAATGTACCCCTTCAAATAGGCTAATGTACCCCTAGGAGTACATGCACCCCAGGTTGGGAACCCCCGCTCTAAATGGTCTTGCAAGAATATCTCCAATTAACCTTTCCATTCGTTATATATTTCACTTAACCCTTGACCATTCCTTTTGCATTCTCTTTCTTTTGATCAGTAAATAGTCGGGTTTTCTCAAAAACATTTCCGCTACGGATATTGAAAAAACGTGCAATGCATGATGTCAGGACAAGTTTGCAAAACTGTTCGAGTTACTTTTTAAAGCTCTTGAAAAGCAATTTCACAGATAGATCAGTGGTTCTCATTCCGGCTCCGCGGCTAATTTCAGTCTGTGGAAATCACTTGTCGATGGACGACTACTGGTACCATTTGGTCGTCTTCTGTTATATAAGGAAGGTCTTGAACATTCTTTCTGTTTGAGGTAGCCTTTCGTGGCACATGTTTTATCTGCCGTCATTCGTAACTGTCACATCCCTCCCAGATTTAATTCAACCTTACCATCAAGATAACCTTCTATACGCCAGGTCTTAACGGAAGACACTTTGCACGCCTTGCTTCCACATGTGCGTTATCGGGCGCCATTCGTTGCAGTTCTACTGCAATATTATCTTCTCGCTCACAGTGTATAAGATAGTTTGTTGATGAAGAAGTAAGTCCATTGCCTGAAAAAGTTCAGAACCACTGCTTTAAGTTCTGCAGTGCACGCGATGGAGACCTTGGAGCTTTGACCAAACTATTATTCATACCATCGTCCACTGAACATTTGTCGCACTCAGCGGCGTACGCAGAAAAATTCCGAGGGGGTAGCCAAGTTTCGTCACAATCGTGTGACGTCACAAATAAACTTTAGGGGAAGTGCCGAAGGCACGACCATTCTAGGGGGGTCCGAAGGCATGCCCCCGGCAAAATTTTGCAAAATTACATCTGAAAATACGCATTTTTGTGCATTCTGGAAGCAAGTTTTAGACAATACTGTTTTTACATTTTTTTATTTTTAGGGTTTGAGGGGGTGGCCATGGCACAGTGGCCTCCCCCTCCGTACGCTAGTGGTTGCACTATGAAATTCGTGATAACCTTCAATCTCTCATGTGCAATGACGACATTGGTGAAATTATTAAGGATATATTGGTTTTATTTGTTATTTATGACATTTTGATGGAAGCAGCATTAATTTTGGTCGCTTGCTGGTAGAGTTTAAATTACTACATCATTTTGCTGTTTTTTTCTAAGGACATGAACGAACCGGCCAGCTTTGTTCACGGTTCTGTGAATGGATGTCCTGATTCAAAGTACGACCAACCTCTGGCCTACCATCCTCGTAAGAATGCATGTCCTACTTCAGAAGCTTTGCTTACATTTGATTCAATAAATTTGAATTTATTTTCTTCCTAAGAGTGTGAGTCAAAGTGATGCTACACCAGCTCAAGCAGTTACATCCTGCTCTGCCGACAAACCACTAGCAATTTGTATCGAAATTGTCTTTTGTTGCTACATCACACGTAGCTTTTGCCCTCCTAAATAATCCCGAGACTGTGGAACCTACGCGTTTTACAAAAGCCAACATGTAAGAAGTTGCATTTAATACCAAATTAGACAATGTAAGCACACTTTTGACCAGTGGCGGGTAACTTCACAGCACTATTAGAAACAATGAATGGTCCTTAACCAGAGGCAAATCGAAATAATTGCGTCTGCGGAGCAAAAATCGCTTTAGGAGACCCCATGTGAAAACCTTAAGTAGTAAGTATAGGTGTACGGGAAGACTATTTTTCAAAGAGAAAAAACGTTTTGATTTGGAAAATCTGTAAACACTGACGGTTTAGACTACTCTTTTTGCACACAACCTTTGTGAGATTTCACGTGTATTTCGGAACTTCGAGCAAAAAACTGTCGTTCAATAGTGTAAGCCACAATTTCACTCAAACGTCATCCCTGTACATTTTACAATATTTTCAAAACTTCCATGTTCAAGTTTTTTGACTTTCGACTCACCTAAAAACTCGACGTCCGCGCCATCGTTCCCCCTGCTCCCCTCGGTATGCCTCATCCCTCGGCTAATTTAGTGCTCTTGCGTATAGGCATCGGTAGTAAAAAGTGATTTTAGTGATGTGAGCGGTGGCAAAAGTAAATCGTATTAAACGAGGGCATGATAATGAAAATGGGTTGTTAGCCACAACGAAAGGGTAGTTACGCATTCTCAATTCAAGGGTGTAAAGTTTTGTTCATGAGAAACCATCTTCGCGGATCTATGCTATGGCTCTGGACTGTCGCGTGTTGCTCTTACATAAGGAGCTTTAGCCATCCCTGAATTGTGAACTGAGCTGTTGTTGTCAAAGGAGTTGTTCAAACATGTTTTCTTTAAAGTGAAAAGCTCTAATATCAAGCTGTGATGGGCAAACCGCGTTTTGCCAAACCAAAAGCAGCGGACTTTTATGCCAAGAATACATAATGTACTGAAAAGTAATAAGAAAGACTTCCAAAAACCTGCTGCAATAAAAAGTGGTCAAAGCTTGGAATACGTTAAATTTTTGCTGAAAATTAGGGAAAAGTTTTTTAGTCGTTAGTTCCCAAGCGCAGGAAAAGGACATGAAAAAGCAAGCGAAGATACGCACAAACTCAACAAGATGATCTTGAGTGCGTGACCACGGTCCGTGAAAGAGTCCGCGAGCCATAAAAGTGATCCGCAAACTTAGTGGATTTGCCTGTCACTGATTTACATCGCCCCTCAAGTAACCACCAAAGATTAAAAGTAAAGGAAATTCAACGACAGTCAACCACAGACAACACAATTGTAATAACTTTCGTTTTAAGTACAAAAGTCCAGATAACCGATGTAAACGTTTATTTATGTTTATTTATTTATATATTTACATCGACAAAAGTCCAGATAACCGATGTAAACGTTTATTTATTAACTGAGCAACAAAAACAATTTTATAAAACCAATTTTTCAATAAAGCTTCCCACAGCATTAAAGCAGTCATGTCCAACCCGCTATTTATCATTGCGTTTCATTATTGTTCATTATTGTGTTTGAAGGTTTTGTGCGGCCCAGCAAGCTTTTCATTGCTGTGTGTTTACAATACAATGACAGCCTGTCTTTATTTTTATAATCTCAAATTCGACATCTTTGATGCAATGTTCTTTAATGCCTGTTTATCATACACTACGCACTGGTAGATTTCCACGTGTCCACTGACACCTCGGTGCGAAACTGATTTCTAGTTTTCTGATTTCTGATCATGTTTTCCTCTGCACTAAACTGATTTCCAACTATACCCTTGTTGTTCCATTAACACTAAATTTGCCTATGGCATCACAGTTTGGGAGTGATTAAAAGTACTACAGAGTCGTTACCATTGCAGTTGGTATTCAAATGCTCTCTGCAGCTTTCAAATAAACTTTCGTTAGCTGAAATGAAATTAATTGGTTCAATGCGGCCCTTACGAAGATATTGACATAAGTTTTGGCCCCGTAGGGATTTTCGCTTGGCTGATTTAAATCAAAACTTCCAACTGCTGTCAGGTTGACTTTGTTCATTCTGTTCAGTATTTGGTGAATTGCAAGCGGTGCGCCTTCCGGCAATGTCTTCCCTGCTCAGCCGCATTAGTAGTGTCAAACTGACGATTGATTGCTGCAAAATTGCCTATTTTTTTCAGATTTAGCCAGTTCTAATTTGTACGACAAGACGACTTGCATGTCGCATGTGCAATTTAACCCTCAAACTGGCAAAGATGAAGTTCATTATAATATGCACAGCTTGTACGGATGGTCACAGTCCCAGCCAACATTGGAAGCGTGCAGGTTGGACAAACATTGCGTTGATTAATTGCCAAAATGTCATAAGCCACAAAAGTTTTCCAATATGGTCTTGAATATGAACAACATGTGGTATAGTGATATTTTTCGAAGTTGAGACGACCAGTGTCACCATGCAAAAAGTCTATTAGTACTTTTATGTGGACGGTGGCACTGAATCAACTTTGCTTTTCTCAGGCCCACAGCTGGTGTTCGTCGACCAAAACCTTTTGCTCACTTGGCCGTCAGGCACCGAAGCGTTTTTTAAATTCGTCGCAGAGAGTTTGTTTTGCTACAGATACAAGCAGAACCTGACCAAGAGATCCCGGCCTTGTGATTTGCATTGGCCAGGAAACTCACATACGAAAAACATTACATTTTTGTATAATACGTGTGACGGCAAGTGATCGAAGCTTCAATTTTGTTCTTGCCGGGAATGTTCAGGTAAACGTTCTTGCCCAAAGGGCAAAACGGCGAATTCTTTTGTAGCCATGGATCAAACGTAAACGATTTCTCAAAGCAGAAATAACCTGTTAACATCAACTCTATTCTTAACTGTGGCAAAAAAGCGTTGCTAAAGCTCAAGATGGTTTTGAGTGAAAACTACTTTATGTTCAATTACCTTGTAGAGATGTTTTCTGAAAGGCTTGCGTTAAACAATATTTGCTCTGATTAATCCTCACACTTACGTTTTATCGGTTTTTACATCCAGATGCTGGCAACCAAAATCTAAAATAATACACAGAAAACAAGTTTATTGAAAGTTACCATGGAAGTAAGTGGCTATGTAGAATGGAACTCCATTAACAGCGGCCAAAAGAGTAAACAGCGGCCAAATTGAACTTTCATTCTAGTTTGAAAACAGTGTAATAAATCGTTGGCATGGCAAAACCGGCCAACAGCTACATGCAGTACAAGCTTTGAAACCCATGTTTTATTTTCAATTTGCAAAAAAAGTTGCATTTCTCCGAACATGATTATCGGCGTTGCAAAAGTGGCAACCTTTTACGTAGAAAAATGATCTCACACACACTGCGAGAAACGTAAAGGCTCATTCCTAGTTTTGTCAATCATTTGATAGTTTTGCGTTGTCTGAGGTTGTGTATGAAATTGCGGGAAATTTGATTATGTTCGTATGGGTATGCCATGAACCTTCATTTCAGACAAGTCTTCTCATTTTGTCAGATTGGAATCAACAACAAATAAAACGAACATGCAAACGCTGGGTAGAAATGTATGCTAAGTTTTTCTAGGAGCATAAAGTGTGCTTCGCATAAAAACAAACTGTGGTTAAGATTCTGCAAAGACATCGCCTTCATATATTCATTAAATGCGTATAAAATCTTGTGGAAAAAGCTGCAGACGGCATTAGTATGTTGACGGGCAGTGCAGTCACCTGCACTACTGTGTTCAATTGAACGTTTAATTACCTACCACTGATTGGCTGCAACAGGGCAATGACATTTCTATCGGTCGGTAATGAATGTTGCTTTGCATTGCAGAGCAGCTACTGGCGAAAGATGCATGGTTATTTCCCGTTCTACGTTTCCAGGAAGTGGAAAATACGTCGGCCACTGGCTTGGTGACAACACGAGTATGTGGGAACACCTGAGAGCGTCCATAATTGGTAACTGATTTTTAACTTTCTTCTTATGCAAATAATGGCGCTGTCGACCAATGGCTACAACGAAACCCCACCTTGCGACGCCTTCTTTTTCTGTCGTTTCGTGTATACTGAGCATCTTTCAATTAGACATTGTTTTTGTCCAACATGCTTCATTTAATTTTGAGAGTTGTTTGATCTTCACAGTGGGCACATGTTTAATGCTTTAGTTATTTTTCCCTGTCTCAAGTATGCGTGTTGTGTTCCCCAAATTACAGTTCAATACTACTTTGACATAGTGTAAGCGTATAACTTGACTCCTTGCTCTGTTAATTTTCATCTCATCAAATTCGAGTTGTAGCATGCCAAGAACGAGACAGGTCTTAAATCGAGACTCTTCTGCGTTTTTTCAAATTCGTTGATTGTGTATATAATTGCAGTTGACAAGCTTTGATACATTCTCAGTAAAGACCTTTACGTGCAACCATGGGGTAACTAGGTGTAGACTAGGGGGCATGCCCCCCATTTTCGGAACATATAGTCATTTTGTGATTTAGGAGGTGGTATGCAAAACAAAATAGTATTATTTGCGTAAAATCAAGCGTTCTGGATCCCCCCAATTTTTTAGCTCCTCCCAAACTTTCGATCTGGCTACGCTACTGCGTGCAACTAAAAATAGCATGAGCAAAAAATTTTGTTTTATTAATTGTAACATATCATCAGAAAGCATGTAACCTCACAGTAATAAGTGAATGCTAAAAACGATTTCCAAGTAGGCTCCGCAGGCATTCAAGTGGAATGTTAAAGCACATGTTGTTTTCTATTGTCGCATTACAAAAAATAGCGGTGGAGAGTGCAATGATCATTCCTATGTTGTGATTTTCCAAAGCCTATGCTGGTATAAAATGCCATCAATGTTGAACTGCAAATTTCGAAAACACGTCTAGTTTCAAAGGTTTCAACAAAAATGATAATTGCATGCAAAATGCACTGTGCTATAACAGGATGCAATGACTTCTCATGACTGTGAATAAAGCATCGTGTCTATGACAGCTATACCAACACAATAAAAATGATAAAAACGTCCTGAGTGTAATACGAAAATGGTTGGGATCACGCTTCACTATTGATACGTTGCTGCTTTTCAATTTTCATTTTTGTGCAACAAGCTTATAACGCCCTCTTTGTGCTCACAAAACAGCAGCTCTCTGTTTTTTTGCAAAGGAATGTTAGAGTTCAATTTGTTTGGCATACCTTACATCGGTGCCGACATTTGTGGATTCTTCCAAGACGCAGAAGAAGAGCTGTGCATGCGGTGGATGCAACTCGGAGCTTTCTATCCTTTCAGCAGAAACCATAATGGTCTGAATTTTAAAGACCAAGACCCTGCAGTTTTCGGACCTGAGTAAGTGATTTCGTTGTACTTGTGCATTGAAGGAAATGCTGGAGAAAGATAAAAGATGAAACGGCATCAAACCTCATGGACAGATTATTTCGCTCTATCGAAAGCCAAGCCAGGAAAGGACGGAAGACAAGTAGCGACATGCCAGCAGGGCCTCATGAAAATGTTACTGCTTAAAACCATGGGCGCACGTAGAGTTTTGCTGTTTGGTTGCAACAGGTATACTGTAAAAACTAAAGTTTATTTTTCTGCTATGCATTGCAGACCAGTTTGAGTTGATTGGTTTGCGGATGAAATCACTTTGTGCGACGCTCTCGCGTAAAACATTCATTTGAACTTTACGTTGGTCTCCTCGTAGAGTTTTAATCGGATTCGCAACGGAGTTGGACATCAGTGTTTCAAGTCCCCGTCTGATCGAAATCTATTTGAACGCATTCCGCAATTGCAAAGGAGATAAATAAACAAACGGAATATAACTGAAATTTAAACACTGAAGTCTTCACGTTCAATCTTGGACAAAAGAAACACGCGCATAAGCGGGAAAAACGCGAAGCACCAACTCTAACACAAAATCAAACGATCATTTTTCTGTGTCACAAACAAAAGTTTCCGCTGGCATTTAATAAAAGTTTGTAATTTTTGGCTGAGACGAAGGAAAGTTATAATTATTCATTAGCTATAAAGTTGCTCTGAAATACTGGGGTTTTCACAGTTGAAATTATTGTGTAATTTAGAAAGGGATGAAAAGAGCAACAAAGTATATTGCTTATGGCGATGTCACATGTCATAGTGACCATTTTTTGGTAAGGTGAGGTCTATTTTTTCATGATAGGTGTCATCAATTCACGAAAGACTATTAATCACATGTGTCATGGTAGGGAGACAATTAAACGTCCGTATACGGCCACTTAGCGATTTGTCACACTGTGTAATAAGCCTTAAAAGTATCAAAATGAACGCATAAACAAATAGAAACATAAATGCATGGACAAAAACAGTCACATGCAGAAAAATATCAAAGCAAAGTTTCAATATTGTAATGAATTTTACATAAACATGGCTTACTTAAAGCCTGGCAGCATACAGGTTGTGAAAACTAAATTAAGGAATATTCATGAACCTATCTCAAAGGCTTGATCGACCAAACATGATTTTGCAAAAATGTGAATTACCAACTGTATTATAACAGTAGGTTTATACTTTTAGGCTAGCTTATACTTGGGAACGAAAAAATCGCAATACACTTTTTCATAGCATTGAAGGGGCTTGTCCTTGATATCTATTAATGCGCATGTAACGAGACACTGTTAACTTCAATAAACAGTTCGGTTGAGTAACAAAATGTAGACTGAAGTTTGTTTGCATCTTGTATGGGTTGTGTCAATTGTCTTTCGTTTTTCATCGAGGCTCCTTGGTATAGTAGTCCCGGTCTGATGAACCAATGTAGGGTTTTCCTTTTGGTGTAGGAACCCAATGTTGAGGTTTGGGGTGTTGCCCAGCGTAGACGTTGCTTGCGAGGAATGCTGTCGTTGCATGC
>Ga0210059_1006223_pt1 | contig 19180 bp, 14 predicted proteins | sample Ectturendosymbi2_FD_188042 | JGI IMG/M metagenome (GOLD analysis project Ga0210059, IMG submission 188042) | Ecteinascidia turbinata endosymbiont from Florida, USA - Sample 2 (SPAdes) (version 2) | ecosystem: Host-associated > Tunicates > Ascidians > Unclassified | place: Key West, Florida... | reverse complement strand
AATACTTGTTAGTCAAGTCTCATCACCAGTGGCGTAACTGGAGGTTTGAGCCAGGGGGGCAAAGCTTATCTGAAGAGAGCCCACTGGTCACCGTAGGGGGCCCACTGGTCACCGTAGGGGGCCCACTGGTCACCGTAGGGGGCCCACTGGTCACCGTAGGGGGCCCACCAGCCAAAACTCTGTAAAAAGTTAAGAAATAATAGTGACGGTCTGGGTGTCGTGGATGTCTATGCCCAGCTAAAAAAACTGAAAAAACCCCGAAAAAACGCAAAAAACAACAACCTAAATAATACTAAATGACAAAATGTCAACTAAAGGGGCCCAGTTTTTACATTTAGCTTGCCAGGGGGGGCGGTTTGCCCCCCTGTTAGTTACGCCACTGCTCATCACGGGTTCACTACTGTAAGAGAGATGAAGTATACGTCACAAAACTTCTGTGACAAATCAATGGATCACAAAATGGCCTTGTATTGCGAATGCTGTTTTCCGAATTGCACACAATCATGGTAAATAAGGTTAATTCGTAGGTTTTAGGGAAGCGAGCGTCCCTCCTGGATTCGCTTCTATTTTGACGCCCCTGCGGACGCCCATAGCTTTGACGTACCACGAGTTCAGAACTGCTTGCTTGAGTTCAGTGTAAAAGCACAGCCACAGCCATAGCGACAATGTTGACCCCAAAACTAATAACAGAAATTATAGAAAACCATTCTGAATTTTAGGTGTGCGCGAATAGCTGCAATAAATTTATTTCAAATTGATGATGATAAATCATGAAATTACTTATGACACTGGTGTGTAAGGGCACTTGTGCCCCCGTTGCCTCCCCTTTCAAAGGGCAGGGGGGGAAGTGCCCCCGTATTGCACCCTCGTTCCGGCGTCCCTACTTACATGCAAGGTTTTTGCGAAATGCTCACTCCTGAAAAATTGTTTAAAAGAGTCTGGTGCTCATCATAGTTTGGAAAAAGCATCTTCGTGCAAATAAAGCATTAATATGTTGTTGTTGTTGTTTTTGTTTGTGTTTGACCCTAATCACTGTTTTAAGTACAGTGATTGCTCATGAAATCTCAAAACTTCTTTATCTGTGATCCTTCACTCAACAAGAGAAGGTGCTGTTCCAGAAACCACAATAGTAGCCCTTCATAAACTAATGAATTTGTAGAGTACAGTAAGTCGACTGGCGAACAACGAAAAGCATACCAGGTGGATAAGATTGCGTGGTACAGGGCAAACTGCCGAAACATACACATAAATAACATGCGAAACGAAGCACATCATCAGTTTTTCGTTACAAATTTTTTTAACTTTTCTGGCGAATCGCTAATTTACACGTCCTTTGCGTCACTTAAACATACAGTGATGCGTTGAAATAAAAGTACAAAATTTGCAAAGTGATCGGGGTAAATTCCTTACCACTTGCATGGTGACAGCAGATGGTGGGAGTTTTCCAATAAGTCCATGACCACAATTTTACTATAAACTTACGCAAGTTAGCCAAGAATATTGGATTCAGCTGGGAACAGAGCTTAGCATCGATGTCGGCACCAAAAAATGTTACCTTTTCAAAGTTAATTTTCAAAGTACCAAGTAACTCAGTTTTTTTGGAAGAACTTAGTTTCAAGACAGGGGAATAACAGTCCTAAAATTTCTGTTTAACATACGCTGGCTGAAAGAAATGAAATAATTTTGTTTTGTAACCACACAGATCTCATTATTGTTCAAGGGTAGATAGCTCCTTTTTTAGATACACATACATAAGAACTTACGAAAAAATATCAGTTTGTTTGTATCTATCAGAATTTCCTCAGGAATCTTTCAGAGATTTTATCAGAATTTTCCTGGGAAAGATTTATGGTACAGCAGAACTGACCTTTTGTGACGATGCATTGCGCTACATGCCTTATAGAGAGTGCAATCAGGAAATACTTCAAGAACCTAGTGGCGCACAAGCCATAATAACGTTTCGTATTGACGAGAAAGTTATTCAAAACAACGCATCTGGTAAATCGCCATGACATGATAGCAATGGCATCTAATTGGGAATAAAGATTATCCCCCTCAAAATGCGACATGTAAGAAGACCCACAGGTTTGGGTTATACCTTTCCCCCATCTGCAAACTCTAACAGAAAAAAAGATTAATCCGAAGGCAGTGATTACCTACAAAAAACCTACCACAATTTGACGAAAGCTTACGAACTACTGCCTTGTTTTAAACAAGACACGAAGGCAAACCAAAGGTGGTTCAAGGCCATGTAAGCGCTGTGCGCTTTGTGGTTGCCATGGAAAAAATGATAAATCCATTATACCAAACGTTTCACAGTTGCTGACAAAAAATAAAACTTTCCCGCTAAACGAAAACTTGACTTGCGCATATTATGGCATCTATGTAGCGACTTGCGCGATATGTCATGAACAGTATTTTGGTCAAACTAACAAAAATTTTTCCAAGAGATGGTCAGGGCGCCGCAGTAGTTGGAACAAACAGGATTGTAAGACTGGCATTGACCAGATGGCCTTGTCGCGACCCAATTCAAAGAACCATGGCACTATAAACAAGCCACCTCTACAGTCTGCACGAATCACACACCGTTGCGTTTGTCGAACAACCAAGTTGTCACTCTCTGGATACCTGTGAAAATAAATGATATCACCAACTTGATGCGCAAATTAACATTCAGAGCATGATTGTCCCAAATGTGAATTAATTATTGCGATAATTTTTCTGCGTTGTTTGACACAGTCCGACTTTCCCGGTCGCTTTTTGTGCTGGTTTTACTCCCAACCTAGCGTGCTGGCTCCCACCGCAACGTTTAAAAGATGAATTCGTTGCAGGTTTCATGTTTCAAATGCGTACTCTAGAGAATTTCTACCTCCGCATCGTTTGCTAAATCTCTCTAGCGTTCTCCCTACGTTCTTAGTCATTTGACAACGAGTTACCTTAGTACGTCGGAAGAGTTTTCAACGATTGGCGTCGAACAAATAGTTTCGAAGTTTTTGTGAAATCATTTACTTGAGTTAACGTTGTTTTCTACTTCTTTAACCAGTTTCTTTTTGTGGCAGCTTGTGTTCTTGACGTCAGTCAGATAGGTTATATGCTCTGATCTCTGAGCTTGTGTTATGATTTATTCGTTTTTTCGTGAGTTTGCTGCTTTCTTCGATCTTACTTTAGCCTTTCAACTTTTCACCCGTAAGCTTTTCTTGCAAATTTCGGGACTGAGGATGCATAATTTCTGCGTGAAAATCGATTTCCTATTAAAAATGTGCTGATCAATTCCTTGCTTACCCCCATCGTGGAGAGTACAAACTCGAAAAGATGTAATTAATGACATTAGCACAAGCTACGCAACAAAACAAAAGTTCCAGGAAATGAAGACATTGTGCGAGGGCACCTACGTTTTATGATTGAAGAATGATGATGTAGCAAAAAATTGTTTTCTTTTTACAGAAATGACAAAGCCCGTGGCGCCTTAATTGCAATCTTTCTTGAAACATCCTGTCTACATAAATTTACAGTAAAAAAGAAATTAATAGGTTGTTGGGCTCCCAGAAATGTTCCACTTTTAAATCATTAGCAATAGTACTTACCATAGGCGTAAGGGGAAGGCATTTTACTGGGGGGGGGCGGAAAACATTTGCCCTGAAAATAACAATTTGCCCTAAGAATAAACAGTTTGCCCTGAAAATAACTTTTTAGTTTAATCCGAATGGGACCTGAAACCTTACGTAAATCTGTTCGATAGAGGTGAATTTGTTTATAACGGCTTCGTCTGGAGCGTCGATTCGCCCCAGGGGCGCAACCAGCTCTTCATTGGGGGGGGTAATTTTCATGAACTTTCATTCGATCACGTCATCGTACTCATTCAACCGTGGTACAACTTTTTCGCACACGGTCACAGGTATGTTCTTTTCGCAACATTTCCGAAAACGAGAACTCATTAGTGTTAATCAGGCCCGTAACTAGGGGGGCGAAGCCCGTACTAAAAATTTTTTTGCCCCGTTGGAAAAATGTGTTGGACATAGTTTGAAACTATTGGATATACTATAGTTTAAAAATTTGGGCCCTTTCCAGAAAACCCTTCGCCCCCTCTGGTGTCCCAAGCTGATTACGGGCCTGTTTTAATCAAGATGCAGACCGAACGATCAGGACAGAGTAAAAATCAGTAGCCTAATACAAACACCTGGTTCCGTATTCAACTATTGCAGTCATGGCTTTATTGTGTCAGGTGTATAGGCTACTATTAAATCTGCCTAACTTTTAGTATTGTTTTAGCAATTTCATCAAATCGTTTATCAATATTTTCGAAACTTCAGTTGAATGTATTTGCTGTGAGATAATTTCTGCAGACGATAGTACGAGTGGTGAAGCTGTCAGATACAAGGTACTATTGCCAGGATATATCTAATCAAGGATGCTATAGTTTTAATTGTAGATACGAGACTTCGCCTGCCGACTGAAATACTCTTGAAAAGAATGCAGCAGGAACAGGGCCTTTGAGAGGAATAAAATGTGCTGGTGCGAGAGCTGTTTTGGGCCCCCTTATAAATTATAACTAATTCAGGACTTCACTAGCTTTTCAGTACTATGACCAGAAAATGATATGCTTCCTTTGGTATTTTACATTATAATCATTTACCAATGCTATTACTAAATTTCAAAAGGTCTCAGGCTGATCTCAAATAACGCATATAACGCACAGTTGCTTTGCGAATTTCACAATTATACTGTACATCAAATGTAACATTAATGGTAGGCTATAGTAATTCTCCTTAGCAAAGCAAATTTAATACTTCTTTAAACCTAATGCAGTAATAGAAGGACACGAAGAATTTCGGTGCTCGTTTGTCATGGATTCCAGCAAGTTTTGAAAATTTTACTTGATTTACTGTCGCGATGGCAATTCAGGGTTGCGGAGTGTCAAGGAGTCGGAGGCGTTTTGGTGGAATCGAATTCCTAACGACACTAGGGACCAGAGTCGGATTTCTGTCCGTCTCCGACTCTGGAAGTCCAATTGGATCACTTTTACATCACACTCCTAAGTTGGGGATTCCTGTTGAATCGGGTACAATTACTCATGAAACTTTTGTTGAAACAAAGAATTCTTGCTGTGTATCACGATTTCCACTTAGTGTTAGTTGCTACAAAATTTTGGTCGCCAAGCTTCATTCACTTTATGTTAAGAAGCCGGAGTCGGAAATTTTGGAAAGGTCGGAGTTGAAGTCAGATATTTTACCTCCGACTCATCAACCATGGATGCCATACTTGAATGATGGCCTCTATTAGCTTGGTCATGGTGGTGCGATCGAATTTTTGTAACCGGAATTTTCTTACTGATCACAAATTCTCAATGGGGTTAAGATCTGGCGAGTTTCCATGCCAATCTATCACTTAGTTTTGCTTCCTGAAAACCGTCTTCACTTTTTCAGATGAAAGACAAGGGACAATATTCTATTGGAATTTCCTCCACCATCAGGAAATGCCTTTCTCACATCTGGAATGGATTTTCTTTCAATTGCATCAATGTATTTGTATAAATTCATCATACCCTCAATTGGCGTAAGTGAAGCTACTACTGAAAAACTAAAACTTCCCCAGAACATCTTTTTGGGTTCCTTTACTAGCTCATTGCAATGGGCTGGACTTAATTGCTCACGATTCCTGATCCTAACAAATCTGCTGTGTTTCCCTGGAACAAAAAATGACTTTCATCTGAAAACAGCACTTTTTCCAGTTTTTTACAGTCCAATAATAGGCTATTTTTGCACATTTTTAGCTTTTCTATCAGCCTCCAGTGGGCGGCGTCACACTATGCTTCAACTTCTGTAAACTCAGCATGCACAAATCCTGCTGTAAATCAAAACTCGTCTTCTTAGCATACCTTTTGCAATGGCTGTTTGGGTGTAATTTCAGTGTTACGAAAGCGTAACAATGCAACTCTGCTTCCTAGGTATGACATCTGCCATTAAAAATCACAGAAATTCCAACATCCACAACTTTCAACCAGGGGTAGGTATTACATCTCTGAAAAAACGACATCTCTGAAAAAAGGGGCCCGGAGACAACAGCCTTGTTCGCCTTCCCTAATATCTACCCCTGCTCTCAACTACATACAAAAGAAAGAACTGGCTTCATTATATAACACTATTGAGCTGATTAAAGTCCTATATAACGTCATAAACATATTTTTCGATCATTCCGTCACGTTACGCATTACATAGTGCGTTGGGCTAACAATCAAACAGCAGCAATTGAGATAATCCCAACCACACATCAAAAGAAATGGCCACACATTGTACATCGACTAAAACCACAACTTTAGACAATTAATTTGCACAAGATTGTAGGAGTAAAGTTATCACAATAAAAACTTTGTGCATAATTGCATTTCCATTTTGAATATTGAGGTTCATAGGACCCTTAGACTCTTGTGTGCCCCGAAACGACGCATCGGCTGCACCCCCGTCTTGTGGGGCCTGAGCAGGAATGCAACTTTAACTTTATTACGAATGGTTGAGCCAGGCTCGCCACCAGATGTGGGTGGGCTTAGCCTATTTTGCTAGGACTACCTAAACAACTCCTAAGAACTTTGAGGCTCTTGTGAATGTTGAATTTCCCTTGCAACGTTAGGGCTTGGCTGTGAAACCCCAGCAACGGTTAAGCACTGAACATAAAAGCAAAAATGCTTAAATAGTAGCCTACAGCAACCTCAAGCAAACGTAAAGCTAACACAATATGAACATATGAGTAGGCTATGTTGTTTCTGTCACCAGGAATAGTCTACTGGATGTAAACTTTGCTCCACTGGTGTGATAGCAATGCAGTATATATCGTAGACGTTTCAAGAGTGTATGTAAACTCTTCCTCAGAAGATGGCAAGAAACAAAATCGAAGCGTACACACTGCATTTCTGAAAGTTTTCAGAGTGGTACACGAAAATAAGGATTAAAAATGCCTCAGAAATAGGCTACCAACATTTTAAACGATTCCCAATTTCAGCATATTTGTGGTTAAATACGAGTCAATTACGAAATTTTCGATCAGATGACCTGTCTCAAGATATATCTTGTAAGGATATAATTAACCAGTAAGACAAAGAACAATTTAAGTAAAACTTTCCTCAAAATGATAAGAATACACAATTTCAACTTTATTATTTGCAAGTTTCTGCAAATGTCAAAATTGCTATGGAATGTTTTGAAAATTTCAGGGGGAGACAAATGCTCCAATTGCCCCCCCCCTGGTTGCGCGCCTGATTCGCCCATAACGTTACATTCTGTTTGGACGCGATGGCATCTTTTACATGCATTTCAATTCGCTTATAATGTCAAATTGTCAATTCGGCAATAATGTTCTTTATGCTATCCCCTGGAGGTGCGGTTATAGGCAAATTCTGTAGTTAACTTGCTTGTTAACTCAAGGGGTTGAAGTTCCTTGCGTGTTGTTCTCCCAGACAAGAAACTTTACGGTATGGGTCACCAACGTGGTGCCCGCGGGCACCCCACGGGCCTTTTCTAAAAATAACATTAGCATCAATGTTTTCACCAATACTAAAATAATGGAAGGTAAATTGAGCAAAATTTTTATTTCAGAAGTGCGTAACACATACTTGTATCAAACTAGTGGCCCTCCGCATTAATCGGTACACAAGAAGTAGTTCGCAGTTTCAAAAAGGTTGGTGACCGCTGCTTTACGGTAATTGCTTTACTGATGCAAACAGATACACGACTTCGATGACGCAACGCAATGTTTCAAAAGCGACGGTTCCAGATCGTACGGTCTGACTCCCTAAACCTTCCTGTGTTATCGCTGCTGTGCGCTTGAGCAAGGCACTTGAAGAAGCGCACTCAAAGGAGCCAGGCAATGTGCACGTCCGTGCTGCCCGCTTCTAAAACTCCTGTTGATCAAAAAATCTATCATCTTAACCAGGGATGTAGTGCCAACAAAAGAGGTGTGGGAACGCACCCAAAAAACTAGCCATTTTAAAACAGTTTCAAACTCATTTCAAAGCAAAACATGAAAAAGGTATGGAAACGCCGTTCCCATGCGTTCCCGCCCCACTACACGCCTGATCTTAACACCCTGCACCCAGAGACGGATTAACGGGTAGGGGGGCCCGGGGCAATTTTTACTGGTGGGTCCCTATGACGTAATTCATGACGTTATCGTTTGCTAAAGTTATGTTTTCGCTGATTCGCAAGGCACCCGTTTGTTTTTTCCGGTAGTCGAGAATGTGCTTGCTCAAATCACATACAGTTAGCTGCGAAAAGTAAATACTACAGTGTATCTTTACTAAGAAAAAATATTTCACAGGCTAGGGAGTGACTCGGCAAAAAACAACATTCACCCGAACAATAAGCAGAAACAAGAGATTACAAACACAAACACCGGAAAAATAACGTGTCAATATGGCCAGCCAGGCTGAGTGTGAAAGTTGTTTCCAAGCTAATGTCTTGATTTTCACCTTCATTTTCAGGTGTTCTGGTTAACGTCACTGCTACGTCAACGTTGCTGCTTGAAAGTTTTCCTAAAAAAAGCGATTCAGTCGCGGCATTTTAGCTAACACTGCCAGAACCTTGCGCTTTTTCTTCTTAGAAGCTTTGCGTTTTTCATAGATCCTGATGGCATTACAGATTTCGGCATCGCTCAAGCTATCCCATTTTCTGCTCTTTCATTCTACAAATCAACTGATTAAAACCTTTTCTGACGGACCACGCAATAACATGTGGTGTGAAGCGGGTTGAATGGCATCATATCTTTGTGATGTAACGCAACGGTAGTAACCATCGGATGAAAATTGCGTTTCCGCCATACGTTACCCTTTATGACGAAACAAAAGTGCATTTCGGCTGCGGCTACCTCGAGACTGCACCAGAAGTTCGGGATCATTGAAACCCACTTCTGATATTTTAACATGACATCAGCTGTGATGTTCTCAGCTAAATTTCTGATGTTTGATGTTTTGCCGACAAATCTGATGTTGACTTGGTTGTTGTTTTTGTTTGACTTTTCCTCTCATTTTAGGACCAAAATAAGGTAGATTCATGTTTTTTAAGTTCCTTTCATCAATTTAACACGTTAATGTGTGTATGGTTATCGTTTCAAACTAAAGAAGCTCTCTTCGCTGTGTTGAGACTAAAATTTTACGTAAATTATAAATGACTTCTCCATTTAATGACGATACTTCGCTCTGTTTCGAATTCAACGTGGGTTATTGTGCTTTGTTGGGTATTAGTAATACAGGGGTTCCCAACCTGTGGTACGCGCACCACTGGTGGTACGCGAAGGTCTTCCAGGTGGTACGCGAGTAACTTCCATTTTTTCACAAAAACCTGGACGTGTATAGCTTTCTAGTTTACATGTCGGGTTTTGTTTCTAAAGGATACATATTCCTGTAACCTGCTATTCCTATTGTATCATAACATTATGACTTTCGATGCGCTGTTAGCAAATTTACGCCACGCATCGACCAATTGGTGGAAGGTAAACAAAAACAAAATTCTCACTGAATTTAGTTGTGGTCTTTTATTGTTATTTTAATGTATATTATTCTTCTGAATAAACTAAGATTCGATCAAATTAGTTGCTCTGGAAGAAGTAGTACGCGTTGACAATACGCAGTGCCCAAGTGGAACGAGATCGCAAAAAGATTGGGAACCCCTGTGGTAATTGAAGCATTTAGCTTATATGAAACTGTAGCGTAAAAATTTGATGTTATGTGATGTTGAAAAAGGCAACAATCTGATGCGAGACTGGCCCCAGTGGCAACATTGATTGATACTAAACAGCAGTCAGCAGCCATTACCTTTAACACGCAAATAGCAACGTTTTCCCGACATTTGTGCGATAGGCGTGATGCACGAATAGAGAGTCACACCCATGCCAAAAGAACGATTATTAGGAAAAAGTTACCAGGAAAATCAAATATATTTGCATTGAAAAAAAACGAAAATATTTATTGGCTATTCAGTAGCGATTAGTAGAACTGGCAGACAGTCAAACTTGTAGAGAAATCAGTTTCTGTTGGGGGCCCCTGATACCTAACGCACATAGGAATATAATATAGAGTTGTATTCTTGTATCGCTTCTGAATCACAAAGATTTTTCAAACATGAGTATTTTATTTGAAACAAATAAATTTCATCACGGGGGGCCCCTTTGAAACGGGGGCCCGGGGCAATTGTCCCCGTTGCCCCCCCCCCCTTTAATCCGGCCCTGCCTGCACCTCTACCCAGCGCAAACTCGAAAACGAACAAAGAAAGTGTTACCGATTTCTTATATCAAGCTGTTGAGCTACCGACATCCGATTGTTCGATTTTTACAGAAAATGAGGGCTTGGTCCAGATCAAAGTCACTATAACTAATCACGACTTTGGTCCAGATTACAAACTACACTGGCCGAAATTACACAGATCACCCCCAAGTGAATAAACACTGTATTGAAAAATTTTCACCATTAACGATTTTTGAGCAACTTGCGCTTGCCCTGAAAAAAACAGAGTTGCCCTGAAATTGTTGACTGTATTGAATATACTTTTTACCATTCAGGATTTTTGAGAAACTTTACGCTTACCCTGAAAAAACAGAGTTGCCCTGAATTCACTGTATTGAACATACTTTTTACATTCAGGATTTTTGAGCAACTTGCGCTTGCCCTGAAAGCAAAGTTACCTTGGAATTTTTCACCGTATTGAAATATTTTTTATCATTCAGGATTTTTGAGAAACTTGCGCTTGCCCTGAAAACATAGTTTGCCCTGAAAATTTTCAAGACAGGAGGGCGGCCGTCCCCCCCGACCCCTCGCCTCGTACGCCTATGGTACTTACCCAGTTTGTAGGTGTTGGGGGTAAGATGTCGGTACAAATAATCCGCCCGGAAACCATCCACCGAAACCAGTATCACTGGAGGAACGTTAAAGCTGCGAAACCCAAAATTAGACGATTCTGGACATTTTGTTTCATAGAAAGCAAGACAGATCTCTCTAAAGCAACGAAAAACGTTTTGAAATGAGGAACGACGACAAACCTGGGTACGTTTCAAGCACAAATGAAGAAGAGAAGCTTTGTTCAGAACTTGGACAAATTGTCTCTTAACAGTATTTTTGGTGTAGCAAACTCGAATATATAGTATGAAGTGGCAGGCCCGTTGCTGCAGAGAGGCATTCAGGGGCTGTCTCGGCAAATGTCTTTTTGCTCCCCAAATTTTGTTGCGTGCCCAGGAAATGTTTTATTATTATGATAAAAAAATCTTGTCCCTCTAAAAATGTTATTTTTTCCCCAAACCTTAGTTATCTGTAGCACAACTAGCTGTTTCTTTTTTTTCTTATTATTAAGTTAATCATAAGACTTTTTTTACCTTCTTGGGCACTGCATATCTTTTTCATCGGCACAGCTCTCTTCAGCCCAAGCCTTTTGACCTGCGACAAAACAACTGCAACCTTTTAAGAACATTCAATCTCCAAGCAAGAAACATTGAAAACTGATTCTATTTGAATAAGATGTAAGGACTGATGATGCGTAGTTTTATGTGAACTTGCTTTCCTATTAAAATTTGTGATTGATTCCTTGATTGTTTCACCTGTGGAGTGAAGTTAATTGAATATTGAAAACTACTGATAACTTGACAAAAAATGGAAACCCAGAAATGCCTGTTGGCCAGCCCTGATTTAGTTGCATCATGGGATTCATACAAGCTACAGCAATATTTGTTCCATCTTTTTGATAAAAAAAGAGATGTTTGATTTGTAAAAGCGAACGGTAAAATTTATGACCTGAACGTCTGTAGCTTCAAATATTAATAATTGCAAAAAAACACATGTAAATTCCTTTACAACAGACATGAAGTGGATTTGCTAAAGGACAGTATTGCGGCGGGTCGCGGGCGAGGTGTTGAAATCTGGAAAGTGATTGAATTCCCGTTCAGAACTTTGTGTCTGAGCAAACAGCATTTTGTCAAACTCTTCTGCTGTAGGTGTTTGGTTTCACGAAAATGTCTTCTGACATTTGTTAATCAACAGTAGAAATGCTCATGTCTCTGATGGTGCGGTATACGAGAGATGAAAGACAAAATATGGACATTGGCACGTGGGCTAAGTCATAAAAATCTACCGACTATAAATTGTTTAGACAAGCGGTCAGAATGTTCTCAGATGTAGAGCTTAGGTCTTTGACTCACGTTCTACTGGCCAGTGGAAAAGTAAGGTAATCTGGTTCCCGGGCTGATATAAAATGTTCCCCCCAGTTGTACCATTTTCAAACGAAACTTTCGCCCCGCACTCTTTACACACTCTATAAGCGAATAAATGTGGAAGTGACAGACTTACGTGTTCAAACAATTGAGTCACAGACAGGGAAATACAGAACCACTAATAATGCACCACTCGTTAATTCGAATAATTTAAATTGCCACTTCGCGACTCACCAAGGTATGTCTGCTGGTAATCCGAACCAGCACGCTAGCAAAAACTATTAAATTTGTCTTGAAAACGTGTTTTTCCATCGCATGTTACCTCGCCCAGCCGCACGAAATCACTAATAAATGCGCCAATCGCCACTTTCGATAACTATTTCCTTAATTCCATTGCAAACTCCACGACTCACCAAGGCAAGTTTGCTGGTAATCCGAACAACAAGTCTTGGACAGCTTGCAACCAGGTCTGCACTCGCACCTCTGTCGTGTAACATTGCACTGACCATTGCAGTAATACTTTTCTGCATACGTAGCAGCAATGACCACTTAACAGTTATATTGCAAATCACAGAAATCAATCTTACAAATGCCTATAAAACGTCCATATTACAATATTCGCAGATTTTGCACGTCTGAAAATTAGGACCCTGATGTTTGCCCCTCTAGCTACAATTCCATAGGCACCCATGCCTACTCCCATTTCAAAAAGAATGCCGCATTGAAATTGTTTTGAGCTAGAACAAAAACATTTTATCTCTAACGATCATCTGCGTTGTACCTGCTTATCAGATGTTTACGTTTGTACCAAATGAGATTACTTATTCTTTTTTTCCTATTGAAGATGATCTTCTGCGCGTTTGGAAGACTTCACTTTGCGCAAACTTGCTTTTATCAATCAGTGACATGCTTCTTTCGTTTTAGAACTCAATTAATAGAGTAGCTTTCCGGATGCAATTTTCAGAACTCTCAGATAAAAACATTTTCAACAGAAATTGCAAAGTCTTTACCATTCACGAGGAAAGATTTTTTTTCTGAAAGAATAAAGGTTTACACAATTCCATTTAAGCTTCTTCTGAACCCGTGCTGCCAATTTTCGATCGAAATCCATTTTATTAATTTGAAGTGATTACAAGTCAGCGCCTGCACTTTGCGCAATAAAAAGTGTTGGCACAAATTAAAACTTCAAATCTTATGCCCGAGTTTTCCCAGTATCGTCTTTGCGATAAATCAGCAGGAAAAAATTGATTTCTCAAAGTCACCCTTAGAGTTACCTTCAAAGATTCATCTTAAAATGCATAGTTCTTAAAAACTTCCGTACAAAATTTGTCGATCAAGCCTTGAACTTAAGAGTTTATCAGCTACTGAATGAAAATATAAACGTAATATAACAGTGGTAACATTACGAAAAAAAGCCCTGTTGATACCAATAGTTTTGATGTTCAACGAAAAAAGCTTTGTTTAGTTTAGACTAGGGGTCACCAACGTGGTGCCCGCGGGCACCAGGTCGCCCGCAAGGACCAAGTAGGTCGCCCGTGGGCCTGTTCTAAAAATAACATTAGCATGATGAATTTCTTCACATTAACGAATATCCATACTAAAATAATTGAAGGAATATTGGGCAAAATTTTTATTTCAGAAGTGTGTATCAAACTAGTAACCCTTCGCATTAATCGTTACACAAGAAGTAGCTCTCAGTTTCAAAAAGGTTGGCACCTCTGGCTTAGAGTATTGCTAATCTCTGTTTCGATTTCAGTAGCACCAAGGAAGGGAGCATTTATATCAAAGTGACGCCATTCAACGGTGGGCAACAAACCTTTGGAGGAACGTTGCCCCAACCTGCCCCCCCTGGATCCGCCACTGAACTGGGCCACAAACAACGTTTTTCAAGCGCAACTCTCAATAATCTGAAACCGGTATGATCAGAGTCCACGCGTCAGCGTGACGCCCCAAGCACGATTACTGAACACAGCACTTTACACACCACATTTACACGATAATTAAACAAGTACATTCATGACAATGTTGATTTAGAAACAATTTGGTATATTTTCGCAAAATGAGCATTTTTTTATTCACAGCCTCCACAGAGCCATCGCCAGTGCGCGCCCGGCCCCCCCATTTGAAATCGGTGCCCCCCCATTTCACGTTTGGACCACCGGTTGCTGCATATATCCAATGCTGTATTTTTTAAAAGTGGCCCCCCTTCTGGTTTTTGGCCCCTCCTGGTATTTGGCCCCGCCTGCTGTTAAATCCTGGCGACGGGCCTGAGCCTCCACCATCCACACAACTATCGAAATGTAGAAACAACTCACTTAGATTTCCTTCAGCAAAGCTCTGCAGTGCAAAAATAACAAGAAGCAAAGCAGCCGCCTGCAAAAAATATATAATTCTTATTTTTGTTGGCCTTCTATTTGCTGTTTTAAAACAAAATTGATACGTAGGTAGAAGTCACCGAAAACGTTTTCGCGCTTTCTTTTCATGCACATTAGCGAATCAACTCTTAATGCACCAAGTCCTCTTCGTTAGGGAAAAGCTATTTTTCTAAAAAGCCTTACTGTTTCCAAGTAACAAGTAAAGCCCCGCATGATTTTTAAGGAATCTGCCCGCCATGCAAGGTTGCCATAAATATCCACAAGTTAATGATAAAGTAATATAAGGACAAAAGTAGCTAAATCTGCTCACAAAGTGTTTTACTAGGAAATCGATTTCGCGTCAACTACGCACCTTCTGTCCTGCAAATTGTAAGCAAAAGCTTACAGGTGAAATGTTGAAACAATAAAGGAAGGATTAAGTGATGATACCAATTGCAGTTTCGAACACACTCGGAGGCTTTTAGGATTGGAAAAATTGCGCGAACTTTAGAAAACCACCCGAACTTCAGTTTGAAACACACGACGTAATCATTACTCTGTCGTTAACAAAGCGAAAGGTTAAGCTATAGCGCCGATTGAAGAGCAAACCATACGAACTGTCGTTTAAAACACGCGCCATAAGCATTACGGTGTTATAGACCATTGATTTATTGAAATGGCGATTTGTTGTTGGCGCTTTGTTGGCGCTCTTTATAATTGCAATGGTCTTGCATCTCCAGGGCTGAGTTTGTACAATTTCTGCTTTTATTTCACTCGGTTCGTTTTTGTGTTCTGGGTGTATTCCCTGCAGCTCTTCCGCACACCGTGCGCCTGGTCAGAAGGCTGCGGTACCAATTTACAAGGTCTTGGTAAGACCCGCCCGAGAACTCTCGACCTACCAGCACCGAAGACGTAAAAGTAAAAGTTTGTTTCGTTAACACGTTGCATGGAAGTGGTTTCAGTGGTTGCGTTTTATGTCGTGACCATTGCGTTTATGCTGTAACATTTGGCGAAAATGATGACCAGTGGAAGAAAAATTCGGATTGCCTAAAACAATTTTTTCAGCATCTTAAAAGTACAGCGCTTCAGAAGAAAATGTATGACATCCAAAATGGTAATTAATTGGAATAAGCAATTTTTTCGAGTTAATTTTGCTTAGGGAACCCTTGTGGAGACAGTTCACTCTCATACCACTTGTATGCAACGCAAAACAATTTGCCAACTATCTCGTTTACAGAACGTTCACTGAAACAAATATTAAGTTTACAGACCGTTATATACGGTATGGTCTGACCCAGTTTCAAGTATGCTCTCTAACCTACCTGCATTGCTAAAATACTTCACTCTTTTTTTCAGGATTCAACAGATCAAAGCAAAAGCAATTAAGTAAAGCAACTGAGCATCTACAAAACTGCTGCGATACAATAGCTTACTTGAAATAAAGTTTTACATGAAAAACAGTGGCTCCACTTGAAAATGCATGCCATTCCAACTCTAAGTCAGCCATAAAAATCAGCATTATCAGAATGAAAACCACAAGAATAATCTCCGACCAAACATTTCATCATATACGTCTACTTGAGTGAAATCCTGAGCAAACAGTTTTGTAATAAGCCTCAAACCGCCAAATAAAGAAAGAAGTTGACGGCCAAGTCGATGACCAAATGGATGCAACTTGCTCAAATCACTGATATTTTCAAGAGTCGCTGAGGCTGTGCAAAGGTTATTATATCTTTAAAGTTAAACAGAAATACTAAGACCATCCTTTTTTATTTCCTACCCCATACAGCGTGCCGCACAAATACATGTCTTTTGGCATTCTGTTTCAGGTTTCTTAAAATTTCACTCTTCCCAAACAGCAAACACTCATTAAAACTTTTTTTGACAACTACACGTAGCATTCTTTCCGCAGAAGTTTGTCTGCGCCAAACATTTCGATGAATTAACGATCAGGAAACAATCGAATTTACGTTGACCTCGTGAACTTTCTACACCGTCTCGACCTCAGTGTCGTCGATTGGCAACCCAAGCGTGACCTCAAAAAGCCAAAAGACAACATCATGACACAGCAGCTTCCTAAAATATGTTGCCAGGTTAATTTAATTAATCGAAAGCGGTTACGCAAGACGCCATTTAACTGAGCATATTGTGAGTCAGCTGTGCTCCTTGCAAGTAGCTGTGAAAACAAAGCTCTGAAATTCGTCTTACAAACATGATTCCGCGCCATAGCATGCTCACCATACCCATACAAACTGAAAAAAAATTCTCAGAAACAGAAGTTTTTGCAACACAAAGTGCATAGTACGTCGATTTTCCGAAAACATGACGCTCTACTCTATTGTGCCATTTATGGCCGCAACTACTGTGTCGCAGTAATATTTTGTTTTGGTTTGTGCTTTTCTTGTCAGTTTCTTGGCGCAAATTACAATTCGTTAAAAAATTGTTTTTCTTTAACAAAAAATTGATTTTTCAAACAACGAGCAATTTCACAATGAGCTGCGCAGATGAGACTGACCCGAACCACGTGACAAGGAAGCAATCAAGCTTGACTGGGAAAGACTGTGCATTCATCTGAGCTCCTGGGAGACAATAACTGCCCCCGACCCGAGGCGGGTAACATGATATCCTGGGAAGAGGGGGTTGCGAAGCTCTGTCAACGCAAACGCTGAGTGGAATAACGTCGAACCCATCGTCATCAACGACGGAGCGGGTCATGCTAACTGCCATAAGTCAGTTCATGTTTGAAATAACGTAACAGTACTTTGCGATTGGGCCTTTGCTTCGTGATGCTTGACAAGACTACCGCCAACGAGATCCTTTCAAATAGAGAATTGTTTGAGAAACAGATAAAATCTAAAATTGAATTTTAATTTGTTTTTTTCCTCAAATTTACTTTCTAGGAAAACCGCAATCATGCCGCTATGGCGAGCCTTGTCGAGTGATATTAGAAAAGTAACGGACCTGTACAAAGGTCAGCATTAATTGAAATAACAGGAAAAAACAACCAAAGACATTCTCAACTACTGGTGGCCGAAATATCCCCCACATGGTTATGCCACTTTGAAATATAAACATATGAGAAATTACAGCGTAGCTTTCCACAGTAATTCAAACAATGTCAGAAACATTTAACCAACCACCCCATCACTATGCTTCTGGAAGATTGTTTGCTTTAATTAGGTTTTCACATGAAAGCAATGATTGATTTTTATCATTAAAGAATGAACATTTTCCTCGTGGAAAACCAAACAAGTACAAAATAAGAAAGCAAGTTAATTTGTAAGTCGAAAGTCACATAACTGCATTTACATGTGTTAGTTAAATTAGAAAGTAAACACTATGCACACACATTCAAGTACTGTAGCTGCCCTAATGTGTTTATCCGTTGCTACAATGCAACTGCTGCTTTCTGCAGACTATTTAGTAAACCATAAACATCAAATTAAAAATTCCTATGCAAACATTTTCATCACTGTTAACAACGAAACTTACAGACTTTTGCTAATATTTCTGTAATTCAGACGAACCTTTCATGTAACGTATACATTTTAGGCGACTTCAACATGATCAGCACACAGTACATAGTTAGCAAATGCTAATAATGGTGCGGAAATAATCTTGTCTCATATGTAAACCCCTGTAACTAATGTGCATAACCCAGAATCTGTTGTAACTTACACCAATAGCAAGAAAGATTGAGCTTGTAAGAGCTATTGACCGCAATTAATTACTGTATGCAATGGTCGCCACTTCAGATATGCCTCATTATGCGTCAGAACTGCTTTTGAAAGACCATCAGTAACAATGAGCATTCAACCGTTTCGTTGTGCAGACGACTCAGTGATTGGTCACTTCGGATTAAAGAAACGGAAACTTGCACGAGCTTCGCTGCTGCGAGTGCGAACATAGATCTTCATTTCTGGTTGCTCAAGTGTACGACGTAAAAGCTAGTATATCTTTGACCAAGCGGTCCATCGTAACAAAAATAAAAAAAAACTTTTATCACTAACAGGATATACAGTTCCAGGTGGTTGGGTCAGTGCACAATCTTTTTGTGGTATTTTTCGCGGAGCAAACACTCACCAAGTTTCACGACTTTGGAGACAATCGTTGTAATCACAGCGATTTCAACACTGTCGCCATTGCTTAAACATCTTGCCTTAACTTTAGAAAAAAGCAAAATTTTTGGATCTGAACCTATTAGAAGGAATGAGAATAAGGTTCGATACCTTGGTTTCATACTTTGCTTATGCTGCAAAACAAGCTGCAACATTTTATGCCAGAAAATATGATATTTTGAAGGGCGAGTCCAATGAAACCAATTCAAGCCTTTTAGAACGACGGAAAGATGATATGTAAGCGCGCGTTTCGAACTTCGTGAGTTAAGATGTTACATCAATTTTGCAACATTATCAAAAAACTTCGCAATTCTATTAACAACATGTACAAACTGCTTGCAAGAGCAGAAAACGCTTTTCTGCAATGATATTCATACGCAACGTCGATTCCGAAAGCTTCGTTAGCTTTGCAGATTTCACAGAGAAAATGTAAGAGGTGCAGTCCTAACAGCAAATATCAACCAGCTTGTCAAAAGAACAACTCCGTCCATAAAATTTGCCGAAGCTCAAGAAAGCCACCTATACGTT
>Ga0210059_1006222_pt1 | contig 19182 bp, 9 predicted proteins | sample Ectturendosymbi2_FD_188042 | JGI IMG/M metagenome (GOLD analysis project Ga0210059, IMG submission 188042) | Ecteinascidia turbinata endosymbiont from Florida, USA - Sample 2 (SPAdes) (version 2) | ecosystem: Host-associated > Tunicates > Ascidians > Unclassified | place: Key West, Florida... | reverse complement strand
GGTGATGTCCGCGAACGTCAGAGGTTTGTTGTGCATGTGGAACTTCGTTGATTGTTGCAATACCAGATTGTAGCAACGGGACTGTAACAGTGTTTTGAGGCCTATGCTAGATTTTTTTCTTTATATGAATACAGTAACGCATATAACTTGTGCAGATAATATTTTGATGAACTTTGTGTTCAAATAAACTCGGTATTCATCTAAAAATTTGCATGATGCAAAAATCGTCCTTATCTACGCCATATGTACAACGGAAAAGGGTATTTTTGGGGGGAAGGATGCTGGACAGACCTTGGCTAGGACGCTCCGGCAATTTGAAGATGTGCAGAAGCAATGCACGTTCACCAAATACAGTCGGTGGGCAAATTTGCAAAAACGTCGTGCCACAATTGATTGACCCTGGAGCAAATAAATTGGCTATTCACTGCGATTTTTGCGATACCTCGCGAACCGCTGAAGCTACGTCAACACGTAAGACATTGAAAATAAAGTTTTTTTGACGACACATCCTTTGTTGTCTTAAACGCGTATTTGTGACGTCGGGCAGGGAAACAGTGATCTTGCTGCAAAACAGTGGTTTTATTCAACGACATGTGGATAGAAAACAAAACACGGCAGAAAATTCGTTCTGCATACAAAATTGAACCATATCTAAAACTTTTTAAAATGTAGGCGAAAAAACTCAACGTGGGTTTGGGGGTCAAGGAAGAAACGTTTTTTGGGCGTTTTTATCATTTTTCGTCTTCGAAAGCCCATACCACCAGTTCCATATAACGAAAAAATCTGCAACTCGCAGAACATGTTGGCATTAACGTTATGCAAAATACTGCCAATTTTCGAGTAAAAATAAGGAAAACAGTCATGGCAATTCATAATATTGACAGAAATTCCACAAAAAGTAGACAAAGCTATTATCAAAAATATTGACTTTTTAAAGATTTTTCGCCTTCTTTCCAATGGCACACTCTCAAAATACTTTTGGCCAACGTTTTGGCGTAAAAACTGAAAAATCGTATTTTTTCAAATTTTGAAAAATGCATTTTTCGCTCAAACATTTTCCCCGCAAAGCAAGGATGAGTGACTTTTTTGGTGTTTGTGGTTAATTGTGATCGTTGCCAGCAGTCCAAGCCACGAAAGTGTTTCGAAAATGGTGACAGGTAAGCGTGAAGCCGATTTTTTGAAAATAACTGAAAATTGCCAAATATTGCTTGCGAATAAACAAAAAACTGCATTTTTTTCAAAAATTTCAAATGCAAACATACCTTTTTGGAAGCTTATCAAAACGATCGCTCGTAAACCTTTATTACAATGTCTTATTTGTCGATCTTGCTAACAGTGGTTCGCGAGTTACGGCAAAAATCGCGCTGAAAAGCCGATAAATCGGCATCTGCGGTACCTAAAAAGCAGAATGCCGTTTTCACACCTCTGACACTTTTCTTTTGACACTCATTTTTGTTAATGCCACACTTCACTAAGATTACTTCCACAATGCAAATCTTCTAATATTACTTGCAACCCAATTACAGAGAATATACTTGCAACAATTTTTAATTATCAAACATAAACGCATGCTTTGTGGTCACAGAAAGCCTAGCCTAGAGATTATTGTAATGTCATAAATCGTAAATAGATATTGTTACCCTATAATAGTTGCGTATTGACCGGCACTTCAATGATGTGTGACTTACTAGAGCTGTGTGGCTAATGCACTGTATTTATGAGTTTGTGAAATGTCCGGCACACACAAAGTGTTCGCTGGTCGCACAAAAACTGTTGGCAGGCCGCATGCGGCCCGCGCAAAACATTTCATTGCAAAACATTTGAAACGGGTCAAAAAGATGGGCCACCATTTTTCACAAGCTGCGCACTAATCCAGAGCACTGGCGGTGTCCCAAATAATCTCTTATGTCTACAAAATGTATCTAAAAGATATATCCTACAGAAAGGGTCTCAAACACACGGCCCGCGGGCCGCATGCGCCACGTGAGAACCTTTTGTGCCGCCCGCGAAGGACTTTGGGATGTCAAATAAAGTTATTATGTCAGATTGGTGTGTACTGATGAATTTAAACCTAATATCGCGGGTCTTGGTGATGCGAAACGCTGCTAGCTAACTATCCAGAACAAATGTCAATATTAGACTTACATGCACTTTGCTCATTACTTAATTTTGTTTATTACGTTTTTAATATGTTTTTTGTTGATCGATCTTGTATTGTGCATTGCGGCCCTCGGTTAATTTACTATTTTTCATTTGGCCCTCGGAGAAATTTGAGTTTGAGACCACTGCCCTGCAGCATGCTGCTCGTTAGGTGTTCAGCGCTGTTTTGGCTTTCCGAATTGAGACCAGAAAAAGTAATGTTTGAAACGTATTCCCGACTGGTTAGAAGTAGAATGTTTCCTCTTGCGCTAACAAGTGACAACTCAAGACCCACGAAAGGAGTCAAGTAAATAGGTAAATGACAGTCACGTTTCCAGAAAAAGCTTGCGCTTTTTTACAAATTTTTACAGTTACAAAAGCATATTTATTGCAGCTTTTACAGTTACAAAACCATATTGTTGCGCTTTTTACAGTTACAAAAGCATATTTATTGCTGAAGCGACAATTGAAAAACAAAAAATAATAAAAGCATTTGCTATGATATTACTTCCATGGTAGGTAGCTCTGCTGGCTGTCGTGAAAACAATCTCATAATCGCATGATAGATCCACACTTGGCCTAAAAGCCTTTTAGCCTAAAATACATTTAACGCCATTAATAATGGTAGAATTTCACTCAAGTTTAAAATACTGTTTCACATGCTTGGACAGTAGACTCCTGATGTAAAGAAAAAGCATCAATCCCACTAGTCCAGGTAAAAACGTGCCGACACTCTTCAATAGAAGCAATAGAGACACCGAAAGCCCGATGTCTAAATTTGCATTACATGCATAATCCAAACCTCTTTACTTTGATGTGTCTGTCTATGAACATTTTTCACACTTTTTCAGCTAACACAACCACAAACTTTACCTGTTTATCGATGAGTTGGTTATCTGTTGTAATTTGATCACAACGGATAAGCGTCAGGGTTGCCAGATTGACCTTTTTTAGGCCAAATTTCAAGTTGGTTGACCTAAAAGATTTTAGTTGGCCTTTTGGCCTAATATCAAGTTGGTTGGCCTTAAAAATTCGTTTGGCCTTTTGGCTCTTTTTTGGCCTTTTTCAAAGGAAAATACTGCTATTCTATTTTTTTCGGCAGCACAATTGGAAAATTTTTGTGATAAATGCTATATTAGACCGACGCCCGCGTTCTGATATCAGTAATATTTGAGGTATGCGAGTTTCGAAATAAAGTTTTGCGTAATAACTGGAAATGTGTGCACTCGCTGTAGTGTCTATTGTGTTGTAAGCACTATGAAAGCACAACGCTTGCAGACAGATCTGCATCTCCACGATAGAAATGCGACAATGACGTCAGGCTTTGGTGGTGGTAGCTTTATGAACCTGTTGTAGTCCACGCACTTTCTCTGATCTTGCTTTAGTCTATTTCTATCATTTCACACTAAGCTTTTGCTTACAAATTTCCTGGACTGAAGATGCGTCGCTGACGCGCAATCGATTTCCCAGCAAAGCAATTTGCGATCAGATTCGGTTGTGTCTCCCTTGTGGTGTCTTAATGACGTCAAGAAGCGGAAGGGCTGCAATGATTCTGGTCGTAAGTATAGAAGTTATTGGGAGATGACTTTCATCTGGGTGCAGAAAGCTGCCAATGGATCAGTATGCAAACTGTCGCACTATTGTACCCAAAGTGTGCAATCTCATAAACCATGAAAAGTCGGAGAAGTATCAGTAATAATGAGCTCCAACCTCCAACACAATGCCAAGCAAGAGCTAATCTTGTCGTAATTGGAAGACATTTTTTTGATATACTTGTAATTTAAATGTTTCTTGTGACAAAAAATACCGCAAATAAAGTTTGGCTTTTTCTGGCCTTTAAACAATCGGTTTGGCCTTTTTCAGCACTGTTTGGCATTTTATTGCGATTTTCATCTGGCCACACTGATAAGCGTTGGTTATCCGTTGTAATTTGCCTGTTTATCGATACGTTGTTTATCCGTTGCTAAATAGGAAACATGCTAAGTATTGGCTGCGGACATTTCAGACCACAAACGGTTTGTCATTTCGTTATCTTAGGCCAGCGTTTCATTTGTGGGTCACGGACCCCTTTAAAGAAGAAACGTTGCAAGAAATAGTCGAAATTAGGTTTTAATCGTCGCAGTAGTAATCGAAATGTCTGTCTACAAAGCCTATTAGGTCTTTAACTCACAATCACGGACGCCTTATAGGGGTTCACAGACCCCATTATAGGAAGCCCTATTTTAGGCGAAGTTTATATCACAACGTAAATGTTTACTACAACAGAAAGACTTGTGCTATTTCGTGACATTCATTGAAAACCCAGCACTGATAGCACAGTTACCGTTTCAAATCATATTAGGAAAGTGTCGGTTTGTCCCAGTAATTGTAGTACCAGATAGCTTATCGGTTTTGGAAAGAAATTAGTTACATTCAACGGTTCCTTAAATTTCCAGTTGCGCGATCTGAAGAAGGCGACACTTATTTCTGAAAAATCGGTCCAATGCATGGTCAGTTACTTGCTGGGTTAACGAAAGCGATTGCGTTTGTGATTGCCTGAGCGAGGCTGAGCATTTCTGACACGGGAAAGAAGTTATGGAACAATTATCACGAAAGATTATCTTTGCTGATGATATTCGGTAAGAGAAGCTGGGTAAAAGACCGCCGCGTAAATCCTGCAATTCAACAAAGTGCAAAGTATTGTTTAGTCTAGATCCTGCGGGTTCTTAAACTGGGGTATGAAAGATTCGCAAGGGGGGCGCGAGTATGGCAACAACATATTGTTGAAAAGTATTAAAAGCATTGTTTTTATCATTCGTAAATTTATCGTCGTTTCACTATAAATGTCATAACCAAAACAAAGCGGTCAAGACAAGCTCTCGGAACAAACAACAATGTGAAACCGGTTTACGATGTGCATTGTCTTCAACAAAGCCTCGAATTAAACTACTAGTTTCCAAAAACATCCTTCACATTAAGCAGGATAATTGCAAATAAGTTGTTGTTCTGTTCTTTGTGTTTGATTTTGAGGTTAGGTGAGGCGCTAGTATCAACTACTAACGCCCAAGTGGGCGTTAGTAGTTGATACTCGCGCCAAAATAGAAATGGCTTATGATTTCTTTCATCAGCTACGAAAGTAACTTCTAAATAGCATTCAAGTCAGTTACGCGAGCTTAAATCTGTCGCGTTGCGCTACCAAACTATACACGATTACATCCTGCAAGCCTCGCTCAACTTAGGATTAAATGTAGAATACCTTCAAAAACTTTATTTTAGTCATCGCATACCTACTGTACTAATTTAAAAGTTGTAGCTAAACGCACTCGAAATCTATTGTTTACATAGATTAACTTTTTATCTACAACAATATAATTGAATCATGTTGAACATACTCAGTGCGTCTGTCTTTTTGATTTTTTTGGGCGGTTTGCAATACCAAGAACAGAAACAACACCAGCTGGCGCATGTCAACGGGTTTGTTGCGGGGTGGCGCCAGAGGGAAGGCGTTGTTGGTGCTAGTCGGCCATTTTGAATTGATACCCTCCAATTGTTGTGTGGTGTTAAGAGAAAAAATTGCATTTTTGTGCTAATTTAGGGATCCGTTGGTGAACTGTTTGAAAATTGGGTAGTTTAGTATAGGCCTATTTTGGTGATCAAAACTAATGATAACGTTTTCGGCCATTCCCTGAAAATTTGAATTAGGTTTGAGAAAACATTGGAAAAGCTTGTTTCCATCTTCTCGTGGCTTCTCCAACAAGGCTTGTTTCATTATACATTGATTTGGTTAGCAATTATGAATGCAGCCCCTCTGTTAGCTGTTTGATCCCTCCAATAACCAGAGCCTGGCGACTCATCTCGACGACTGCAGGTGGATAGAAACCGTTGTGGCACAAGAAAGCTTTTTGCAGTGATATTAAATACTTTTGCAAAAACAAGCAAATATGATATTGAACGTTCCGATGGCGAAGCAAAACCTTTTCACAGTTATCTGATATTTCACGTAGGCCTCCTTCCCTTGGATCATGCTGCCGGCGAAGATGAAATGCAAGATAACTGAATTTTTTCTGTTGAAGTATTTAGAAGAATGAGAATAGAAGCACAGATTTCTAGGAACCAGGGATGTCAGAACATGAAAGCATAACAGGGGCATTACCTCCAGTTCCTTCAAAACGGAGGCAGAAGTGTCCCTTTTTAAAGACGACCATGACAGTTTTAACGAAGACGTCAACCAATTTCAGCGCGTCACGCAATTCCAAATATCGGAACAGCATATCTACTATCCATCTCCAAATTGTTTATGGCACAAGGTTGAAACAATTACTGTGTAAGGTTGATGGCAAATTGTGCTTTAATAAGCATTTATAACACCAAGTTAAACTGCAAGCAGCCAATGTCAGTAATTGAGCAGAAAGACGATATCGATGTTTAGTGGTACCCTCAATTCTTCTCATGCATACCATTATTTCGGAGTCACTGCTTGGAATTGCAAAAAAGTGTTACGTAAGTCTGTATGTTACGTAAGTCTTACAACGTGTCGGAAATCGAAATTATTTTCACACCTTCCAGCTCCACTGATGTCATCAGTGAGTGTCACGCGAGCCACTGAATCGTTGACCACTTCCCAGCAACCCGGGTCAAAGCAAACCCATTTTTCAAGAGCAGGTCCTCAATCAGAACTTTTTAGTGGATGAGAAAAACTTTAAATTGTAGCAGGTATGGGCTTCCGTGCTGCGCAAAATCCACTTTTTTATTTTGCAAAGCTTCGTGTGACATCTCAATTCAGTCAACTGTTCCACTATGTTTATTGTCGATTGCTGCATAAACGATTGCGATTTTCAATGAGATGCTGATAAGATTCGGGATAAGCAAGTTTAACCTGGTTGTGCCTCATGATTTATTTCGAATGAGGAATACACAGATACATTGTGATTTCCCGTTTCAATGTGCGTAAACGAATTTAATGTAGCTTGTGAAAAATCAAAATCTATTTTATTCTTTTCTTTCCTATTTCTTGTGAAATATTTCGTTGGCTGCGATGACTGAATCTGAGGCAAACAAGGAAACTATTAGTGCAAAGTATTAACTTAATATTCTTTACAAAATACATGTGTTTCATGGTCAGACTAAAACTGTTGGGGCTACACAAAAACTTTGGCCAGTATTCAAATGTTTTTTTCGCGAAGGTGTTCAATTGCTTTGTTGATAAGAAATCCAAACCATCTTCAAAAGTTACTCGATAGAATGAAAGAGTTCTGTGACGTCACACCACGTGCAACCGCAGCAAAAGTATCGACAAAACGAATGAATGTAAGAAAAAGCGAACACAGGAAACCAAGTCATGTTCTTGCATCGAGCAATGCTCTGTACATCCTGATTAACAAGGTTTACCAAAGCAATGAAGTAGACTATACTGTTGGCTACCAAGGCTGTATAGCGAGCCAGAGAAATGCTTTAAAAGATTTGACAGAGAAGGGCAGCAAGATTATTGGACATGTTCAAGCAAAGCACAGATTGATAGATACTTCCATGAAAAGATAAATCTCTAAGTTAACTGCTTTGATTTGTCTGGTTTACAAAGAAGTGTGTTTTTTCGTTTTGCAAGATATTAAAGGACAAGGCGAAGTGTTTGCCTGTGCAGGAGAGTTTACTTTTACTTTTCTGCGCATCAATATTTTGTGAGGCATCTACTTGAAATTGACAATTGTTTAGTGAACAATGATGCACCCTGCCCAATACCACAGCTCGCGGATACTCAGGTTGCTTGAACGCAACACAAACACCCCTAAGCTCACTAACAGATTTGAGCCAGACCAAGGCAATCTAGTCATTTTAAAAGTTGACGACGTTATTTTTAATGCAGTAGTTTCAGACACAAGAGCTACGAAAACTTTTCGTAAAACAGAGATCGTCAAACGTTTTGTTAGAAAGAACCAAATCTCACCAATGTTTGCAGTGGCGTACGCAGAAAATTTTTATGAGGGGGGCTTGATTCAGTGGCATAGGGAAGTTATTTGTATTTGGTGTGCGCTGATTGTGACGTCGCAATTTGACGTCATAGCCCTATTTCCAATCCAACGTTTTGGCGAAGTTTGTTGACATAATATGCACATTTTTCTATACATCCACTCTCCTTATTTTATGTGTCATTGCACTGAATATAAACTGTTAGCGCTCCAAGTTAGGCTATAGGAAAAAAATACACCCAGGGCTCAACGCTACGATGCAGCAGTTCGTAACTGCAAAAATATCAGGCTGCGCGTTAAAACAGTGGAGTACAACACACTCATCAATTCGTCAGGGCAATTTACAACGGAAAAATGAGGCTGCGCTAATGTCTTGTCGAATACGAGCATAGAGTAAGTGCTGGTGGACTGGTTGGCGCACACCCCGGATTGAAAAATCGAATCTTGATAAACTACACAAGAATTGAGAATGCGCATAAAGTACGCAAGAAAACTTTCGATTTTGTTGTTATTTATAGAACTCCACCAAACGCTTAGTTTTCCTTTTATCCTGCTGAGACACAATAAATGCCTGAATGCTTCTATGTTAACAACTGCTGTTTTTGAGCTCGTGCAACAGTTCTATCATGCTGCAGAAATCGGTAGGCCTAATGCAGCCAATGTGGTCAGCGCTTGCGCTGATCAGCCTTAGCAGACAAATTAAATGTAATTTTTCGGATAAAGTGAACTATCGCCGAACACAATCTTAAACATGCATAGCCTAGTGGACGAAAGGTCTGCAAAAAGTGGTGAGATGGTTTTTGTACCCAGACGATAACCCAGAATCCTACCGAAATCTAATTATTCTTTTTTGGCCCATTTACAATGTTCCTTGAAATCTGCATGCAAATTCATACTTTGTTATTTGCATTAAGTCGACAAATTAACAAGCAAAAAGTATGCGAAAACAATTAATCTCCTTGCGAAGGTAATAAAGTTTTTGTAAAATATCAAGCTCAAGGGTTTTTTTTAAATTAAACCCCCGGCCTTGCGTACGCCCTTGGCACTGAATATAAACTACAATATCAGCGCTCCAAGTGAGGATATCGGAGGAAAATACACTCAACGCTACGACACAGCAGTTCATAACTGCAAAACTATCAGGCTGAGCGTTCCAACAGGGGAGTAAAACACACTCATCACTATGTCAGAGCATTTATAACTACAATTTTTGCATTAAGTCGACAAATTAACAAGCAAAAAGCATGCGGAAACAATTAATCTCCTTTTCGCAGGTAATAAAGCTTTTGTAACATATGAAACTAAAGTGGGGGGTTAACCCCAACCCCCCCTTGCGTATGTCCTTGGTAGACATTATAAAGACAATGGTTTCGGAAAAAGTGAACTATCGCGGAACACAATCTTAAACATGCGTAGTGGAAGAGAGGTTTGTAAAATGTGGTGAGATGGTTTCTGGACGCAGACGATAATCCAGATTTCCACCAAAACCTAATTATTACTTTTTTAGCCCATTTACAATGTTCCTTGAAATTTGCATGCAAATTTGTTCCGTGGTATTTGCATTAAGTCGACAAATTAACAATAAAAAAGTATGCGAAAACAATTAATCTCCTTGCGAAGGTAATAAAGTTTCTGTAAAATATCAAGCTCAAGGGGGGGGTTAACCCCAAAAAAAACCTTGCGTACGCCCTTGAATGTTTGGCTCCAGGGGATCCAGGTCATTTTTTTTCTAACAACTTTTGGTTAACCGCGGAAAGAAACAACTAATATTTTAGCATTCAAAGGTACGCTTGGTCAAGAACACGGCACATCTGCATGAAGCTTTCCACTGTTGGTGCGTGACGTTAAAACTGAAAATGAAGCGTCATAAACCAACCAAAGAAATGCATGGTTCGGTTGCCAATGTGCGTGGACCAAGTGTTAGAGAGTTGTGAACTAGCCAGAGTAATAATAAACAAATCTTTATCATTATTGTGCATTGCAGTTCTCCACACCCTAGAATATCTACTAGACTGTACTTTATTTAAGTACTTTTGGTCCACAACAGATTCTTCCAAAAATCAATGTAAAGAGGTTGATATATTCTTATCTTTCCATATACTTGTAGATTTAGTGATGGTGACAATGCGAAGGTGTGGAATAACCTGAGGCATTCATGTTTACGTTCACTTTTTTAAAGCAGTGGCAAAGTTATTATGAAAGTCGCAAGGTACGTATCAAATACAATTGTTTATTTTCCAGAAGAAACGTGAAGACACAACTCACTGAGTACTTGCTATTTGATCCTCATGCGATTAATCCACCCACAGGGCAGTTGTGTATAGGACTAACTGCAAATGGAGTGTCCCAGAAAGTAAGGGATGCATCACGAGAAAAGGCATCTATATAAAAGAAGGTATCGAAAGAGCGACTTTTTCATTTAGCGACGATAGTGTACAAGCCTGGACACTGTGAAGAACGCATTGTTTACGGACGATGGTATTCCACTCCTACGCTAGATGGCTCTCTCGAGGACTTGGAGCCCGTCCAGACATGCAGTGGCGTAATTAAAGGTTTGAGCCAGGGAAAACGTAGATGAAAGGGACCCACTGACGACTGTAAGGGGGCCACTAGCCAATACTCAGAGAAAACTTTGCGAAATAATGGTGAATTCGGATGTGGATGGCGACACTAAAATCCTAAATCACTGGAATATACTCGGAAACACGCAAAAAAACAACAACCTACTGAAAACCAAAATAATAGTAAAACCGAATACTGTACAAGCTAAGTGGGGGGTCGGTTTTTACATTTATTCGCCCTCTGTCCCACCGTCAGTTACGCCACTGCAGACAAGCATGTTCGCATCATAGTATACACCAGGGGTGGTCAAACCTGCTCTATTTATGAGCCGCATATCGTAAAACCCAAGTTAAGAAGAGCCGCAACATTAAAATCTAAAAACACGAATCTATTTGTAATCTACGCTTCTGCAACATCATAATTATTTTTGGAACAACTTGCAAAAGTAGTATTGTACCGCACGCTACCCACCACAGTACCACTTTACAACATTTCTACGCTTTGCAATAGAAATAAAAAACAAACGTATAATTTTTCGAAAAAAAAAATAAATAAAAAATAAAAGCTCTAGAAAAAAAAAATTGTAAAAAAAAAGCTCGAAGAGCCGCATGCAAAGATTCGAAGAGCCGCAGTTTGGCCACCCCTGTTATATACAGTTAGACAGAGAACTTTCACCGAAACTGATGTAACAAACAGGTTACGTTTTATGTAAAGATTCAAGAAACAGATTTCGAAGTAATAAATGTGAAGCACAGAAGTCGGTTTTTCGCAGGATTGCCCAAATTGTCAATAAAATATTGTCGTCGTTTGTTTTCTAGGATAGTATTTTTTTGAAAAACGTGAAGATTTTTTCAGTAATAATAATAATAAATGTAAGTGATTTTATTCTACGTTGCACAGCAAATTGTGTTGAGCAGTGTGTTGACTATTCGTTTCTGATTTCAGTTGTCGATATCGGTTTTCTGTCCTGACCATAGTCCACGCCTTCCTAAGAACAGGCAAAATACAAAAATATAAAGTATATTAGTGTAAAAGACGAAGGTGTTTAGGCTTTGTAGATATTTTGGTCATGCTGGTAAGGTGTTTTGAATGGCATATCATTTGCAGTACCGACAGTGTTTACCTACTCTTCTTCATTAAAGACAAAATATCTGTTTCTTTAATTTTTAATTCATCACAAAAATATCTCATGCCTCGAAGGAGAGTTTAAATCGTACTCCAACTTTTACTTGGAACGGAACTGTTTTATCTGTCACTGTTTTCAAAGACGCTGTTTACATCCAGGCGTCGTTTGCTCGACAGAATGTTTCCAGATTTTATTGACATCACCAAACACCCAGAATGATTGTGTGCTGCATAAATCGAGGTCTGTCTTGGCATTAACCTGAATTTTAACGGACATGAGAAAACTCTTCGCTTCTGCTTCGAGATGAAACTTGTATGGGTCTTTTTTAACTGTTCCAAATAAAATCAGGTAACGTCCACTTCATTCACAATTATTGAACAAACGTTGACAAAATTATTGAACAGTGTACTGAAAAAATATAACTCCACACTATTTACTACTTCAAGCTATATAACCAGACATTTGGCGATTTACGCATTGACAGCAATACTAAGACTTCAAACATTGCTCTCCGCTGTATGAGACAGAAAGAGACAGAGCATTTTTTTGTTATATGCTCAAGCATGTTTGCAATAAACCATCTTAATTACTCTCACAGTTACTTTAAATTATTATGTTTTGAAGTTGTGATTTGAAGAAACGCTTAAATTCAACTTGTCGGATTTTAGAAGAAGATTTGCTACAACACTCGCAAGAATCCTTAAAATTGGATCTGCGTTTTAAAATTTTCTTTAACTTTGTTTGAGCGTAAACTGGCATCGAGGTGTTGAGAAGCGATGTTGTGCAGATCAATTTAATTTTTGAAAGCCAATGTTTTCTCCACTGAATATGTCACTTCAAACAAATGAACATATGAACAGGGGCGTAACGAGGTTAGATGGAGCCCGGGGCAAGAAGCAAGTTTGGCGCCCCCCATTTTCGAACCTGAGGTATTTCGGAAGCAAATGTATTGAAGGAAGTACTTGTGATATTGTTAGGACTTTTCGGCGCCCTCTGCAGTCATTCGGCGCCCCCATAATGATTCGGTGCCCGGGGAATTGTGCCCCCGTTCCACCCCTCGTTACGACCCTGCATGTGAACCATTTCACACGTAGTGCATGAGGTGTGCGGCTGAAGAAACTAGATTTTTTTCTAAGGTTTGTCTTTGGTTACCGTTAAGACATTTTGAGAGACCGCAAGTACATCTGAACACCGAGATAGTCACAAGCGAGTATTGTTTGGCGGTGGTTATGAAGAGAGGTTCTACTGTATTTTGAGAGATGGTTGGAAAAATTTGAGCGACCGTTTCGGTGTCTCAAAACACCTTAAAAACACTGGAAGCAGGCGCGGATTTATAATTTAGGCTAATAAGACTTAAGTCCAGGTCCCCCGATTTTGGGGGGCCTCAAAAGTTTGGGAGTAAGAAAAATTTCCGGCAGTTTTGTACGTAATTACATTTATATTTTCGTTTTGTTCAACGCACGTTTTTTACTATGCCGCTAACAAAAGATCTCTACAGAAGAATGAGCGCGAAGGATTGAAGCCAATGAGGATGAACATTCTCTTTTTATGGCGTTGAGACTTGTTTATTGTTACGTACAATGCGTGGAACAAAACGCATGAATCCATTTTTCAGATTAGGCTACATGAGGCCAGCGAGGTACTTTCGTTCAGCCCAGGTTTCTCTCTTGTTGCTTTTTATGGGTAGATAGGAGGGAAAGACAAGACTAGCCTGCACTGTAGTCAAGGCTGCAGATATTCAATGGAGCAAAATGTTAACTGTTTGTAATACCATGCGTGTTAAGCTGGGATCTTCTTTGACTTCAATTGTTTTGTAGCAATCTTGGGCCATTCCTTTCTACAACTCAATGCATAGAAAAAGATTTTAGCTACCGTTGAACTAGACCAGTGGTTCTTAACCTGGGGTAAATTTACCCCAGGGGTAAATTTCATCTTCCACGGGAGTAAATTTACTGAACCATAAATTGCAGCCAATGTAAATTTTTATAAATCATTCTAAACTGTAAGAGTTTGTTGTTAATACCAATTAATTTCGTATTTTCAATAAATGTGCACCATTGAGTGTATTGGGGGTAAATCTGGTAATCTTGTTCGATCAAAGAGTAAGATATGTGAATAAGGTTAAGAACCACAGAACTAGCCACATATCTTGATGTATTAGTAAGGCCAATTTGTAGCTTGAACTTATTACCTTAGTTAGTAAAATGAGCTTCACATGTAAGTTGTTTTCTTTCTTTCATAGTAATCAGGATAAGGGCGGATCTACGGTAGACTTACTTGAATTAACTTGAGAATGTCGAAGCGTACTTATGAGAGTGGTTCTATGAAGCGAAAGAAAGCCACTGCCAAAGCAGATGCACAGTAAAAATTTTGCTGAATTTCGATTGCATCGATGGTAACCGGGTCTAACTGGAGTCGGATTCACAAATTTGAAAATTTTCGGACCCGGATCCGGATTCAAACATTTTGGAACAGGAGCGGAGTCGGAGTCTGAAAATGTGACTCCGGCCACCTCTGCCTTCCAGAAGGGCCCCCAATTGAAAATAGCCTAGTGCCCCGAAAATGAAAATTCGCCTCTGACTGGAAGATACTATTATTGAAAACATAATGAACCAACAATTGTCTTGCTTCTGTCACTTATTAATACTTAATAGTGATGAACTTCTCCCGATGGGTTTTTATGCTTGCAATATTTCGTTCATTTTTATTTGGTCTTTAATTCAATTATGGAAGCTTTGCGCTCGAGGTGAGACATGTGAGATAAACATAAGCACTGGAACATGTTTCCACTTCTTTTTTTGCACTTATGACGTCTTACGATGACGTATTTTGCGTTAATGACTTTCGAAGCTTGTTCATGACAAAGCTTTTGGCGGATATGTTTACAAAAGCATTTCAGTCCGTGGTTGCTGACATACATGTGATGTAAGTTTTTCAAAAAATGTTTTCAGACAAACTAGTGTTAATTTTAATCTTTGTTGCAATGTACTTCTCGCCAAAAAATTCTACTTGCGATAAAATTTTGCGAGTGGAGCTTTCTGCAGTTACACTTTGCCTTTCAAACACTTATTTTTGGTCTAATTGAAGCTTTTTACATAATCCTAATGTGCAAAGGAAAAAGCTTTCTTAGGGTGGGGAGGAACTGTAGGAAGCTCCTCTGCCATAGTAACAAAGCAACCGTCACGTATTCCAGGAATACGGGAAACATCGGTCAGCGGTTTAATGATTGCACAGCATTCGATCTAACGCAATCTCGAGTTTTCGTTCTGGATGGTAACAGCAGGTGGTGAGAGGATTACAAGTGGAAAAACATCGTAAAAGTACGCCCTAATTGACAATACTGTGTTGCCATCTTTCTGTGAATGGGAGGTTATGTCTTTGCGATTGCCGCGTCACCAAAACCGTGTAAGAACAACTGCCTGGAAGAAAACAACAGCAGCGTCAGCGATAAAGTTTTATTGCCAAGGTATCTTCAAAAGAACATTTTGCTGCAGCTTCTCCGACTGGTCAGTTTTTTAACGAAAGAACCAGATTTTAGGGTTGGGTGATCAACAACTTGACAGAAATAATGTTTTATAACAGTTGAAAAAATATTTTTTGGACAAGAATGCGTTTTTTTAAAAGAATAATCAAGCTGTAGTACACATAATAAAATTACATGCAAAATTGCTGTAAAACTCTAAAATCAACGTTAAGGTTTAGCCAGCTGTAACAGCAGGCTTTCATCAGGGCAAATGGCACAAAAACCAAAGCAGTAGAAGTCACCAAACAAGCATCACCAATCAATTACTGTGAGGTCACCAAATAATTGCTGCAACGTATTATAACAATACCGAAATATTGCAAGAAAGGCAAGAATGGCTAAGGTGTGCAACCAAAGAGGGTAGCAGCCTTGAAACGTTAATAAAGTCGAACTGAAACAACGAAGTAAAATATACTCAATCTACTATAATGTCATGTGCTGTCAAGCGCTGCTTTTTACACTTCTGCAAAGGAATCAGACAATTTTTAATTGACAGCGTTGGATGTCGAATTGACGAAAAACCATTCAGTAAACCGTCGTTTCGTGAAATCACTTTCTACAGCAACAACCATAGTTTTAGCCCAAATTCATTCGGAGTCTCAAATCCGATGCATGTTTTGCAAGAGCACTTTTTGAAATAAAATTTTGATATAGCTGATATGCTCGTTTTCCGTGTGTCAAATTACCGTTTTGTTTTATTAATATAGTTTTGATTGCAGACGCCATACGCTACACGGTATACGCAATACAGCGCCTTGGCGATCAAAAGGGTAAATAGGATCTTTTCAAGTTCGCACATACTACTCGTTGTTCTCGTGGGTTTTAGAAATGATTTGATTTTGTGGGCCTTTAGACATCTTAGAAGTTTTGCAGTTAAGCCACAGTAGTATGTTAGTAACGTTGAAGTTTGTGGCTCTAACGTTTTCTCAGCGCTGATAAGATGTTCTCGTGGGCATGCAGTTTATGCGACAGAACAGGACCGCAACCAGCTGATATTTTCGGGGGAGGAAAATGATTGTAACTTGTTGTAACTAACAACAAAACATGTTTTTAAAATTCCGCGGGGAGCAATTGCCCGGTTGCCCCCTGGTTGCGGGCCTGTGACAAAATAACAGTTAGCCAGGATTTCATCATTTTCTATTTCTTGCTTGAATTGAACAGTAGGTTCAGCAGTGTTCGAAAAATTGAAAAAATGCTTCAAACACTTTTGATTGATGATTACAGATGTCGTCCACGCCACGTATCGAAGCCTTTAGCGGACGGTGACACTCTGTCATCGCTGTATTTTCAATACTTTGTATAACTAGTTGGCCGGTCTAGGAGACACCAGTGACCCGTAGACGTCTCAAATACCTGTTTGAAAAAGTTCGTTTCCTCGGAACAAAAAATATGATGCTTGTATACAAAAGTCCAGTCCCTCGGAAACATCTTGCAGAGACTAATTGCTACGTTCTTGAAAGTCAGCACATTCTATCAATGTTTGATTGGCTATTTTGCTGCAAGATTTGTAGAAACGTTTGCAGACAAGGACACGACGTCAAAGTTGCTAAAATTTCGTCATTTTCCAGTCGCATGTGGGTAATCGAACTGGCAAAAATTCAGTTCATTTACGTACTTGAAACCGCAGTGGTACCATGAGATTGGCATTATTTTTACACAAGATATAGATGGGGAACCGATAAAAGAAACAAGAGGATGTTAGAATATCAGGTTTGTGAAATTTAGGTTGGCCGTATAACCTCGACTCTATGGTGATATCAAAGCTTCTAAGGGGAAGCAAGTTTCTAAGGTCAGTTTGTGCGATCTCATTGCCACCGGAAAGCCTGTCAATAAATATGTTTAACGATATTTCTGTATAGAGCCGGCTCTTTTCTCAGATCATCACAAGTTTCACTATTTTGCAGCATTTGACACAGTTTTTGTAATTCTGTTTGTTCGTGATAACTGTCATGTTCCCATCCTCGGTCTTCATAAATAGTATATCTGAAAACTGACGAAGTTGTTTAATGGGGTTTAACTCCCATGGTCGCAAACTACACTGTGTAGAGTTGTGACGGTTCAAGATATGAGGTTACTTTAGGCAAGTTAGAATCATGTGAGCTTCACACCTCACTTATTGCTTGTTGGTATGCTTGGGGGTTACAACTAAGTTGAGGCTAAGCACCAACATAGAAATTTGATCTTCGGTAAGTTGAACGATGAACAGATTGACATATCGTATTTTATCTTTGACATTACGTTTACGGCCAGATAGCAGTTTACTTTTTCTAGGAACTAAAAGCAATTTATCAAACGCGTCGTTGTGACGCTTTTGAAGACCCCCTAGTACACATACGACGTGAATTCAGGTCGGGCTGCTTTACCTACAGTTGGTTTCGTGCAGGTACTCGCCTGTCAAGCTCTAACATCTTATAAATTCATAATATCAACAACAACCACCGTAGCTTCATTAAAAAGATGAGTGACTCCTGATAATTTCGTCCTTTGTGAATCTCCTTTTGTGTAATCCCCGACAAAGGAAAGATGTATTGTGTGGCACGTCAAGCAGTGGTGTCTCCGAAGTTTTCCAAAAAACAAGCATCTCGAGTGTGTTCGCTTATACATGAAATATTGAGCGCTGTTTATAAGATAAGGGCCGCAATAAAAAGAACTCAGAGCATAAAGATTTTTCAGAACAATGTCTTGAGCTGCGCTTTGAACATGAATAATGCAACAACACCTTGTTCGTGAACCTATCCTAATCTTGGGATCACAAATAGAGGTTTTTCTGTGGCGTACGCTGTCAGTGTATTTCACAATAATGTCAAATACAGTTTGAAACGTAAAGAATACACAATAATTTGTGAGTGACTTGGTGCAAGTCCTAAAATTTTAAAACATTGTTTTTTGGAAACACTGGAAACTTGTCTAATTCTTGCGTTATGACATTTCTGCAGAAAGAAACCACATAGAAACAGCTTCAACATAAGCTTAAAACTTTGACCTTTGCAGAGAAATTGTGAGTTTAAACCTACACGACAATTATTGCAAGTTTATTGATTGTTGTATTACATATTAACAGAAGTAGTGAAATTCCAGAAAAAAGAGTTCCGTGGCAGTGGCGATTCTAGAGTTAAAAAAGTTGGGGCGCACTGCAGGGCCAAGGAAAAAGTAGGGGGACCAACATAAATGTCTATCTTGCAAGGTGATTTTTCATTGTTTTGAAGATTAAGTTGCTATGATTAACCCTATCAAACCCAACATAGGCTTGTGAGGATCGTTAAACATGAACTAGCGTTATTATTCACTAGAGACACCTAAACGCCACTGTAAATGAAATCACACAGGTGTTACTGCTATGTCGAATATTCTGTGCCAACCATGCAACTTCCACAGCACTGCACATGTAAATCGAAACACCATTTTCCGTATGCAATTGTACCGTCCCGACATGAACGAAAGCAGCTTTAGAAAGTGAAAACAATTCACATGAAAGCGAAATGGTTCTAACCACGAATTCCATCTTGACACAGAGTCAAGTAGGCTGTTGATAGCCAGCTAGTTTCATCAAAATGTTATTACTACAACGCACATAAAAACTAAACCATCGTCCAACGGATTGGTGACTACTGATTAACCCGTTTTTGTGGTAGCTTATGGCCATTTTGTGATTATGGTGTAACCAGGGTTTTTTTTAGGGAAAATGATAGATACCCGGTATGGACCTGTAGGGACCCGATTTCTCTTATTCTAGTGACCCGATGATAATTTTCTCTGGCTCTAGGGACCCGATTTTCAATTCTAGGGACCCGAAACGGGTCCCTAAAACACCTTAAAAAAACTGGTGTAGCCATAACAATGTTATGCAACTACTATTACGAGTGCGCAGTGTGGATAGCGTGAGGACTATT
>Ga0210059_1006221_pt1 | contig 19183 bp, 9 predicted proteins | sample Ectturendosymbi2_FD_188042 | JGI IMG/M metagenome (GOLD analysis project Ga0210059, IMG submission 188042) | Ecteinascidia turbinata endosymbiont from Florida, USA - Sample 2 (SPAdes) (version 2) | ecosystem: Host-associated > Tunicates > Ascidians > Unclassified | place: Key West, Florida... | reverse complement strand
TGGTTCTGCGCAGTTGCGCACCTTAAAGGGCACAATGGTCACCAGGAAGTCTGCCCGGCTTGATAACAATGAGTGAACCGAAATCGTAAGTTAGGCTACTTCTGTTCCCACAAGAAAATTAAAATTTTTCAGTGACAGATATTGTCAAAAGCATTCTGCCATTTTCTCAATGTCAGAACGCGAACGTATATTTTTCGCGAAGATGCAATTGCAGACCACAAAGTGGAAGAATACTGAAATAAATTGTAAGACTACTGGAGGAGTTCCAAATCAGATTTGACCACTTCCAAGAGTTAAAACCATGCTTTACATTCCTTGTAAATCTATTCAATGTTAATGTGTCGGTGGTGGCTGTCCAGTTAGTTAACCGTTTGTTACAAACTTGTCCGCTGTAGAAACAAAACTGACCTAAAAGCAAGAAAATCTGGCCAAAAAAACTTTGGTCGATTTAGTCAATGCCACTATGTACTAAAATACCAGTGTATAACTCATCTATGTGTATAGCACCACATATTGCTGTGAATTTTTTGTTCTCTATAATGAAGTTCGTAAAATCAAACCATCATGCAACCGTGAAAAATAATACTTGGGAGAATTAAGTGTTTTAAGCTTTAACGAATTAAGTGTTTACAGCTTTACAGCTGTATAGCTTTAGCAACGTACTGTGCAGATTTTTGGGGACTAGAAAATCAAACAAAAACTTAATACTGATAATTACTCTGTATCATTTAATGTAAAACTTGCATTCTTTTCTGTATTTCCATTGACACTACAAGCTGGTGTTGCTTCTCGCTTGTGTTTTTGGTTTTCTGCAAATGACTCTTCCATTGAACACGTTTGCTCATCCATGGTTTATACTATGTGTAAAAAAGCATTGCTGCCAACAAAGCGCATTTTTGCAACCAATTCTACCTCTAAAGGTGCGCAAATGCGCAGTACCACCAAACCATTTGGGCAGCGAAATCTCATCTCGCGCACTTTCAACATTCCAAAACATCGGTAAAGCACGAAAACAAGGATAAGCTATTTGAATTAAATATGTGGTTTGTTCGTATTTTCATAAGATTTTACACTATTGTAAAAATTCACGAAGTTTATAATTCATTTAGAACTCTGCTAACTCAGTCTTAAAATATCTACACTCTCTGAGAGAAGCATTTTCTCAGTGTAAAGTTTTCTTACAAGGAAAACACTGTATGCAACTGTTGTCGTAACATTGGACATTTATTTTTTGTATACGTCCATTTCGTTGCATCACCAACAACCTGAGAAAGATAACCAAAATGTCGACTTTGCACTCCCCTGGAAAATTTTTGCGGACGCCCATTAGACACATGCAAAGGTTCAGAAAAATTCTTGCGCCATTTTATTTGCATCGTTTGTTCCTTGTACAAATGTTTCAGTATGCGCACAAAACACATTGGCACCTTTCTTTGAATTAGTTTCTCAAATAATTTCATGTGTAGTACGCGATCGAATGCTTCCGAGGCATATAAACACATAATGCACAGATGAATCATGGATTACGAAGTATGAAGCAGTTTGCTTCAACAAAATGTACAATGATCAGTACTATGACCAGCCTTAAAACCATACTGATTGTCTGTGGTACCAAGGAAAGGAGAGATGCTAGATAATATGAAGTGCTCAAGTAGCTTTGACACCACTGTGACTACTGCCACTGGTCTGTAATTTGATGTGTCAGACACATTCCCATTCATGTTTTTGCATATGGGAACTATTGTTTTGTTTAAACAGGAATTGGGCATATACCCGTGAACAATACAAATATGAAACAGTTCACTGAGAAAAAACGCAGAGATTCATCTGCATAGAGCAAGTGCTCTGCAGAAATACAATCAGACCCTGGAGCTTTGTTCAAGGACAGCTTTGGAAGAAGTGATGTTAAGGAGACAAAAGAACACATCGGCATTTCAAGACCCAGATAGTTCTCTTTGCAGTCTATGCTGTGTTCCACAGACCCTGCTGACCCATTGGCAGAGTTTTCAGAGTTTAATATTCCCTTGAAATAGTCTTTCCATTTTAACAATCTCTGAACCACCATTTTCCCCTCCCACCAATGTTGATAGTGATGGGATCTGTTTTTGTTATTGACCTTTTGCCAAAATGACTTCTTGGTTTTATCAGCCTGTAGTGCAGCTGCTAGGCCATTGGCCTTATGTATTTTAACATCTTTGCGCCGTTGCCGCAATGAATATTTGAAATCTTTTTTGGTTTTAGCCATGTTTCTTTATATGCCACCAGTCTTGGGTCTATTGCAGTTTACCCATAGCCGGAAGGCTGCCATTGCAATTTGGTGTTTTGATTTGACCACTTTTTAAGTCAAGCTCACGAGAAACTGTTCTACTTGATGCAACTAGCATTTAAAATTTCAACAGGCAAGCTTTGTAAACGCAGCTGTGTTTGCTGTTGTAAAACAGGCAAACTTATGACCCGCACCAAAGCGCGTAACAAATTTGCTGACCATTGGCCAACCAATGCTCATATATTTCAAAAACAGTGTAATTGGCTAATTATTTACTACTAGAGACAACTCTGCTGCTTGAGTCTTTCAGAAATTACCAAACGTATTTCTGCTACAACGACCCAACTGCAATTCACCACTGAAAAATTAAGCCGACAAGATAGCGGATAAATTAAATAACGGCAATTTTTAAAGCTTTCAACACTACATTTGCTAATGCAGTACGATGAGGTATACTAGAAGACTTTCCTTAAAGAACTTTTGACACCGTGGCCTACAGCACTCAAAACATTTGTAGTCATGAGACAGAGGACAAATGTATAATTATCTGCATCAATTGATAGCAAATATGTGCCACCAACATATCCAACAGCTCACAGTCTATCGTGAAAGTTTTTTTCGTGTTTTCCAGCAAGCGAAATCATAAGCTTTCTGCAATTTAAGACTATCGTAACATCAGATTCTATAGTCAGTACGGAAATATCGTTGAGTGTCTCTTGCGCATTGTTAGAACGGTCCTGCTTTTTATTCGCTTGAGGACGAAAAATAATTTTTCCTTCTGTGTTTGCACGCAACCATGTCATTCTTTGCAATGTTATTATTTGCATTTTAAAACTATAATCGTCGACGTATTTATTTTCCCGAAAAATGAGCGATTGCAACAGAATTTAAGCAGAAGAAAATAAACAGGATGGCAAAAAGACTTCGCTGAGAACAAATGAAACTTTGAGTTTCATCATATAAATTTACCAGCTTTGATTAAACCTTGCAGCTTTGCAACAGTAGTGGGTACAATACAGCAGCCCAGATGTCCCTTTACGGCAGGATGATGTTGTAGAGAACGTGCTTTGCGAATGAAACTTTTGCGATATATTTATGCGTGAGCCATGTCACAATACAGCACTTCTCTGTCAACAAACTTTGGTTGAAGCTGTAACATCATTCTCATTATTTTGAAGTTGTTTGAGCAAATAAATGCAAAAATCCAACATTCAAGATTACGATAAAGTACAACGCTGGTGAGTTGAATGAGCAAAAGTTAGACTATGCTTAATTGATCATTGACAAATCCAACAAAGTTTTTTTAATGTGAAACAGCATCAATTACTGACGTGATGCTTTGTGCTTCACCAGCAAAGGTAATGCTGTTGTAACCTCGTGATTCGATTACTCTGACGATTTCTCTTTTGCTAATAGCGCAGGCACACGCTCCCGCATACAATGCCTGTGCAATGCAAAAGAAGCAACAAAATCAGAAGCATGAAACGAGTTTGTCATTGGTGTCAAGCGTGCGATGATGTGCTGCTCTGCTTGGAAAGAAAATTACCTCCCAGGCAAAATTACAAAATTTAGCACAAGGTTGACGTAAACGTAACCGAACTTTGTTGTGTACATGGGTTTGTCTCCGAGTTTTTTTAAGCTCAGTACCGGTGAACATGTACCTTACTCAAAGCGTTTTTTATTGTTTTTGCAAATGCAAAACATGCTTGCCACTTTCCATATAAATTACTCCATCGTGCATTTTCTTCATCAATTTACTCCAGCATGATTACTCCATCATGAAATCAGACTGACGAAGGCAAAGTAGCAAAGCTACTGTAAACAAAGTTATCGCCAACATCAGGCAAAATCGTTGCTAAAGGTAATATAATCAAACCGCTTTTTAAATAGACCCCTACGTTCATGTGTCAATGTTTGTTGTTAGATTGAGGTTGAATATGCGCAAAATCGCCTCAAAAAACGTTTCCGAATGATATTTCTCAACTGTGATTAACACAAAAATGAAAAATTTCACATAACCATGGTCAACTTCAAGCTCAACACTGTCTGCTTAGTCATACGCGACATGCCCTTTTTAGCAAGCTTTTCAAAATGTCTTCCACGTTTTCCAAAAATTTTCTGGTTAACATAATTCCAGCAACAATTTTTTCCCAATTGATTTTTCTTAAAACACCGGGACCATGCAGTGGCTTGAAAAGCTTTACACTTAGTTCTTGAAAGCGGGGGCGTAACGAGGTTAGATGGCGCCCAAGGCAAGAAACAAGTTAGGCGCCCCCGTGTTCGAACTTGAGGTCTTTCGGAAGCAAATGTACTGTATTGAAGAAAGTACTTGTGACATTGTTGGGACTTTTCGGTGCTCACCGCAGTCATTCGTCTCCCTCCGCAGTGATTCGGAACCCCCATAATGATTCGGCGCCCGGGGACTTGTGTCCGCTTTGCCCCTCCTCGTTACGCCCCTGCTTGAAAACGAAGCTGTCAGTTGATACATAGTCAGCGACCATGTGCCTCGGTCCAAAACAGTGTTGACAATAGCTGCAAAGTATTTCTATAACATGTTGGACATTGGCAACCTGACTCACTTTGATATGGTTACGTGTTACACTATTTTATTATCGGAAATGCTGATAAAACTAATCTTTCATTATCAAAAGTTTCTAATGCAAGTTTCACGGGCATCTACAGACTTGTTTGTGTAATTGTAATTTCAATCAGTTACCATAGTTGCTTCACATCTAACTTTTTCCTAAATTTACCTACGCGCTTTTAGTCAAATAATTTTGAAAAAACATGTGCTGAAATGGCATTGTACATTGATAACAGTTGAAAGTCGACAATGCATCAATCTTTGTATATCAAACACAGAGAAACGTCAGCAATAATTGCAGACGCCTTATGGTAAGATGAGAAAATGAATTAAATTATGGAGAACACAGTGTAAAAGCGACATCGAAGTAAATAGCAACGCTCTGCGAAAAGTCTAGATTTTTAATCGTCTCTGTCAGACCCAGACCCCAACAAACAGTCCGCTCAAAATTCTCCCGGAAATGAAAGCAATCCAGAGTCGCTAACCTTTGGGCGGAAGTAGCGTGAGAGCTGCACGACACAAGTTTGCAACGAAGCCGAGTCAGATCAAAATAATTTTCACTCACGCAGTACCTTTTAATTGATCAGGAAATAGCAACGCTGGTCAAGACAACGTAATGAATTGCTCAAAGGAACATCGGTCTTGACCGCTTTCGGAAATCAAGTACAAAACAAGTTGTGCTTCTGAGCTTCACTTGCCCTTCGGCAGCGTAGTTTAAAATAAAGCCGATTTTGACATCCGATCGCCCAGATGTTAAGAGGTGCCGATTTGAACGACAGTATTGAGCGGCAGCTAAAAGGCTATACTACAAAGCACCCGCGAGTATCACTTTTTGAAAATGTCAATTGCCTAAGTACGCAGCGTGCTTCCTATTCTTCTGGACAATTCAGCGACATGCTGTACGTAGATACGTCACAACAGAGTTGACGCATAATGTGACGTGTTATTGCATCAAAACAACATTGCACAGAAAAAAGCTGGTGAACTTTTGCATAGAAATTTAACTATTCACTGTACTGTGTTGCAATTGATTTGCACAAGCTGCTGTGACGCAGCTGAAACCTAAAGATTATCGAGAATCAACCGGACCAGAAACGGGTGCCAAAAGCAATATCTTAATTATAAATACCCTTACGGCAGTCTTAATGCTCTGTGAGTAGCTTTTTCTGGTTCTTCACAGGTGTGATTGGTCAGCTGCGGTGATTGCCACCGCAGTTAGGAAAACTTCCAGCTGAAAATATGTGCAAAGCGCATGTTTCGTAAACAAAGCGACTGAGGTCAGAAAAAGTTTGCCGCGAAACTTTGCAAAAATAAATACAAAACATTACTAATCAAAAAGCATTCACAGCAAATGAAGGGTTAAATACAGAGCAGTAAAACAATTAAGAAAAGATAAACTAGTGCCATTAATAAAAGGTTGTTGTTTTCCTCAAACGTTCTTCCAAATTGAGCAAAAAAGGGTAAGAATTATGCTATAAACTCTTTTGAAGTACAAAAATAAAAGCAGGCACTTGGACATTTGCCTTTGCTTGATTTCTCTCTTAAAATACAAATTCAGGTTAAGTGTCTCTTAAGAAATGGAAAGTTATCACAGAATATAACAAATTTTGCGCTTTCCTTGGAAAGTTCTTAACCAGTTTTTATGGACAACAGTGGCGTAGGAGCTGCGGGTGCAGGGGGGTGCGAGCGCACATCTAAAAGTTTTAATTTGTCAAAAATTCGGGCAAAATCCTGAAAATTCGGGCACATAAATGTCGACACCTTTGTTTCCTACTGAGTGATCTCATCAATGAGTATGACTGAATAAAAGTCTGACTTCTTTCTCTCCAAAAAAGAAAGTCTTCATATTTCAGAGTTTGTGAGAGTTGATAATGAGCAAGTTATGGAAAATTCGGGCAAAACACCTTTCGCACCCCCAAAATTTGCCTGCTCCAGCACCTGTAATAGGCAGAAACAGGCTAGATGCATTAAATGACGCCAGTGCGTCAGCAGCAGTTAAAGTAAGTAGGCTACTTTTCTTTGAGAAATTAGTTAAATCATCTGCTGGCAGCAGCGCTATTGATGTAGTCTGATCGGACAGCATTTGTCACTTGCTTTTCCTTTGTCATTGAGATATTCTGATTTTTGGGTGGCTGCGTAAGTATTCTTGGATTAGCTGCTGTACCCTCACTCATACTCACAAACTTTCAGACACTTTATTTTTTAGATCTGCCTGGCAAAATTTGAAAATTTTGTACAAATATCTTCATGTTTCAACTTTCGTAACCATTTCCTTTTCCTAAATCATATCATTTCCTAATCATTTCAACAAGTCTTTCAACACTTTCCAAAATTTTGCAAACTATTTTGTAGGCCAAATTTGTGTATGGCTCAAAGACAGTTCTGTTGGGTGTTTTGTGAAACGGCCATTTTGTAAACTCCCTTGATCCAATAAAATTCCCAGACAACAGTTTGAGTTGCGCCTGAAGCGTAGATCACCGTTATCGTTCTACTTTCTTTCAAAGATCAACTTTTCAGTGGCTTATTGTCTATAGCACTCCAAAGAGAATTGTGATTTTGAAAAGTCATTGGTCAAAAAAGACCATCAAATGAATATGGTTGTTCAAGCATTTTGCAAGGGTTTTTGGCTCATTGAGAAAACAAGTACATTTACGCTAAATTGCAATATGAAATGGATGCTTCCGTTCCCATTAAACGGCAAGCTTATCGTCAACTTTGGAAATCTGTCTTTTCATATGTACGAAAATGATGTGTAATATGTAATAAAAGAAATTCTTAAGCACAGCACGAGTGTATCTTCGGTATCACAGCCTACAAGAATTTTTTGTTAGAAATCAAATGAAAGGCATGCATCAACCAGCCAATGCACAGGTTGCGACTGCAACAATATGGTGCAGTTAACAGAAGTCGAATTAGTAGTAGAGAACGCAACATACATATATTGCTACAAAAAAACAAAACCTTTCGCGCCAATCAGCCGTTAATTTACTGAGACCTGCTTAAAGCCACCTTGGTTGAGCTCAACGTGTTCTACGATGTCTCATTTTGGGCATAAGTTTAGCGTACAAGTGCGTTCTGTCTCAAAATATCTTTGACGCATAGTGGGCTACAGTGAAAAAAGCAATTCACTAGCATGCATCTGGATAGCTTTCTAAAAAACAGGAAGCTGTGAGGGTTTTTCAGCAGCTGTGCTTCTGCCAAACAGCTTTCGACCAACAGGTCGCGCGGTAGGGAGTCAAGACTAGTGCTCCCTAACATCACCAACGACCTGCCGCCCTCAGCGTGTTAGGTCGACTTTTGGAACGTACTGCTTCGCGATCATGAAGCAATACAAACAACCAGATACCTCAGCGCTCAGCTAGACATCACGCTAGACGTCAAGAGGTGAAAATTTTCTTAAGGCACTTCGCCCTTCCAGACGTAGTTTCAAACTATTACAATGAAAAGATTACCATTCACAAGCTCATACAAAGGGCATCACTATACTAGGACAATTTTAGCCCGTTCCTTTTACGGGCACTGCATAATGTTTCGTATTGCCGATGCTAATAAAAGCAGAAGTGGCTCAAATGGGCAATCATTCATCTTCACATTGCACTAATGTTTTAGTAATCGAACGTCTCCCCTTGCAATGAGGAAAAAAGATGCAAGTCGGAGTACCAATGATCACAGCTTTCAATGTCAATCTTTCTTCAATTGACGTTTGTCCACTTGTTACTAGACTCTGAAAAGAGTGTATTTGAAGTTCAAAATTACAGATTAATCGTTATAAAAAGGTTAACTTGAACACAACACTTCCCAATCTCCTTTTCAGAAAATCTGTTTAAACCAGGGTTTCTCAACCGGAGCCGTCGCCCCCCTCACCCCCACTGGGGGCCACGAGCAGAGGCCTTTACTAAATAGCTCTGCCGTGATGTGATATTGCCAAACCCTATTGATAAGCAAGGGCCACAAGTGTGGCCCATGAAAGCTTGAAAACCATGAAAGGTTGATAACCACTGGTTTAAACCAAGTGCAAGCTTGTAAAAATGACACCGATTTCGATTGTTTCACAAACTAGTTGCATACTGTGAAATACTGTGGAAGATGTCGAGCCCTTTGAAACACATTAATGATGAAGCCCAGTAAAAATTTCCCAGTGTCAAACGACACTACGACAGTGATAAAAGTTTTAAGTTGCAAGAAATTATTTTACCTCTGCCTGATGCACTCGTGGCAGAGCATTTATGGAGAGTTCCGAAAGTTACAAATGTATCAATAGCGGAGATGTCATTCAGTAAAAACGCTACATAAAAACCATAAAAGAAGACTACTAACTTTTTGTTAAAAACTTGAACATGTTTTCATTTTTGCCAGCAGAATCCCAAGAAGTAGGCCTATTGGTTGGTTTGCCGCTTCGTGTACGTTCTTCGGTAAGTAAAGAAAACCACTAGTAACATGATCGCGCAAATCGTTTTCATAAAAGTTTTTTAAACTTGGAGAAGTATTTATGCAATAAATCTAAATTTCATAATTCATGAAATTCAGTGCGTAAACTAGTATTGTGTTCAATACCACAACTTCCGGGACTGAGGCTTGGTTCAAAGTACCAGACCGAGACCAAGACGTCGTCAAAAAAGTTGATACCGAGACCTCAGTGTTCAAGACAAGACTTAACACCAGAAAATTTGTCAGCTTCGCCAATTTTTTCAAAGAAAACGTCAGCACTTCCGAGCCGCAATATCGTCAAGTTTCTGGTATTTTTACCACCTTTTGTATTTTTTTTCCTTTCCCAAAGATACTACATACAATGAACAGATTGAGGTACAGAAGCTTTACCAAAATAAAGTCTCGAGACAAAGGACTAGACCAGTGGTCCTTAACCTGGGGTAAATTTACCCCTTGGGGTAAATTTCATGTTCCAAGGAGTAAATTTACTGAACCATAAGTTGCAGCCAATGTACATTTTTATAAATCATTCTAAACTGTAAGAGTTTGTTAATTTCGTATTTTCAATAAATGAGCACCATTGAGTGCATTGGGGGTAAATCTGTTAATCGCGTTTGATAAAAGGGTAAAATGTGTAAAAAAGGTTAAGAAACACTGGGCTAGACCAAGTCTCGTAATTCCATCACTGGCGTAAATTACGTAAATATTATAGGAATGAGATTACAGATAACCTATCGTTTTCGTTTCGCTGCAGGGCATAAAAAGCAAATAGTTTTATACTTTTTACGTTCAGCATTCACCAAGTGGCAACCTGTCACGGGTGGTGTCCGTTCAAAACAGACCCGTTCCTAACATACCATGTTCATAACAGACCTGTTCCTAACAGACCACGTTCATAACAGACCCGTTATGAACACAGTCCCGTCGCCATGGGGGGCTTTTGGTGGCTTAGCTCCCACAAACAAGGCTCCAATCCCCCCCAAACTGAATCATGTAGCATTGTAAATCAGTGGAGTTTTCATCAAATTTCAGAATGTCAAGCCCCCTTGAACAAACGTAAAACCCCCCTATTGAAAATTTTCTGGTGACGGTTCTGTATGAATATTGTCTCTTATGAACGAGTCTGTTATGAACTTGGTCTGTTTCGGGTGGTCTGTCAATGAGTGGTCTGTTATGAACAGGTCTGGTTTGAAAGGGAACGTTCGTGGTATTTAGGCTGCATCAATTTTAAGTTATGTATTTTGCAATAGTTTTGTGCGTAAACGAACAAAGTTAAAAAAAAGAATTTCTGAAATTCAAATTTGTTTTGCAGGTTTATCATAATGTCTGCATGATTATATTTTCTCGTCGCATCTTTAGATTCATGCATACATCGCTCGTTTGTGCTTGAGTTTATTAGTGGAAAAAGTGTGCACACTTTTTTTCCACAATAATCGGGTTGCTGGACTTAAATCAGTAAAGTCAGTATTTAAAACCCAGACTGACATGGTTGTGCGGCCAGGCCTGTATCCGACATATTCATCGTAACCTAGTTAATTGACTTCGTGAACGTAAGAAAGCCTAGGTTCGGAGGGAGATGAGCGGTGCACAAAGTAACCTGAACAAGTTGTTAACCTCGATGAACCGGAAATTATGCTCAATTTCATGTCTTTCACCGGTGACTGAAAACACTTCGATACCAAGACCGTGAACAAAGAGATGGCGAGATGGCGATTACGGAAATGGCGTGATTCAACAACACTGTCTGCGAAAGTCAGTCACCAGTCTCACTGTCTCTGATGGCAGGTCGCCACATGAAGTCTGACGTGGTAATCAGTGACGCATGCGAATTGCAAACCAGTTGAATTTATGTACTTAATTCACCTCTTGCCGGGCACGTCTCACCACTCGCATGTTTTGCGGTCAACGTCTCACGTTTCATTCATTTAATTTTCGGTTGATTTACTGATTTTTCCCGTTGAGAACAGCAACAGTCGGATTCGATTCCCTGCGGCTATTACCGAAGACTTGAAAAAATGTATTTGCGGGTTGTGCAGCCTTGTGCTTGGCGTTGATGGATGGGTGTAAGAAGACGATTCGCGCGCAGTGCTGCCACTGACTCGCCACCCGTGCAGCATTCATTGCGAAAGTAGCCGCGTGACCCGCTGTGAAAACTGAAACTTCTGATGTTTTTATAATTTCATCAACATGGAATCAATTTGTGAGCTTTGATGTTATTTTTTTCCACTTGCTGCATTCGTGTTATTTCGTGATTTGAGTCACAAAAATTCATGAATATGTCATACCGTGCCATGACCCACGGCACACACAAGCAGAGATGGGGGCCCGCATACCACTCGTTACATTCCTAAAGCAGCACAAAAACGATTATAGTGAAACTAAACTGAGAAAATGGAAATAATTATAGTGGTATAAAGTAGGTTCTTCAGTTAGAAGTGGTATAGTATTTTTCCCGCGTAGATTTTAACACAATGTATTAAAGTTGTCGTGGATTGCGGGTTGTGGTCAAAACTGCTAGCTGCGTTAAAATAACAAGAATAATTGATTTTTTGTAGTGGCAGTCTACTAATGGTTATTATAAAAAAACTGCTTATTAGAGTCTTGTCAATTTTTTTGGCAAATATCTAAACATGAAGGTAATTTTTCTTTTGCAAGCAAAAAGATCATCACTGCAGTTCAATTTGCAATGCACTGATGATGATAACAGGAGTTATCGAAACGTTTGCAATATGTCGTTTGTATCGTTTTCATTGGCCGTGATTTTCATTGTAAAGCAAAAAGATGACCCTGGAATTTAGTATTTTTAATGTAAATGCTAATTCACGGTTGTGACTTACAAATTTTCACAAAATTTGGCTGCTCTTTTTCGATTGCCCGGGGTTATATTTCCAAAGTGTTTCACAAAACAACATTGTTCAATTCGCTTCGAATTTTCAATTCATGACTTTCCGACCAAACTTCAATAACATTGCAATCAGTTGTCCAAAAGACAAAATATTCAACAAATCATTTGATCCGTAAAAAAAATCTGTCTTTGGTTTAAAGTCATTTACAACAGGTTGGTAGGTTTTCCACGATCAAACAAAATGATTTCTTACTTTAGCTGTGCATTAGCCAGAAATTCTGCGATTTTGAGTTTTTGGTGAGTTTACGAAGAATAATTAAGTCCAATTTAAAAGCTCTAGGTTTGTTGTAAGCTTTCGAGCAACCAGCCGAAAGGACTATGCTTTCTGCTTTTCTCGATGATTCAGACTGGCACATATCTGTATTCAAGTAACTAGTCTCACAAAGGTGACAACAAGTGAATCAATCGGCAAATTAAAAAAAATAGGAAATCAATTTCACGTAACAATACCCACCCTCAGTCCTAAAATCTGCAAGCAATTGTTACGCGTGAAATGTTGAAAGGCTAAAGAAAGAGCAACGAAAGCGAATAAACTAAATACTAAATTCAGTAAATCAAAACACAAGCTGCGGCAAGTAAAAACTGGAAAATACGTCTTTCTCAAATAACTGTTTGCACTGGAAATACAAAACTATCTGATACCAATTGTCGAGCCAAGCAACAGACAAAGACGTCTTAAGAACCAACAGAGAATTGGTAGAATGTGTAAGAATGATTACATTCGCAAAGCTGGCATAGAAATAGCACGGGCCGTTAATGGTCCGGTTTTTGAGCAGGCCGCTCAGGTAAATGCGCGGCCGCCAGTGGCGTAATCAGCCCAAAATTTGAGGCGAGACAAAATGTCTGACTTTAGGCGAGCAACAGTATATTTGTTTGGAACGCCGCTTCTCAAATCACAAAATGACTAGATATGCTAAAAATTTGGGGTATGCCCCCCTGGGCCCTATGGTTACGCCTATGCGGGCCGCTGACAATATTTTCAGCGGTTAGATTTTACCGGGTCGTTACCGCCCACCGATGTTGGAAAACGTTCAAAAAAGTTTTTGAGTCAGGAGAGACACTCGGTGACGTAAAAAGTGAATGAAACCACCTGGGATTGCTTTATTGTTGCTGCATTTTCAGGTAAATTTGTTTGGGAGCCGTAATGAACACCGTCATGCGCGACTGGCAGATACTTTAAGAACTTTTCTTGGTACTTGATGCTGACTTCTTGCACGAGCGTTAGCGGACAGCGATTTTGGTTTTGAGTGTTTTTGTCCGATGGAATGTGTTACGCATGATGTGTTATTCTGGAAAAATACCCTGGAGATACTCCATTTTGAGCAGTCTCAAAAATGAGGCTATGTTGTTTCTGATGGAAGAACTACCAATTAAACCATGCATAAATTGGCTACCTTTCATGTACAAGGTTTATGTATTAGAATTTTTCGTTGTAACTGAAATCCAGGAAAATGAAAACTAGCCAGATCTTCGATGGGGCAAATACATTTTAATGATAGTTTTGCGCGTCAGGTTCATGGTGTTTTTGCAGACCACAATTATAACAACTTTAAACATTTGACTACAAAACAACGCTTGCTTCGAATTTCTCTGAATTTAAGATAAAGAAGAAAATTGCCAAAAATCTAACGACGTAGACAACTACATGCAGATCATTTTTTCTACCAGCCTATGTGAGGAAGATTATAAAAAAGCACTTGGTGGATTTGATGTTTTTACGTTTTGGAGAAGAAATAAAAATGAGTTTCCTAGTTTATCAAGGTAGGCTAGATTGTGTGCTGTGTAGAAACCCAAAACCCCCAGCATAAAGCCGGGGAATGAATAAGCAAAATGGACATTATCATTTCCATAATTTGCCTGCCATTTTGCCAATTTTACAAAGAGGTCGTTGTACTACGGTTGAGTGAACATGGTGACGCCATCGAAACGCAAACAATAATAACATGTATATCACACTAAATTTGTAACCCCAAAGTTTTCTAGAGCAAACTCGGTCTCTGAGTCGAAGGGTTTTTGAACAAAACAGAACTCGCTTCAGTGTGGAAAGCTTGAACTTTGTTTGAATTTTTAACAGATCAAAAAATTAATAAATTATATGGCTCTGATGAGATAGAAATAGTAGAAGCATGGGCGTTGGATGGCGTAGCATGGCGTACTTCAAATTTATTGATTTTACTATTGAGTTTGTTTGTTTTCGCTGCTCTTTCTTTAGGCTTTGAACTTTCCACCCGTAAGCACTGCTTACAAATTTTAGAACTGAGGATGGGTACTGTTACGTGAAATAGATTCCCTATAAAACTTTTGCCGATTGATTCACTTGTTTGTCACCTTTGTGGAGACTTTGTTACTTGAATAATAAAGTATTTTACAGTTATTATGGAAATGAAATTGCGTATGTTAATGAACATAGGAGACTTTTGGCGAAGAGAAAAGAAATATAGCTTGCAATTTTCCTTCCTTTTTTGTTAGCTACATATTGTCTTCAATAAGAGACGAAACTCTTACCTCAGTTTTAAATATCTCTGCTCCTGTGTTGTTGAGAATGAGCTTTGTTTTGTAATCCCTCATGAGAAGTTTGAAGCAGTAACGTTTAATGGGGCCCTTCTAACATTTTCCAACCCTACACAGATTTTAAAGATTGTGCAGAATTATAATTTTTCTTTCTTAAAAAAATCATAATCTAATTGCCTGCAGTGTGGCAAGAAGGCAGATGTACCTACAGTGGAGCCCGTGTTTGACGTACGCATCCAGAATTGTTGTCTACGTTGACTTGCCTCTTGTTGCAACCTCTCTGTTGGCGTTGCGTTGAATGTGCGATTCACCACGAATGGCATGTGCACGAAGAATAACACCCACATACGTGTGGCGCGAACAAGCAATAATAACAATAATAGAGTGATCTCGTCAGGTGATCTCTATCGTTGCTTGCTGCCACAGTGTGAAGTTTTGCGCACTTGCCGCTCGGGCTTTCTGGTCGCAACATTCTCATCAGACGAAAAAGTACTGTGTTAGTGTTTAAAAAAATTGGCACCTAAAAATGAATTAAGACTCTACCCGTCTTGCCCAATGCGGTCATCTGGATAAACCACTGAGTTTGTGTCTTTTAGAAGTAACTTTCCCAGCTGGAATAATTTTGTTGCACACAGGTGACACCTCGTGGCGACGATGACAATCAAGTAGAGATGGCATGGGCCTCTAAAATGTCGGTTAACGGTAGGTTTTCATTGGCCAGTTAATCGTCCAACTCGTGTATTTTTTCGTGGGTACCGCTACACTCCCCCAACTTCTTTGAAGTACTTACGTGGATGTTGAAGAAATTTCTTTTCTATGACGTCAGTTGTCGTTAGCATCGCCCTCTGGTGGAATTTGTGTCAGACCTTAGAAGTTTTTCGGAGCTCTGTGAGCGAGAGAACAACGCATAATGTATGCTGAAGCAGTAACAACAGTGCCCAATAAAGATGAGACACAAGAGACAAATTCCATGACGCAGGTGCTTGTTGGATTGCGAAACACGTGCAGACATTCATGATTTTAGGTGAAGGATTGATGCTGCATGAATTAATAGAAAAGCTTCTTATAAAACTTTTCTAAGAAGCTATTTCAACAAAAACAAACAAGTTATAATTTTTTCAGAAAGCCCCGTAGCATTTACAAGATTCAAATAAACCATTACATGCAATCAGTGATGGGATTCGAACGGTTTGTACCGTTTCGCAAGAAACTGTTGCAATTTCTTTAATTCCGAGAACCGTTTGTTGGCGTGATTTGCCTCTGGAGACTGTGATAATGAGAAAACCTGTTGTTAGTGAGTACTGGAGTGAGAGAACCTGTTCTTAAAAAATTTGAATCTCACAACCGCATACAATCAACATTAACTCTGATTCAAAGAAATCGATATAAATAGTACGTACCTGCCAGAAACGAATTCATCAAAGTCAACAAAGATAATCTTGAACATCTAAACCAGTGTTTCTCAAACTTTTTTATTCCATCGCTCCCTTTTCACTCTCGACACGTCGTTTTCGCCCCCCAAATTAAAATTAAAATTCAGATGTCAGAGCCGGATCCGGAGTTCAGTTGAAAATTTAGGACCAGAGCCTGAGTCATTGCCATTTGAGAGGTAACTCCATGTCCTTTCCTAGGTACCGATGGTTTTGCCAAATAAACTTACTTGTGCTCTTTATAGCACAATAAACGCGATTGTTATGAGTTACGACACCAGACTGCAACAATGGATCTGCAAGCCTTTGATGTTTCCTTGCTTTAATCGTCGCTAAGGCTGTGACATCGTAGCTGGCAGGCGTAGTGTTACTTGTTGAACAGTGGTTCTCAAACACTGTTCCGAGAGTCGCGTGCAACTCCCAAGCATCCTTTGTGCGGCTCTTAGCAATCTTTCTGCAACAGATTCTATTTTAATAAGAACTGTTGATGCCTACTTCGTAGGCGAAATTTATACTCTATAAGAGATTAGTGTCTGAATCTTTGCTGCGGGAAAGGATTCCTTTCGATGGGCAGTGTCTTTCAGCAACACCTCTAAAATTTGGTGTAACAGACTTCGTTAGTGCAATAAAGCAAAACATGTGAATGTCTTATGGTAAAATTTTTTGTGCGGTTCTCTAAAAATTTGTAGGTCTGACTTTGACTCCCTTCAGCGAAATGGTTGAGAACCACTGTTGTAGAGGTAATTAACTACAAACTACCACAACATCTTACTTCCTAGTCAGAATGTTCAAACCGGGTCTGTAGTAGTGTAGCGATCTAAAAAGAACTGAGCTATAATGAGTAGGTATATAACAGGAGGGGTCAAACTGCGCCTCTTCGAACCTTTGCATGCGACCCTTTGAGCTTTTTGAAAGTTTATATAGCCTATTTTTTTATTTCTCTTGCAAAGTGCAGAAATATTGCAAAATGGTACTGTTGAAGCTAGTTTTCCGTACAGTATTACTTTTGCAAGTCTTTCCAAAAAGAATTATGATGTCATAGAAGGGTAGATTACAAATACATTCGTGTTTTTAGATTTTTATGTTACGGCTCTTTGTAACTAGGGTTTTACGATATGCGGCTTATACATAGAGCAGGTTTGGTCACCCTTGGTATATAATAAAATATCCATAGTTTTTGTAGCAGCATAGTCATGCTGCTAGCAGGGAGTACGATTAAACACATGATACCACTGCAGATTTAAGCGTGAAATGCACGACACGCCATTGTAAAGTAGGAATTTTTATTAGAAAACGCAAAGCTTACTGCCAAGTTTTACTAGATTCAGGTTTTTTATTAAGGAAAATGTTAGGTACCCGTGTGGACCTGTAGGGACCCAATTTTCTGATTCTAGAGACCAGGGATTAACGTCCCACTCTGCAGTAGTGTTGTACCAAGTGAAGAAATAGTGTTAAGAATGCGTCTGTAAACCTGAGGCTCGGCCTCCAACGCCGTTACAAAACGTTCTGTTAAGTAAGTTTCTGTAGCCCGGTGTCAAGCGAATTTTCTGACTTTTACGAAACTCCTGACCTATTATTTTTTGTCAGTTATTTTGCTTCTCAGAGTAAAGGAATAAAGTTTGGCGATTACTTTTTTATGTGTTGTGTAAATTAAAACTTTTTGGTTAGGTGTCAGATACCCACAACAAGCTACACTACGGGAATAAGTAAAACCAGTGAAAAATGTTGAAATTGGTCTTAGACTTCAATTGTTTTTCTTTTTCTAACTGTATGATAAACCCTAACCCGGCACACTTACCTAAACACCACAACCCTAAGCCCTAACCATCAGTTTTCTCAGCGTATTTTATATGTAGAAAGTTGCTCTGCGCATGCGCGTACGGCGTGAAGTCAGAAATATCGCTTGACACTGCTGATTCAGACTCCAACACTGTTGTAAAACGTTCTGTTTTTATTAACCAGCCTTGTGCAGAATGTGTGTGTTTATATACTATGGACTTCGTGTCTGCGGGCAAAAATGCATTATTATTATATACGACCGTTTGTGAAATAAGTACGATGACGTCATCGAATGAAATTTTATGAAAATTGCCCCCCCCCCGAAATGAAGAGCTGGTTGCGCCCCTGCCTCCAGGTGAAGTTGGAGATTAACCTCTGTGTACGTATTTCAAGTGCACTACATCGCTGTCTGCGAGAAACCAGAGTTGAAGAACTGGTATGCTTTTCATTTAGTGAAGTATGTGTGAAGACGATTTGAAGTTCACGTTCTGAAAGTTGCGTGCACACTTATCGCTTTGCATGCACATTGGCTACGCTGGGAATAATGTTGAACATCGCAGAGATCAGTCATGATTTGATTTTTTCAAGGTATCAGCTTTCGCGTTTTTTCTGAGATTTCGTGTTTGCTAACGATTTTGTATGGAACAAAGCTATATCGTTTGTGATAAGAGAACAAGTCCTCCATATAAAAATAGGTCGTATATTCATAAAACGACCGACAGCCTACGTTGAAAGTTTTTGTAGGCGCTATGCAAGAAAACAAGTGTTACACAAGATGCGACTCCTATAGAGTGGCATTGTAATGTGCTTTAGATCCAGTAGATAACATTAATACGTGGGTTCTCATTACTGAATCTGGGACCGTTCTCGCAGAAAGTATGTCTGGTTAACAGACCCTACTAGTTGCCCGATTACTAATTGCTCCTCAACGGTTCACACTAGAAAATACACACACGAAAGGAACATATGATTTCCAATTTTATAGACTTTTATTCGTGATGACATATGTTCAAATAAAACAAATTGGTACTCACCAAAATACGACGTTTTGTAATATTCAAGCACTTCTCGACATGTCACAACACTCACATACTTTTATAGCTTATTACTATTCTTTAAGTAATGCGATAAAGAGATCGACAATCTATTCAGATCGGTTCCCCTATTCAAGCAATTACTTATGTAAATAAAACTTAATTTTCTGCGTCTCAATACATCTCAGTACGCATTAAATCTGTCGATGCTGTCTGATATTGTCATGCTCACGTTTCATTGCTAGC
>Ga0210059_1006220_pt1 | contig 19183 bp, 14 predicted proteins | sample Ectturendosymbi2_FD_188042 | JGI IMG/M metagenome (GOLD analysis project Ga0210059, IMG submission 188042) | Ecteinascidia turbinata endosymbiont from Florida, USA - Sample 2 (SPAdes) (version 2) | ecosystem: Host-associated > Tunicates > Ascidians > Unclassified | place: Key West, Florida... | reverse complement strand
CTGGCTGCTTCTGTCGTACGACTATCGTCATGACTATTTTCTGGTCTCTAGTATGTTGAAACTCAGTTCTTTAAAGCCTAGTAAATATACTCGCTGGATACTTGCATCAATAGGCCGTCTTGTCACACCTACCACCAATTCTACAAGCATTTTGAACTTTCCATAATTGAATAAGCATTCACAATGCAGCAACAACCCGCCTCAATCATTTCGTCCGAAGACCTGCTCAATACACAACCAATTTCCGGCTCTGTTGCGGAGTGATCATTTGCTGTGTCACTGTCTTAATGCACTGAGTTTATAACATCGCTCGCATCGCTACATACGGCTAGCTGACGCCTCACGATTTTATACGTATCTTTGGCTTGTCTTCGACTGTGCGCGAGAACCTCCGCTTAGATCAGCCATGTCCAACTCGCGCGCCGTATGTGCCCCAGTCGAAGGTTTTATGCGGCCCAGTTAGATTTTCGCTGCAGTACAAGTATCCTATATACTGATAACCTGTCATTATTTTGATAATCTTGAAGTTGACATTTTTGATGCATGTGGTCTCAGTGCCGGTTTTACTACTTACTATTGCAGTTAGGATTCGAACGCTTTCAGCACATTAGCTTAAGCACAGAAATACGGAACATCTAAGCAAGGTATATCCAACCCAAATGGCTTTTTGAGCCAAAGATTATGTCACTATCTTAACCAGGGCCGCGCATCGAATCACACATTAATGAGGGCCCGCGCACTGAATGGTTTACTTTGATCTTGGCAAACTAAATTTAGCTTAAAATGATTGCTTCGTATGCACTGCGCTAAGATGCTTCGTTTGACTTGGGAAATGGATGGCGAATATCAGCAAAAGTCTATTTATACGTTTAGCAATGCATCTGTCTAGTAGTCATCAACTGTTTTCTCACAGAACCACGACCTTATCTTTTTGGGTTTTTGGACCCATATCGATGTAAGATACTAAGTCAATACTATCATATTCGGAAAATGTTTGCAGACTAATATGATACTCCATTACATCGCTCAACGCCTTAGTGAGGCCTTCTTGATAAAAAAATCGTTTTTTGCTTTTACTGGTTTTGAAAGAAGACATGTCTATGCTAAAAATATTAACAATATGCTAAGGGACCTTTGAACCGCCGGGTCATTGGTCCCGTTCTCACATGGTTCAAAGGTCCCTTCCGACGCCATTTTTGCATCACGTGTCTTAACAAAAAAAGTTTATAGTATCAATTTTCAACGTATTGCAGTTTCAAAATTCTTTTCTTGAGCATATCACAATTGCAAAAAATCTTTCGAAAAAGCTGCCTGTCATTTGCAAAAACAAACAAACGAAGACACCAAAATTTTACTTTCTTCCTTCAAAATCAAAATTAGGCCATAAAAATTTATTTAGCAGCTATAAATCCTCTAAAACACATAAGGGTGACAAGAAAGCAATCTCAATATCACTACCAAAATCACAAGAACACACGCTCACTAGGTGGCGAGAAATAGCCTATGGTCATTGAGCCCACCCTGGTCAAAGATCCCACATCTCCCCTAAATTATTGTGCAATGTGCAACTTTTTCCAAGACCCTGAATCCTCAAAATATCGAGAAAAGCGTTTCGGACATCCTTATCTGTATCCGGTTCCCGTTTGAAGGCTGTTTTGGGATATCCGTATCCGGTTGCAAACTCACTATCCTGTCGGATATCCAACCAGGAAACCGGATAGCGATCATCTCTGTCTGACACAAATAGCCAATAATGTTTAATTGTCATGGACTGCAAAGCTCCAGACGAACATGAAAAGAAAAAGCCGACAAAAAAGAAAACCTCTTCGGGTTGCCATAACCTTTCTTGATCCATGCACTGCCATTACAAAGATGATTTATCTATTTTGGCCGTGATGGAGATTCCATGGATATTGAGGAGCTTAAAAAGGCTTTCATTAATGATTAGATCTAAGAAGCCTGGTAACAAAAGTGCTCAACATTGTGAGCACCACTTTGTCGCTCATTGGGCACCAGTTTTCAGCTCGTTGAGCACCATTTTGTTGTTAATTGGGCACCACATTGTACCTGAAAGAAAAAACATAGACAAAATATTTAGTTTTATTTTATTGGTAGTTGAATCATTCTTGCAAACCAATGACTCGAAGGGATTCGATAATTCTTGTGATTCGACTCGAAGAAGTCTGACTCGGCTGGCATAAATTTTAGATTATTCTGACTCGAAGGGCTTGTGACTTGATTCGACTCGTGCCTCGACAAATATGACTCGGTCACATCACTGTCTTGTTTTCCAATCAATGTCATTCATTTAAAGATTAATTTTTTTTTCAAACGTAACTTCTGTTGTAATGATTGCTAGGATTGTATTTTGAAAAACTTGTGATGTTTTTCTTCCCCATCCCCCGACGTGATGAAGTATTGCTTTGCCTCACACTCACTGTGAGCATCAGCGTTTGCTGCCGCATGCGGTGTCCAATGTAAACAAGCTCTCTGAAGTCTGAACCGTGGTCGGCTCGAGTACGAAGGTGCAGGCTGGTCGTCAGACGCGGCGTTGTTGGATATGAATTTTCTTCAAAAAACGTAGTTGTTGAAGTTATCGAGCGACGTATGTCGAATTCCATTCCATGTTATCGAGTGTTATTTGTTGCAGTCATCTACTGTGTCACCAGGAAGTGAGACGTTCGAAAATCAAGCTGACGAATCATCATGTGATGTTCATCTCATGGCTTTCTTCATGCAGAAATAGAGTTCACTCGCCGAAATCACTCCATTACGTTTTGTTTATCATACTGTTGTATATGGGAAGTTTTGAACGTATTTTCTGTTTGCAGTTCCCTTTCGTGACACTTTATTCTTCATATATGCGATCAGTCCTATCACAATATGTTGATGAGTGGATGTTGCAGTTGACTGCATCGCCTTGAACTACTGAGGCAAGCACAAGAGAAAGATGGTAAGTCGGGGCATTTAACTAACAGAAAAGCAACCAGCAGCAATAGAGTTCTCTCGACGAGTTCACTCTTTGCTTCCACTAGTCACCACATTCGATTCAACCATCAATCGCAACTACAGTCCAACAGTGTATCAGTAGATCACCCATTGAGTTCACTGTATTGATAAGCTCCTAGGTTGCACTATTATTATATGGGGATGAGTGAATTCCGATAATTCGCTTGTGGTGACCATCACAGTGACTTGTTACTCATAGGCACCATCTAGCGGTGACCATTTATTTACATGTGGCACCATCTCTAGGCCGCCACATGGAGTATTTAGTTCTAGAAAGGATAACTTTTCATTCATTCATAATGTCATGACTTATAAGAAATATGATGTCTACCTATCGCGCAAATATGATTGGCGTCATGTCACTGACACCATAATTCAGCTTTACAGGATTGTGGACCTGGGAATTGAACTAAAGTCAATGTCTGTAAGATCCCTAAGGTGTACATTGCCCTGTTTGCTTCGAAAGCTTCGTATTGCAGCAAGGGTTCTCCTCAAAAGAGCAAATCTGAGCTTTGTTCTAATGTAAGTCATGACAGATGCATATGGCTCTCTGCATTTTTCAGCATTTTTTCAGCCAGTCTCTTGTTGATTCTGGTGCCATCTTACTACTTGTTGTGAAGACAAGGAGATTGAATGAAGACTTCTCAATGTCAATCACTCCTTGGTTATACTTATCCTTCTTCTTTTTATCATGGTATTGGTAGATCTATGAAAGGGACTTATCAGAATAAGACTGTGAGGTAGGATGTGTGTTCCTTACGTCAAAGAATGTTTTCTCACAGCTATTCCACAGTCCTTTCGCAGAAATATCCAACCTTGCATTGTCAGCAGTATTGACTTTTCTTTCAAAATCATTTTCATTGATTGGCAAAAGTGTGGGTTCTATGTGAGCATCTCTACAGATCTCATTATCTGTGCCTCAGAGTCTCTCACTGAGTTATGCCTCATTGAATTGTGACCACCCAGTTTACATCTGAGGCCGTGATCCACAGAGTTAGTCTCTTCATAGACACAGTGGGTGGGTATTCCTTTTATCTTCCATCCATATCTCATGCAGAAAAAAATAGTTTCAACTGGACTGTTATATTCTGGTATCCCAATGTTCTACATTACTTGTTTTCCACTCTTTTTTAATCTTGCTAAAAGTATTACTTTAGCATAGGTTATAAGCTGATTTTGATGAAATTTAGTCTGAGTGTTATTAATTCAATTGCCATGACTGGGTTAAGATATTTTGCTCATCACTCTTGTTTATTTAGCCCTTCTTTGTCTCATTTAGCAAGTATGTCTTATATCATGTTATTAAATTAGTTTCCACTGTCATTGTTCGATAACATACATTATCATATATAATGCTAAATTTACACAAAACTAGGGTAGCAATGATATTCATCAAACAATTATTCTCCCTGTTTCGTGGTCCATAATGCTTTCAAGAATGATGTAATAAACTACTTGTTAGTGTAATTTTCTAAGATTTTTAAAATATTACTCATTTAGATGTGTATTGTCTATTTGTGCAATGACCGTTGACATCTTTACATTAAAAAATAATAATTTTCATGTCTTATTTTGAAACTTTTTTTGCATTATCCAATAAGATATGCAAGTCTAGACAATGAAAATAGAAAGTTAATTAAATATATTATCAACCAGTGTTGCTATCCACCACTTGCCTTTGTTCAGTGAATAGCCATTGCCTTCTGATGTTTACGCTTTCTCTAAACTTTGTTGTCCTTTTGTGCAATATTATTTCGCTCCCCTTTTGAGCTATCCTGACTACCACATGGCCTATGATGAAACCACCCAATTTTGACATAATTCACTTTACTTGAAACTCCTGTGGTTTTAAAAAATTATTAAAAGCATTTAATTAAAATGCAATTGTTAAAGTGTTTTACCTCCTTTAAAAAATGTTTGATTTTACTCATTATGAATATTTCTTTATTTCTGTATCAGGCCTACTTCAAAATTTGATGAACACAAAGTTTTAGATATAAGTCATTGCTACGATAAAAGAGTGTTCAAATCAAAAGTTAATGCATTGTACTATATCATTCCAAGAATTTGACAAAAGTCCTTAGTTAAACAAAAATGTTTTAATGAAACTGGTTTTATGATGTATTGGTTTCAACTATAATGTTTCCTCTAAAACTGGTTTGGAGAATACTTATGTGACCCAGCACAGTTTCCATTCCCATGTTTTAATCTTAGCATGATAGTCATGGCCAGTGACCACAGCAAATCTTTTTTTACCATCTTTGCTGCTACATTTTATGATTGTAATAGACTTATAAATGGTATTCATCTGCTTAGCAAAGCTTCTGTATTTTAAACTAAATGGCCAAACTAATGGAATGTACATTGGCTATGACATGATTTATAAGTGATTACTTACTAAGCCAGGAATACAATTCATAGATGTTACTTGAAGTTTCTATTATCATCTTTGTTTTCTTTCGCTATGTTTTTCTTACTAATATTTCCTATGTAAGTGATAGCTTTGCTAGAATTCAATAAGGTCTGATGTTACAAAAGTCATTTTGTTTCAATGTTGATTACCTCTAACAACAAGACTTTTGTTTTGAATATAATTTACATATGGTCATTTAAAACACTGTTTGCAGCTTTAACTAAGTGGTATTTTATGCTAAGCGTTCGTTTTGATTAAGGAGATTTTTAATTCTTCTAAAACTGACATAGGGTTTTACACATGACCTTGTAATTACAGGAACCTTTCTCACAAAATTTTAGCATTTTGGCAGATTAAAAATCACCTTGTTTGTTGTGGTTTGAAATCCAGTACATTTTTTTACATGAACACTGTGTTAAACATTATTCACTGTGACAGTATTTGTGGTGGAGAAGCAAAATATTTTTAAAAATACAGTCAGTCATGTAGTGCTGTAAATTGCAAAAGAGCTGACTTCTTTTGTGAAAAATTACTAGCTGACATGGCATATGTTTACAGATTATCCTGCTCTGAACAAAGGATATTTGTCTGTGATCTGTTTCATTTTCTGCTATTTAAGCATTTTTGCTGTATTTACTACTGAACTCAAGAAGGAAATGATTTAATAATATGATTGCTAGAACCAATGGCCAGAACATCTTCTGCTAGCCAAGTGTCTCTGATCTCTTTGTCACAGCCTGAAGTGACTGTTGATGAAAATGCCAGTTCTGTGAAAAGCTCAAGCAAGAATAAGCCAAAATTTCCTAAAGTACGCCAAGCATTTTTTAGAAAAACACATAAGAAACCAAGCATCAAGAGAAGAAAGATTGGGATTATTGAGACAAATGTTGATATCCTCAAGATCAATCACAGTAATGGTAATTCAAGTCTTTTCCAAACCAAGCTTGTGTCAAATGGGAATACAGTAGAAAAACAAAATTGTCAAGCAACAAATCAAATACATGAGGGTAAGTCAAATGGTGTTCCAAAAAAATCACCTGCTGAAGCTGCAAGGTCAACTTCTGCTGCAAACAATCATGTTTCACCCAATTTTTCTGCATGGTGGAAACCACAATCAAGAAAAACAAGACTTGAGAATGTTGTAAAAAATAAGAAAAATGAGTCAGATATACAGCATCAATTTAAACTGAAGCGTAAAAACTCAAAGGAAAGGTTTACCTACTTAGGTCTACTGATACCTGCCATGATTCTTCATCCAACAACACATGGGGTAAGTGTTTAAAAGTTTTTTTTATACGGAATGATTTTCGTGTTGAACAGATGATGTTTGATTAATATGTTTGGATTTTGATTGGATACTTGTTTGCATTTAGCTGTTAGTGATGTAAAGATTTTATTTCAGAAAGACAGCGTTACACAAAAGTTTGCAAATTCATTAGATCACAATGTTCAGCTAAAACTGGCTGCTGCTCACATAAATGATGCAATGAAAGGTCGTGGAAAGTTTGGTGAAGCTAGAGCATTTTTTAAGTCTGAATATGTAAAAAGGTAGGTGCACTATGCTGTTTGTGTAACCGTTTTTTTAATACTCACAACAGAGTAATTCAATGTTTTCATTATGTATTGATTATTCCAAAAGTAATTTCGTGCTCATTAGTAATCTTAACTATAAATATTTTTCTGTTTACACTGATACTTATCAAGCAATATCAAAGCAAAGGAACTAAAACATCGTGGCATTATACATGTTTGCTGTGAAAATGTAAATGCAATGCCTTCCTTATCACCAACAAACTTACTACTACTATACATGATAATAAACTTAATTCTAAGCTCCAAATAGAAATGTTAGTAACACAACATTATGAATCATGTAGAAAAATATATTTTTGTTCAAAATAAAAAAAACTACCCTAACATTTTAATTTTCAGATTTGTTTATTTTAGTTTTTTTATTCTTATTTGACTTACTTAATACTTAACTAGAGAAGTGTCAATAAAATTACTTTACTTCCTCTAATTAGATTGCACTATAAAGCTGCAATAGCCCATAATTATAGCAAAACTAATATGGATATTCTCTGTTCAAAGTACTGAATTAAAAAAATTCCTGAGTTATTTAAATGATTAGTTGCAAATTTTATGTACTTTTTTCACAACTATAAACCGCCTGAACACTTTGACAATTACTTATGTAATATTGCATCAGTTCACAGTAAAGAAAGGTAGTGACTATTCATCTGCCTGGCATGACACAGTTTGAATTAAACGTTCAGTATGTCACTCAAGCGGCAACAATGTCTTAGCGAATGTGTTTGAGATCTGCTGTGCCAAAGGTTGTCGGTTTGGCTCACACCTTGGAGACATTCGTTTTGGTAGTTTTGGTTGCATGTTTCAATTCATGAGACCACTTTTTCTTTTCTTTTTTCAAAAGTTTCAGAACTTTTGGTTTGGGGGTTATGTTTAGGGGTTAGTGTTAGCATTAGGTTAGCGTTAGGGTTAGGACTACAGTTAAGGTTAAGTTTAGGTTTTAGGTTTACCTTTTACATTTACTATGTTTCTACCAAGCCTACTGCACTCTCCTTGTGCATTACTGTCAGGTTACAGGTGGCGGCTAATTAAGGTTTCAAATATGAAGGTCCACAGGCAGACCTGTAGCCACTGCCATAAAGAAACAAGGGTTCCTTCGTCACAAAAATAAAATTTAATCAGAATGAAAGCATTTTTGATTCAGTTTTCTTTGATGTATAATGATGGCAAAGGTTTTTCTTTGATATTGTGCTTGTTACTAAGTTCTGTCTGATCTTGAAATGAATTGTTACATTTCCCACTTCACTTGAAACGTCTTCGGTTTAGTATTGACTTAAATGCCAGCATTAGGGCCGGCTGAGTAAATGGCCCTCAAGGTCATGCACCCACTCTTTGTATCTCTAATATGTATTTCACCAATTTGCAGAATTCTCATGTCTTACATTGTTTTCCTTGTTGCAATAAATTTTTCTGCCCTTTCATGTTTTGTTGTTTTTATTCCTTTTCTGTTACATTGTTGTTTGAGTCACAAAAATGCATGAACAACTGCGCCTATTTGTGTATTCAAATTGTTTTACTTGTATCGCCAATGTCTATTAACTACTAGAAATTTGTCAAAGAAACAAAAAAATATTACCTGACTGAAAATATTTTCTGCATAACTTCTGTTCACCTGCGTAGAAGAAACAATTAATGTTGTTTTTTTTCAACAAAAAAACTGATTGAATTGCATGGCTGGGTGGTTTTTGTTCATCTGTAACTTAAATATTTTTGAATTGTCAATGCAAAGCTATACTGTGAATTAGTCCCAGGTTTTCGTTGGACTTTATAGATCACTTCATACTGCTTGAAGAAAAAAAATTTAGTGGAAAATTGCTGTGCAAACATTCATAAAAACGTACGAGCAAGCCGTTGTTTTTTTGCAGCTTCACGTTCATTGTATATGGTCTGAGTGCTCATGCATGTGAGATGAAACGTTTTCATTTGTTACAATTGCGCATAAGTGGACCTCAGGTCTTTGACATACAACCTTTGTCTTTGAAAATGATATTTTTATTGAAATGTGTGTTTTGTTGTTGCTATTTCTAATTTATATACATTAGAGATAATGTCTAAAAAACAAGCAATGGCATTTTTTTCAGTTTTTCCAAGCACTTCCATTGTGTGTTTATGTGTGTGTGTGTGTGTGTGCAAAACCTCTATGAGACAAGATGATCAGTGTGAGAAAAATTCAAAGGAAGTTCAGGCAAACGTAAGCATCACTGAGTTGCTTTGTCATCAATACGTGACTCTTCACATTACCTGAGTATTCCCAGGTAAAGTGTGGCTAATATCCCAGGACTAGGTTTAGCTGCCAGGGCTGACAAAGAAGAGAAATAGTTTCCATCAGTTGCTAATATCCTAACTGCATTGCATGGCTTAAAGAGCTCATTCTGCTCTTATAAGAGACTATTTGATCCATAGCTAAGACCCTAACATGTACCGCCACTCTGAGCCAAAATGGACCTGGGAATAATAATTACCAGAGGATGTTGCAGTTTTCCCAAAAAGTGGACTCTAAAACTATAGGCACGTCATTTTTTGCTGTTTACCACCATTCACAGGACATTAATCCTTTTCATTGTTTTTTTTTGTGTTTGGATATGTATGTTTGGGAAGCATCTATTCTAGTTGAATGATCAAATCTCTCTCAATCATGTTTTCTGTGAAATCAAGTACTTTAGGCTTGTGACACTGAAGGTCAAACACAATAACCAAATTTAAATATAAAATTATAATCTACAGTACGTTTTTTAGTGCCATTTCAACCTCCACTGTACACAGAGATATTGTCAAAAAGTGTTTTTACATGTTTGATATAATTCATGTTACAAAAGTTATTATTGCCATAATTTGCTACGATTTCCTTCTGATCACACTGTTTTTGTGTTGAAAACAATGACCACATTTTCTTTAGATGTTTCCGAATTACCAACAGTAAAATTTGGGCTGGAGTCATGTATCTTACCATTGCAGTTCATTGCTTAATGATGCTTTGGGAACAACCTGGAAACCCAGTGCCCATTGGTGTGAAGTGGTAAGCTGTAGACATCAGAAATGAATGGAGATTTAAACAGCAACATTGTGAAACACTTATTTAATCCATAGATGACACTACTTTTAGCCTTTGTAGCCTATGAAGTACTGATTTTAGCTTGCTCTATTGTCACCAACCTGAATAGAGGGTAATTATCACTAGCGTACGGAGGGGGTAGGCCACTGTGCCATGGCCACCCCCTCAGACCCTAAAAATAAAAAAATGTAAAAACAATATTGTCTAAAACTTGCTTCCAGAATGCACAAAAATGCATATTTTTAGGTGCAATTTTGCAAAATTTTCCCAGGGGGATGCCCCTGGACCCCCTTAGAATGGTCATGCCTTTGGCACTTCCCCGAAAGTTGATTTGTGACATCACACGATTGTGAAGAAAATTGGCCTCCCCCTCGGAAATTTTCTGCGTACGCCACTGGTAATTATTCTATTGTTTCTAGATGTGACTAATTTTATTTCTATACCCTTCTCTTAATTTTTAAGGGATCATTGGGAAGTGAATCCTGCTGTATTGACAATTGACGCATTGTGTCTTTTAATATATGCTGTTGACCTTGCTTTGCACACTGCATTCCTTTCTCTGAGGAATGTTCTATTTGCAAAAGAAAAAGTTTGGATCAGGTGAGATACACGAAGATTTAAAAGTGCTTTTCTCCTGTAACTGTCATGTGCATATGATGTAAGTGCGCTGTCTTGAAAAATGTGTTAGCCATGCATGAACACAACGATTGCTACAGAGATGCTAGTGACCAACAAATATTTTATTAACTAATGCTTGAGACTGTATGTTTATCAATGGCACCTTCGCTTCAATATCATTTTGTGCATTCCACTTTTTTCATTCACACATAAAAAGAAGCTGCGAGCTTCTTTTTCCCGATGTTCAAACGCAGTAAAGAATGTACTTTTTCGTTCCTTCTGTATGTCCACGTATGCATCGCAATTATGGTGTAATTTCAGGAAGGCATACATGCAGAGATTGCGTGTAGTCTATAATTTTGGGTGCAGGGCTCTATACAACCTACCGTGGCGAGCGAGTGTTAGTAGTCATCAGGTTCAATGCAACATTCCTAGCGTTGAAGCCATATTGAGAACAAATGTGTACCTGTTTCTTGAACGATGCAAAAAGTCTAACAACCTATAGTTGCGTGCTTTGATGCAGTCAGATTGTTTATATTCGTCCTTATTCCTTGAACACTACCGCACTGTGCTTTGTGACTGACTGCTCGAACGTTACAGTTTTTATTCGTTTGAGGGCGTGGGCACTGTGCATGCCACAACATATTCGTACTTTACCTGGCATTGACCAGGGTTGGACTCAGTGTCCTACTCTGGATGTAGTGTTGTACCTAGTGTTACGGGTAAGCGAACGATGGTGTTAAGAAATTTCATGTAACTAGGAATACATATAATAGAATATCGAATCCCTTGGATTCGAATCCTGCAGTATTCGAATCCAAAAATCAGAGTTTTTCCGAATATTTAGATTCGAAATAAATTTGGATTAAATAAACGTGAAAAATTGCGAAGTTGGCAAAACAAATAATTTCACTAAATTTTGCAGTGGCACTCTTTGCGCTCCTGAGTAAAAGAAAGGAACACTCAACAAGTTCAAGGCATTGCGTAGCGACGTAACGAGCTAATTAACAGGTCGTGTGATCGCTTATCGACGTTCTCAAACTCTAGGCGATCAGCTCATTTTACTGCTAACAAGTTATTCCGGAATAGGATTCGATTCTGGATTCGAAATAAAGATTCCGGAATATTCCAGAACCTCTAAATGTTCCATAATGCACATCCCTAGCAGTAACCCTGTGGTTCTACCTACAACGCCGTTGTAAAACGTTTTGTTGTGTCTGCTTTTATCAATCTGCGTTGAACAGACAGTGTGTACTTGTACTCCATGGACTTAGCGTCTGTTTCAAAATATTAAAATCAAATTAAAAACATAGGCATTAAAATCTTTTTAAAATTGCGGCCTGCTGGTTGTGTTTTTACTTTTTCTGGAAAGCACAACTTTCATCCCAGAATTGTTAAAATTGAGCTAATTTGTTCTCTTTAGTAATGTGAAAGAACACATGCATATAAACATTATCAGGAAAAGAAAACGTTGTAAAGAAATTTTTAGCTTTTACTGCAGTAGAAAAATCCTTAAATGCCTTGTTATGAAGACACTTGCAACATGATTAAGCTTGTGAAACTAATTTTAAACGAAAACAAGTAGATTTGTGTTTAGTGATTTTGCATGACATTGAAATGCAACGAACTGCTTGGGATGGTCTCCCAATGTTTGCATCTTACTGTGGAAATAAAATATAGTTCACTGCTCCTTTTTCTGCTACTAGCATGGTATATGTTGTTTCAGATTGGAGATTGTTTTTACTATTTTCTTCATTATTGATTTTGTTGTACTTCTTGTTGAACAAGGAACACAAACGGTACGTTATATTTTTGTTTTATAGGTCCACTTGTCCATGTGACAGTAGATTTTTGATGCAACTTTTAATTGCAAGAAAGTATCTCAATGAACGCAGTAGTTACTTTTATTTCACTGATTTATGGTTTCATTTTTAAAACTACGCAATGTTTTTATGCTATTGAAATTGTTTTTTTTTTCAGAGATTACTGTGTCCCTTTCGTTGTTTTCGCGCCTCCATGCTTTTGTGCAAATCGAAAAATGTTTCACATGTTTTCACGGTTTTACTCAGCATCGTGACCAAGCTTGGAAAAGTAAGGAGTTAACTTTGTGTGTTTCTGTGTGTTGCAACATATGACATTTGCGTGATAATATTTGAAAAACTGGTTTGTGGATTTTGACGTAATATTAAATTTAGATTCTTTACTGTTGAGGTAAATCTACGATTGATATATTTGTGTTTGTTATTTTTTCAGGTTTTTTTGATTATTGCAATTTTTATAACTACCTTCGCATCTGTCGGCCTCCATGTTTTCATGGGTGATTATCACTCGCTCACACAAACCTGCGGCAACGAGACGGCCAGGTAAGGCGGCCGGTGGCGAACTGGGTTTTTGTGTTGAACGGATATTTACTAGTTGAAAAAAAGCTTTCACAAAGCACACGGTGTCAATTCTTGATATCAGCATAGCATATTTGATGGAACCAGGTTTTGGGTTGGCACTTACAATCTCAATCCTGCTTCTTTCAAGAGGTGTAAGAACCTATGCCGACAAGCGTTCAATAATGATTGGTATTGGCATTTAACAGCGAAGTAGCTTCCACTTTCGGCTTAGAATTATAACCTTTCTTTCAGCTGGAATTCATTGATGTTAAGGTTCTTGTTCGTGGGATGATAAAAACAAATGCCAACTTTTATGATGTCCGCTGATTTTTAAATCTACTTTATACAAGCTAGGAGCCGCATGAGCGCTCTGCGATCCACTGCCACGCCCAACACTTATCAGGACACTCAGTTTACAGCAAGTAAGACTACGATCGCAAACTATTGCCATCCAACGGGTAAATCTATATGGGTGACCTGAATTTGAATATTGAATTGAGTGTCACGTGACCTTGTCACTTGCAAATGTTCTTCTATTCTTTCCTAAACTACGGCGTCAGATGTCCTGATGGTGGCAGTTATCCGAAGATGGCAAACGATCTGAATGCAGATGATACGGTGCGGTGTGACAAAAACATCATTTATTTTAATATTTACACCAGGCACGAAGTCCACAGAGCACAAGCACACACTGTCTGCACAACGCAGGTAAAAACGGACACAGAACGTTCTGTAACGGCGTTGGAGGCAGAACACAGTTGTTCGCTAACTCGTAACACATTGTACAGAAACAACATTACAGACACTTTCTTAAGGTAGTTGTTCGCCAACTCGTACACTTGCTGCAACACTACATCCAGAGTAGAACACGGAACGCAAATTGTTAAAATTATAGTCCAACCCTGGCCAAGGCCAACTGAAGTACGAATGCGTTTTGGCCTGCACACGTCCTCAAACTAACACTGTAACGTCCACGCACTCAATAACAATGTAGAATGCGGTTGTGGTGTTCAAAGAATAAGGGCGAATATGAACAATCTGACTGCATCAAAGCACGCAACCAATCGTTTTTAGACTTTTTGCATCGTTCAAGAAACAGATAGGCATTTTTTCTCAATAAGGCCTCAAAGGTAGGAATGTTGCATTAAACCTGATGACTACTAACACTTGCTCTCCAGCGTAGGTTGTATAAACCCTTGCAACCAAAGTTATGGACCACACGCCGTCACTGGATGCATGCCTTCCTGAAATCACACCATAAATGTGATGCATGCATGAATATACAGAAGGAACGAAAAAGTACATTTTTCACTGCGTTGAAACATCGGGAAAAAGAGGCTCGCAGCTTGTTCGCTGCACAATATTGATATCGCAGTTGTCTCTGAATGTCTTTGTCATCTGAAAGCTCAGTATCTAGTACAATGCCCACATATTTGCAGTGGTTAACAGATTTTTACTTTGTCCACTCACTGTCAGCAACGAGACTACCGTGCTTTTGGCGCTCATATCCTTAATGGTCATAACAACAGTTTTGCTGCAGTTGAAAATGACTCCATGCGATTCTGCATAAGTCTGATACGCATCTAGTATACTATGCAACCCACGTACACATGGACAAAACGCACAATATCATCAGCAAATATCAAGTGGTTCAACAGGACTTTATCAATATAACATCCAGCTTTAATGTTGTTTAGTTCAATAGATAAATCATCTAAATATACAGCGAACAAGTATGGATTCAGTACTCCCCCTTGTCTAACCCCATTAGTGACATGAAAGGGTTCAGACAAATGCTTGCCCATTTTATTTGCATCGTTTGTTCATTGTACCAATGTTTCAGCAGCTGCACAAAACACATTGTGCGTTAAACCTCATGCTGCTACATGTTTTTTAATGCGATTAATCTGAAAAATGTTGACTGTGCTGGCTTTGGTCATGTGCGCGCTTAATATTGCGCGGAAAATCTGACAAAAATCATGTTAGTTTTTTTTGACATTACCTGCATGCGCGTTGTCTACGCTGGCCTTGCTCAAGGCTTGCAAGACAAAACATTTGAACAGCCCTACGGCTTTGCTTCTGCTAGAAAAGTGAATTTCTGGAGGGAATAGAAGATAATTGAAAACCTTGTAGTGAATGAAGTAGCTTGAATTTTTTTATTTTCAGTTGACTACTGTTTTGTAAACTGTCCTCTAGAAAAAGTATTGTTTTTTTATTGTTTGTGGAAATATCTAAACACGTTGCAGGCAGTCAAAAGTAGAATCGCTGAAAAAATACGAAATACGCGAAAGGTGCCTTGCTTGTTTGTGAAGTTAATCTTTGTTACCAAAAAATTTGTCCGAATCATTCAACTTCTTGATTTTCAGCTGGAACTGCACCAACATATACAGCGGGTAAGTCTTGTGTAAGCCAAGTTGTAATGATTTTTTTATGTCGCACGTGCGGACTTTTGATTATTTTGATGTTTACGAAAAGAACACTTTGGAAATCTGATTTTGCGACACATCAAACCTTGAGAGCATTTTTTGCGCTGCATTTCAGTTACATGAACAAACCAGAAGCTTCTTAACTTCTCATTTTAAAGAATAGTGTATGGAGGCACTTGAAAACGAACAGTATGTTTGAATAGTGTCAACGTCAGTCAAAATATCTGTAAATGTTTTCAGACAGTTTTTTTTCAGCGACGTAACAATGATATTGCTGAGGTATCAGCTGTTTTTTTCTTCTGCATTACCATACACATTACTCTCAGGCTGCCTTTAACCTGCTTCTTGAAAACGCGTTGTACACTTTCGTTCACTTTGGCCGTTACAACTTCATATTTGGACATTATGTTTTTTTATTTTCCAGAGCGTTTGACCACGTCGCCGTCGCAGCACTTCACATGTTCGTTTTAATGTCAACAGAAAATTATCCTGTAAGTGCAGCGGCCACAACAAGCGCTGCGTTCACTTGTGGAGGCACGGGACGAATTTCAGTTTTTGTGTTTGTTTCTTTTCCTTCAGGAATTCATCATTCCAGCTTTCAACAAAAGCTGGCCAAACTTCATTTTTTTCGGCTTATACTTGTACGTCGGCGTGTTTTTTCTGACGGCGATACTGCTGGCCATCATCGTCGAGAGTTACTGGGACTACAGCAAGCGACACGTGAAGGAAGAACGGAGGTTTGCGGCAACGACACTGTTCCTATCGCTTTGCTGCTCGAGAGAGTAAACGCTTTGTGACGATTGCACTGACAGCTTGCGAGTTGTGCCAAGTTGTACGAGAAGATTGATTTTGTTTGCTGGCGGACGTTGTACGCGAACGAGACCACACGCTAAGGTACTAAAGACTGGCAATTTCTTTGTGCAGACAGCAACGAGAAGAACTGGCCAAAGCGTGGAATTTAATGGATCCGTTGGGAAACGGGCAATTATCGATTGACGACACAAAAGTTTTACAGCTGTTCGCCATTTTAAAACCGAAGGTGGGGTTAAGATGTTCAGGAATTATGAGCGTTTTCGAAGAATGCCTTTTATATCGACCCCGACCGCTCGCAAGTGGATAATTTTAAATGTTATTTTTCGTCTCGATTTCCGTTTATTGCAAAGCACGAAAAACCTTGTACAAAAGAGTTTAATTAAAGTCGCAAAATTAAGGTTTACCTGCGCTTTAAACTAGTTTGTTGCCTTCTAATGTCAAATCACGCAAATAGGTCCCTTGCCAAAAGAATTTTAGGCATCTTTGTGTTTGTTTTCCGAGGTCAATGCATTTCGGCAACTGAAACACGGAGCTGAAGAATTCGCGGTGTTGTTTCACCAGACATGCGCTGACAGTCGCTTGTAGCACTCGGTTGACCGGTTGTTGTTTGTGGCAAATAACGAGCAAAGGTTTTAGCGGAAAAATGCACCAAACGCTTTGTTCTTCACTGATGTCTAACTTGAAAAAGATTCGTTACAATTCGAATAAAGAGCAAAAAGGGGAACTGAGGTTTCTTCTAAAATTCAGTCAACAATTTTAACAATTTTGTTTCGAGGTGTTTCCTGTGTCAGTTGAAGTTAGGTCCAAACGCTATGACTGCGTACACTTTAAAGATTTTTCGTCCTGTTTATTAAACACCAGCGTGGCTAAATTCGTTTTTGGCTCAGAACACCGCTGAAGAAAATCAGGAACTGATTAAATACATGAGCATGTACGATGACGGCGTCATTGACTCATACGACTGGACGACGAAACTAATCGAAAGCCTGAGCTTCGTGTTCGAGGACGAAGGCGTGAGTTCCGAGCACAGGACCCCGCTGTGCTGTTCGCTGTGGTCGAAGATACAGAACGCGTGCAAACGCTTCATCCATGTAAGTTGCGCGGGTGGTGGGGGGCGTTTTCTGGAGATAGAGACGATTTGCAAGGCGAAAGCTTCACAGGATAGTTTTTTTTTTCTAAAATCTGGCGTCGGCGCGGCGAACGTATGCGCCTGGTCACGTGATTTCTTCCAGCTGTCGTGCTTGTTTTTAATTTACCTCCGCTATCCGAATCGCAAAAAGGACAACAGCCGAATGACAACCTTCAAATGCCGTTAATGATGTTGAGAAACTCTGTTTTCTAAGCGGCCTTCGCAAATACTAACCTGACTAATACTCCGCGAAGCATACTCTATGGCAAATTCTCTAAGGCATTCGCTTCTGCCAAGCTGTCACGCGGCCGTCGCTTGTTTGAGTTGCGCCAATAAATTTCTCGGCTGCACCGACTACTGCCCGGCCACAATTAAAGTGTGTCATTCAGTAAATATTTACGATCCGAATCGCCTTGACTGTTGATCCGGCAGTTTACCGTCACTCCCTTATCTTTCGATGCGCTACTTAAAACTTATATTATTCTTCTATTGCTCATAAACGGACCCTGTTTTGAAAAACGCCGTTATTAGCTCAAAAGTCCAATTTTCAACAAGTGCGGTGGATGTCATCGATTTTCTATCATGTTTTTCTTGTCTGATATTCGCCGCTTAGTTTGAATCTGTTTTTTTTCTGTGAAATGTGTCTGTGCCAGGGGCAGATCCAGCCAGTAAAGGTAGGGAGGCGATTTGAGTAATATTTGGTAGTCAAGTATCATAACAACTTCGTTACTGCAAGAGAAATGAAGTATAGGCCTTCTTCACAAAACCGCTGTGACAAAACAGTGGGCGACAAAATGGCCATATATCGCGAAAGTTGTTTTCCGTATTGTCCAAAATCATGGTGAAAAAAGTTACTTTTTTAGGTTTTAGGGGAGGCGACCCCCCCCTCTGGATCCGCCCCTGGTCTGTGCTTAAAGAGTTTTACCCCTAACATCTGTGTCTCAGGCGCACATCTGGCAAATTCACACATTATCATTTTCATGCAGGCCAAAGCTACAAACATCGCCGTACTCGTTCTCATCATTCTACACAGGTACAGTATGAGTCACCACGTGACAAACCTGTTTAAACTTGTTTCCCAACGATATTTTGCTGAGCATAACAGAGGGATGGGAACTACTTCGTCCCTCAGCTTTCTTCTGCGCTTGCTCTGTGGTCGAGCTGAGACCAGGGATGTAGTGCTCACAAAAAAGGTGTGAGAACGCATCCAAAAAAATAGCCATTTTAAAACAGCTTCCAACTCATTTTAAAGCTAAACGTGAAAAAGGTGTGGTAACGCCGTTCCCACGCGTTCCCGCTCCACTACACCCATGGCTGAGACCCCATGAAGCACCCAAACCAGTGGCCATTATGTGCATGTCGTGTTCTGACGGGAATATTTTCTGAATTACGGTTCTTTTCCAGTTTTATCGCCTTTTCATTTCAAAATAACTTTCACCTTTGTCCGATATTTTCACCTCGGTGAGCTTAAAATACCCGGCAGTATTACTCAGAAGCCACATACCTTGTTTTCGTGTACAGTGTGTATATATATAGAAACACTTTCGAAAAGAGATCTGCTGTTTGTTGATGTATTGTATTGAGTAACGTCGTCACTCCCACACGCAAGTCGCGTGAATTTAAGTATGCATCGCAGTAACATGAAATACGCAAATACATGAAGGAAGACGAGGATACATACATCGCGGTAGTAGAGAGTATACGTTTGATGGCGCAAATACATTTACTTTGATGAAACACAAGCTTTTGAGA
>Ga0210059_1006219_pt1 | contig 19186 bp, 12 predicted proteins | sample Ectturendosymbi2_FD_188042 | JGI IMG/M metagenome (GOLD analysis project Ga0210059, IMG submission 188042) | Ecteinascidia turbinata endosymbiont from Florida, USA - Sample 2 (SPAdes) (version 2) | ecosystem: Host-associated > Tunicates > Ascidians > Unclassified | place: Key West, Florida... | reverse complement strand
TATTGTGCCATTGTGTTTTCATTTGCTCCAATGTTCGCTAATGGTTGGCTTACTGCATGCGATGGCTTTTATGATGCTTCTGCTTGTTGGCTGAGTCATATGAAACAATAAACCATTGACCATTGAAAAAAAACAATAAACCATTGACCATTTTACCTCTATTATTTTAATGCAGATGCGAGTTTTCAAACTAGCGAAATCCTGGCCAACACTCAACATGTTAATCAAGATCATTGCCAATTCCATGGGTTCACTTGGAAATCTTACTCTAATATTGCTCATTATCCTCTTCATCTTTGCTGTTGTCGGAATGCAACTCTTTCGTGATAAATATGGCCTCATAATGGTGAGTCTTGCTGCCGTGGAATTAAAAAATTGTATAATTAGGACAGGAAGAGAAATTTTAATGTGACGATTGGATGACCTACCCTCACGTATTGACGGTTCATCATAAAAGTTTGCAGTGAAAAGCACGCTTTCAAAACTTTCGAAGTCTGCAAGGCAATGAGCTGAGTAACCAGCTTTGGAAAGACACCATCTTAGGAATTAAGGCTGTATGTGTTTGTTGGAAAATTACCTGGAGGACCGTGAAAGCCGACTGCGGACTGAAAACATTATAACTATGAGAGCGTCTCCCCCTGCAGAGTACAAGTTTTAACTTTGATGATGGTGAAGCTGGGAAGAAAGGATAATGTGTAGATTGCTCGCAGATTGTCAATTTTTTACTGAACAAGACAAATACCCGCTGCCAAAAATTTCCGACCTTGTCAATAGTCTTGTGCAATTCAAGGTGTTTCAACGTTTCACTTGAAAAGTGCGTATCGTCAGATTCCGATATCTGAGTGCGACTGAAAAGATACTGCTTTTGAAGTACCCGGAAAACTCTGAGAGTTTTCCTGTGTTCCGTTTGGTCCAGAAAATCTGGCATTACAGAGAATACACGGAATGTTCGCGTCCTATGTGAAGTGGTTTCCCCGTCTTGCTGACCGTGTTCATCGTCTTCGAAAAGTGCCATGTTTTCATGCGGACGAAGCGTAAATAACAGACGCCAACATCAAGAAAGATATTAAACACGCTAGCTGACGCGTTATTTACGTTTCCACGCCCTTCTTAGTATAGTGGGATGCCTCAGCTGTGGCAGTGTTTGCAACCCTGAACCAAGGCGGTAGAGCGGTGGTGTACATGTCGTGAACTTCACAACGAAGCGAGCTGAGTTATCCGGCAGTCGAAAAACTTTGTCAATCACCGAAGCGGTGGTGCTTTAAGTGGACTCATTTGCTTAAACCGCAGCATGTTACCTTGATCGCTTATCAACGTTCAGATGCTTTCATGCTGAAACCGCGCAAATGACAGATGCCGGTGACATACTGGGAAATGGTTTTAGAGGATGCTTTGTATACATCCCGTTCTCTGCTCCGTATCGTTATGAAGAAGATACCGCACGAGTTTTTTGAAGTTTGCACATCGATTACCAAATGGAAGAGCGTTGCTTGCTTGGCTGTCTGCACCAGGGTTGCCAACTCTTCTCACAACAAATATACCAAATCTAGTCTAATAATAGTCCAAATACATATACCAAATTCACATCTGTAACAAAAACTTACAACTTAATGCTGTTTTTTCAATGTTTTTTTTTACTATTTCACTTAGTGTAGTAGATTATTAAAACGTGCTGTTGAGCAGTGCTATCCCCTGCCATCGGCATCAGTGTGATGCTGAACACTCACTTTCTACTTTTTTAACTTAGCAGTGGCCGATTTATTAACCACTAGAAAGTTTGACTTTCCAACACCTGCAACTGCGTTTTTATTTCTTTTGTGGTCCAGCGCATCATTATGCTCTATAACAGCTGCTTTGCGGTTTGCAATTTTCTTTTTGCATAGTTAGAAGGCATACACAGCACCGGCAAATGACTCCTTTCAAGCGAGAAGCCATGTAAGTTATGCAGTATCAATCACTCTTTGCTAAATCTTCTGCCACTCTCATGCGCAACATTCCCACCTTTGGATGCATTGGCTGACTAGAATCCTATACCTAAAGCCATGTTCAGTTTTTTCAATACTTATCAGCTCTCTTCCGGTCATGTTTTCCGCTAACCCGCTTTCTTCCATGTTAAGCAAAATCACTAAACTTTTTTAATATAGCTTTACCACCACATGGTTTCTCTGTTTCCATTTTGTAAGATAACAAATAAATTGGTTTAAAGTCGCAACTCAACCCTCTGTCAAAAATATACCAAGCACTTTGAAAATATACCAAAATTTTCAAATTTGGTATATATATATATATATATATATATATATATATATATATGCACCAGGACTTGTACTGCAACGCAAGTTCAATCGCAGCAGTAAACAAGGGCACCGTTTGAGAAACCCTCTCCTGGGTTGAGGGTTTAAGACTGTGAGTTTATGCAGCATGTTTTCTGCCAGTCTTTTATACGGTACCCGATGTGGTTACGTTACATTATAATCTTATGTGATGTATTCGGTACGGTCAGGTATTAGCTCGTTTAACAAACCGTATTAAGGGTCGATTATGTTAAATCGATATCGAAACAGTGGTCGTTGCTGTGCCTGTAGCGCAGGTAACGATATCCAAACGTCAAACACAAGTTTAGGAGATGATCCATGCGATGCTTGTCAGGAAATACGATCTTCTTGTTTTATATAGGAAGCAGAAAGACCTCGATGGCATATGCACGATTTCCTTCATTCTTTCTTGATTGTTTTTCGAATTCTCTGTGGAGAATGGATAGAAACTATGTGGGACTGCTTGAGATGGGGTGACGAAATATCCTTTCTTTGCATTCCTGTATTTTTACTTGTACAAGTGGTTGGGAACCTTGTGGTAAGATGTGTGGTCGATAACCAATCAATATCTATGCTATAGGTCATATAACTTTTTCCAGTCTGTTTTGCATCAAAACATTTTTTCCTTGCAATTGAGCGAGGTGCGCTTAACACAAAAAGCCAAGAAAACAAAATTCTGAAATTGTAGTATTTTGAAGGTGAACCATGCTTTCCACATAAACAGTATCCTTTCAAACTTGGTTTTGCTTCTGCGGAAGAATTATGTCTTTCTTCTGAGTGCAGCCTTGTCACTAGTTCATCTATTTACTGTACACTAAAGAATTTGGGGAGGGGTTGTGGAAAACTGTGCGTTTGTTTGTTTTTGATAATTTAAAAAATTTGTAACTGCCCTTACGCAAACGTTGCGCTATAAGAAATGCTTTGGAGTGAAACCTGCTTGACGCAGGCGCAGTTACACTTTCCAAAATCCAAACGCTCGTCGTAAACACTAGTCGTGATAAACATTTTCGATAGTCAGTTTATGTGAGGTTTGACAACTATGCTCCTGTTTTGTATTGATGTAACCTCCCCATTTTCAGAAACCTGTCAATCGTATCCTCAAAACCTATACCTTACGACCCCAGAAAACACTGTATATTGTAGTTCAGAATAAAATCATTTCCCGTTCCAGGTTTTAAATCTCTTTCTCGCCCTGCTACTGGCTTCGTTCAGTGCAGACAGTTTTGTCGAAACGGAGGAAGAACAGGGTCCGAACAGCGTCCAGTTGTCAAAGATGCGCGTCAGCAGATGGGTTGGATTAGCGCGAAGAGCAATTCGCAGAAGTCGAAGCAGAATTTTTAAATCTTGTCGGTAAGGTTTAATTAATATGCATACAGGAACTACGTCATAAAAATTCTTTAGTTAGGCCGACGTCACTACTTCTGGTAGTCCATCATGTTTGTTTTTCTGTTCTAAGTTTGAAGCGAATGTTCGACTACAACGGAAACCTGTGCGAAGATTTTAATTAACGCTAATAGTTTCATCTTTGAAATTATTCAATTGCTTCATCTGCATGGGTTTGGTAGGTGATTTTTGCCAGCCGAAATCACCAGGTGTAAGGCACAATCAAGCGCAATTACAATCATATACAAACAGGGAAGGAGGGCAAATGTAGAGTTTCTTGTTTAGCTTTATGACTAGCTTTATAGGAATTTTCGTCACCAGTGCGATGTTACATTCCTGCCAGTTATGAAAAAAATTATATGATACATAACGTATGCTCCGTGGTGTGAAAACAAAGAAGCTTAGTGTTCAGAACGTCTCCGTACATCATTTGCTATGGAAGGATTGGCAGGCGTAGAGTCTGTAAAAATATTTTGATGACGTCTCTGTTTGCTAAAAATGGTATTTATTCCTTGTTGTGCAGTTCATTTCACTCGTTATAGAATTTACTGTATTTTACAGTTTTTTCTCCGTTCCAATTGTTCGCCGTTTCACAATCTTTTATATGGAAATCAATTGCTACAATATTTGTAATAGCACAGAAAGCAACATGTTTTAATACTTTATTTTGAAAGAAACTTGAAACAGTTTTCTCTACTGGTAGCATATCGTCAGACATGGATAGTGTATCAGCCATCAAACTGTTAAAAATTCGAAAGATCTCCAAAAGTCTGTTTCGATTTATCTCACCTTCAACCATATTCTAGACTACATTTTGGCTGCCAGACACGTACAGAAACTTAATCCATACAACAGTCTCCAAGCAATAGTGCAAGTTGAAAAATTGGCTGAATCGGATGAGATTTTTTGTGGATGTGTTTCATCAGCAGTGGAGACGTAATGAAAATCTTGTGACTTCAAAAACTTCTGATAAAAACCTTTGGCAATTTGCTAATTCTCATGTTTTCACACTAAAGAAAATGCCCTTTGCATATTACAATTTCCGCGAAATTTTCCAAATTTCCGCAAAAATTTCCAAAACAAGCCACGGAAAAACAGTGTTTCCAAGTTTGCAAATAGTTTTGATAACCAGAAAAAGTTGTTGCAATTGAATGTAAATTGCAGAAGTTTTGTGTGTGCCAGAATACCTGGGAGAATGGTTGATCGTTAGCGAGCGCGGGCAAATGTTGAGTTGCCCAGTCATTTATAGACGCATCCCCCAGAGAGTCCCAAGGAAAGGCGTTCGTTATCAGTTCCCCGCACCTAGACTGATTACATTACATGGCTGAAGAGCTCAGCCTTCTCTTTATGAGATTATTTGATGCATAGCCAAAGCCTTGCCACTCGTCACCACACCAGACTAGAGTGCATCTGGAAATAATGATAGTTTCAGGGTATTCCATTTTTCCAGAAAAACTACAGAAATCCTGAATTGCAGCCCCAACTCCATCACTGGCTGCAGTTTAGTGTTATGCCTGCCCTTCTGCTCCGAGCTTAAATGCCTCGGAGTAACGTTGGACAGGTCGCTCAGGTATCGCCGACACCTTGAGTCACTTCGCAAGAAACTGACATCACGCGTCGCGCTCATGAGACGGCTTGCTGGCTCCGGCTGGGGTGCTGGAGCAACAACTCTGCGAATAGCCACCCTAGCCCCGGTTCATTCAACCGCAGAGTACTGAGCTCCTGCATGGTGCCGCAGTGCTCATGCCCGCCTCATCGACCCCGCCATCAACGACGCCTTGCGAACTGTGACTGGATGCCTGTGTCCTACACCAGTGGACAACCTTCCCATCCTTGCAGGCATCCAAGCTGCTGAGTTTCGTTGCATTGGAGCCACACTGTCTCTAGCACGCCATCATGGAGCCTGAATACCTGCTCCACTCAACGCTCACCCTTTTATCGAGTGCAAATGCACGGCGCCTCAAACAGAGACCCCCATTTGTACCCGCCGCACAGCAACTCATCAGTCCATCTGACAATAACAACATACGTGCGGCGCACTAGGCGGATCACCAATGGGATGCGGAGTAGGCTGACAACCCCACAAGACTCCGCATTTTGATCACCGACACTCGGCACCCGCACCCACGTAGCGACCCACCCAAGAAGAGCCTGGCTCCGACTTAACTGCCTCCGCGGTTCTGGACGATGAGACAATCGAATGGCTGCTCAACACCTGCCCCGAGATCTAGTGCAACCAAGCAGTGGTTAGAAGAACTGGCTCAAAGAAGAAGAAGCGTTATGCCCAGGACTTAAAAATTTCGTACGATTCGTAATAAGTGTAAAATTTTTTAACTGGAAGTGCTGATCTTGTAACCCTGGCCAATAAACTAAGCATATAACATACAATTCGTTTTGGTATTTAAAAAATCTCCTCGATAAATTTGTAGATATAAGCTTATTTAATGAAGCAGTAGATGAAAACAGCAACAGCAAACGAAAGCTGTTTGTGTGCCGGTGATGTAGGATATTAAATCATATTGCTACTTACTTGAGCATTCCGAGAAAGATAAAAACCCTGCGTGAAGTGCATTTTTTGATTCGATTCAAGTTATACAGGTTTCGTCTTTGTGACAGAAAATCGAACCCCGCTCTAACAGCGGATGGACACGTTACCAATAACGGAGGGGACAACCGTTCTCATGATGAAGTTCGCGTTGTATTGGATAGTCCTGGCCAATTGCAAGAAAGTAAGCAGGGATGGCCGAAAATATCTTCTGGAGAGGCATCTCGTAAGTCCGAATGTGACACAGCGATGGAATCAACAGATGGCGGATTACCGAGCAAAGAATATCATAACGCGGTACCGCAGTGGTTTATTATTAAACTTTCATGAGGTATGCGGTTAAAAAAGGGCTAAAGTGCAGTGAGAAAACGCTTTCTCACATGGGTTAGTGCACGACTGGCGTGATGCCCTTAAACGGCGCCTCTATGCCATCAGTCACAAATACATGCCTTCGCCTGTCCGAGTTTATGCGATACTAAAGCGTATGCTGCAGTTGCGGTTTCCTCCACAAAGATATTATGCAGTTCAGAACATCAAAGCCATATGACAAACATGCCCCAATCACTAGTGAGGTAATGGTAATGGTAATGGTTTATTGTTTCATATGACTCAGCCAATAAGCAGAAGCACCATAAAAGCCATCGCATGCAGTAAACCAACCATTAGCGAACATTAGAGCAAATGAGAATACAATGAGGAAACTGCAACTGCAGCATACGTTTTAGTATCAGATAAAAAGCACTCACCACAAGGCACGATGGGGTCTTCTATGCACAAATAATTATGATAGTTTTGAGTCTTCGCAAAACTACATCAAATTGTGCCTGAGAGGAATCAAAAAATCACTTGAATAATTCACAATCAAAAGGTATGGATCCCAACTAGAAAGAGAGCAGGCCTCAAATTGACAGCCTTAGTGAAAAGTTGTGAAGATATTTTGTAAAATCTTGCTAGCTTAAGTTGCCTCGACCTTACTTCATCATATAATCCTGTTTGTTGCGGGTGTTAGCCTCAGATGCGAGCCGTGGAGGAGTTCGCAGAGAATTGGAGAAACGCATGCCTGACAAACCTTCGCCTAAACCTGACCCTTACGAACTCCGCGCATCAACGGAGCTGTAGTCTCTTGTTCCCTACAGCAATTGCAAACGGGCGGAAGGCAATCAGGGCAACCTTTGTTGTTACAAAATCCAACAGATGTCAAACTGCAACGGAGATTGATCGTCAAACACGGTTTCTGAAATACAACAGAAGCAACGAAGCGATTCTACCAAGCGCAGCAACAGTAAATTATCAGACCGCACTATCCATTATTCAGTGTGGCAGGGCAATTAATCCTTGAAAGCGTGCGACTGCGATTACTTTCACCGTCCCAACTGACCCGAGTCAAATGAGGCCACCCACGTGAAACCTACGTAAGCACACGTCGGGGCGCTTTCCACGCTTCAGTAGCTTCATTTTTGTGTGACTTGTAAATAGGTGCGCGTGCGGTCGTCCTCGCTCTTTTCGATTTTGCAGTGTAGGGAAAAGGTTGTGATTTCCGGTGCAGCTAACCCGACGTTATGTTTAGTGTGAGGGTGGCTTACGCTGTAGTGACCGTTTTACTGTATGAGGTGCAGCGACCGCTGCAACTCACTCAACGCATGCTTCTTCGGTCGTGTTAGCAGTACAGAACATAAGAAGTTCTTCAGGCCCAAAATTTTTTTGTTATGAGTAATTCAGTTCAGACATGTGTGAAATCTACATTACCCCATTTTCATCAAAAATTGTGTGATTTTTTAGTACAAAGTAACTTTGTTAATGCTCAAACTGCTCAATGAGAGTTATATTTTCGGTGTAGTCTTTGTGATAAACTTTAGTTGAGGGAAAGCATACATAATATATATTTTTTGAAAACCGGGTCATGCACACCCGACGTTTTGGTAAGTGTGACAAAAATTGAACGATAGTATTCCAGGGTTACAAAACTGGGACATAAGTCGCTGTGCGCCGTTACACTGTTCACGATTCTCTCAGATGGTGTAGTAGTAAACGTTGGCTTCACCAGGGTGCTTTGAGTTTAAAGTATTTGTATTTAACCTCCCTTTTCTCATGGAGTTACCAACCCGAGATTTTTGACACTGCCCTGCCAGCTCTTGAGGAAGCACGGATTGGCATTTGAGCGATATTGCTTTTGTGTAAAAAGAGTCACCTCTTGATTAAACCAACTACATCTTTTGTTTAGATCGATTAGTACCTGAATCAGAAGTGTGCAAAGCATGTTTTAAACGCTACTAATATTTTCCTTAAACTTGACTGGTTTTCTATGCATACAGTGCTAAGCAGAAACAGTAAATTTATATTGTTGGATAGAGGTTGCTAATCACCAATATACCCGTTTAGCCACTCCATTCCATATAACTTACTGCTTAAATTATCATGCTTGCAAGATTAATTTGCTTGTAGTAATGTATTGCTAGCCGGCTAAGTAGTAAGGCACGTGTTCCGGTGTTACAGCAGGCAGGGTTCGGTGCCACATGGGCCATAGAGCAAAAAACGTACTTGCATCCTTTCCAGCCTTGTGCTTGACGGTAATGGATGGTGCGAAGGATGTTGCTAGCCATCATTTTATAATTCATCAGAAATAGGCACAAGTCATAAATGTGGAACTCCAGCGGCGTTATTTTGAGAAGCTTGAAATCAAGTTGCTACTTCAAACATTGTGATTCAAGTCCGAGCCCAGTCAAACTTGTTGACTTGTCTCAAATCCTTAGCGATCGCTGTGGAGTTATTTCGAGGGAGTAGTTTCAAATTCTTCGCGTTTACTCTTGGAGGCATTTAAAATTCTTCACTTGTGCTGCCGAATTATTTCGAGACCCTTTTTTCCTTTTAATGACAATAATCGAAGTAAAGCTAGGTACGCTAAAGATGGTGTAGCATAAATAGTAAATCGAAACAAAAACGAACTGCGTAGGAGTAAACAGCAATAAAAACACTTTAAAATTTTATAACAGTTAGCACCCCCCATACAAAAATTGTCTGAGTAGTGAGTAATCATTACAAGTCTACCATTTTCAACTCAAGCCTTTTTCGAAACAAACTGATAGGAAATTCAGCTAAAGCAGTATTTCTCAAACATTTTATTCCATCGTCCCCTTTTCACTCTTCACACGTCGTTTACCCCCCCTCCAGACTTGATAAAGCAAACACAAGGTAGCAAATTTAAAGAGTTTTATGTAAAGAAAGTATTAAATATCTGAACCAATCCATTAAATAGCTGAACTAAGCAATTGTAATACGGCATTAATATTACGTTTAGAATCCTTGCGTGAAATTAATCCACAATGTAGCCAGTGGAAAACGCTTAAATTTGAGTTGAAAATACTAAGAATTACAATTGGGGTCTCAGTTGATGATCTTTGCACATGCAAAATCGGTAAAAATTTTGTACAATTTTACATAATTTGAGACAAAATATTTTGCACCCGGTCTTAACTATAGGCGGAACCGTATCCGGGCACACAGACAATCCAGATTAAAAATTTAACGGATAAATTACTTTAGCAATAACCTCCAGCGATTATCATAGTAAATTAGAATTTGCCAGAAACTAACAAGTCACAGCAGTAGGCCATGAAGTTAGCTGAAGGATTGATTGGTGGTTGGGCATTTTCGCTCCTTTTGTGTTGTTTTGCCCCCCTATCGCTCCCTTTGTTTTTTTGCCCCCTTGCCTCTCAAAATCGCCCCCACGAGGGAGATTCCACCCACTTTGAGAACCACTGAACTAAAGTATATTAGACTCGAGTGATTGAGGGTGACTTAAAAACATAACCTGTGTTTGTTATGTCATAAGACTCTACATTGGAGTCTGGATGGAGGTTTGTCAATGATTCCAGCGGTCATGAATCAGGTCATTACTATAAAATTAGCCCAGAGGCCAACTGCGCTGAGTGAAGATGGGCGATCTCAATCTACACTTAACATTCTAACTAAAGCACAAAACCAGTGTGAATAAGCTTACCTTCCCTTTATTGCACTGCCTAAAACATGCTGAAGAAAGGCATGCTCAAAAATGTATATTATTGAGATGGTAACACTTTTTGAACTGAATGGAGACTGCTCTTAGAGTAAGACCAGCAAATGTTTTATGTTAAACTAATTAACCACTGCAAACACATGCGTTCCCGTATCAGGCAGTTCAGTAACCCAACCAAAAACCACAGAATTGTCTCAAAAGGCAAACGGCAGAAAGAAAAATGCGCAATTCAAAAGTGAAATCTAAAATTTAAAATATGTTTCTCAGCCTTATATTCGAGAAAACTTTCATTTTCAGATAACTTTTTGTTGCGTCGACTGATATGTTGGCTAGAATTGCGTCACTTTCCGCCATAATTGATATACCGTCGACGTAAATGTGTTGAACCAAACCTAAGCAAGAACTTTCTTACGGTTATTCCATACGGAAACTTCTTGCCCATTTATGTGTGCATGGAGATAATTTTTAACTCTAAAAGTTAAAGGGGCCGAGGAGGCATGGCAGTGATTAAAAGTAATCTACTTTTTATTACATGACTCACGTATTTTGTTTAATTTTTTAACGGTTTCTATGGCCAAACGTGACTGCAATGTATTGTAATATCTGCAACCACGCCGAATACAGTGAAATTGTCAAATGAAATGCAAACTGTTACCAATACAGCTGAACTAAACGTTTGATAATCCTATTTTCTGCAGGATACAGTGGTGGTGCCAATTGCTTCACTTGAGTCTGATCTTGACCATGGTGATAGCAGTGACGATTCTGACAACACCAGTTTGTGCACAGACGTTATCAAGGTATCGTATCGAAATTTTTACATAGTTTTTGCTTGATTTGTTCATGCCACGCCCAACACTAGTGTTTTCAAATCGGGGTAAAATTTTAAAACCCGGGTTTCGGGTAACTGAGAAAAGAAACCCGTTTTTTTTCGGGTTTTGAAATGAACGCGATTTTGAACGATAAAAACCCAATATCATTGTGAAATTACTACTGTTGGTCCCTGCGCAATTTATTAGCGAATTATTAATTAAGCACAGCTTTTCAAAGATGTGTATAATAGTGACGCATGACAATCAAAGCACACTTTCATCATTCAGTCTGTTTATGAGGTTTGCGACAAATAGTCCCGTGGCTGAAAAAGCCCTTTATGGTTCCACTGATTTGGGTTTGATTGTAATTAAGGCACGGAACAGTTTTTCAAGGTTATTTGACCTCATCTTTTTGGCCTCAAAAAGACTCCTTTCCTTTTTCGCAATTTGTGATCGAATTTCTTCCTGTGCCTGAATAGTTCTGTGGTCTTCACCCTCATGGATTACACCATGCTCCCTCATGGAGCACAAATTGCACTTTGGTGTTGGTTGAGCCTTGTTGTATAAGAAACGGCATTAAACTTCTGATTTTCTTTGATTACCAACGTCTCAAACTGAATTTGTATGATTAAAAATATACTTAACGTTGCTTCCAAAGGAAAGCCAAATATTTCGTAGAAACTTATTACAAACTGAAAAGGAACGAATCGATTTTGCAAAGAACCACAGCTTTTGTATGAAGTAGCACATAACAGCTCATAAATGAACTAACAAGTAACTATGAAACTACGGCATGCTTTTGAATTACTACCTCACGTGGTAGTTATTTAATTAAGTTAGCTGAAAGACTGATGTTCGCGTAGACATTTATTATGTGCAAAATGACGTCACGATACGTCTATATAAGTCAATTGAACGAAAATATAAACGGACCAACCACGAACTTACGGTGGTCAACGAGCAAAACCCGCACCTCGTGCCTGATGATAATAGTTTAAAGTTCAAACGTGCTAATTTGGCCGTTACACGCGCCAGTCTGTAACTCCAATGTTGTCGGAATTGCTAATATTTGAATGCAACAGCAATTCCAGGTTTTTTAAAATACCCGGGTTTGGTAGTAGAGAAAAACCCGGGTTTCGGGTTCGGGAAAACCCAGGTTGGAAACACTACCCAGCACCGAACAGATGCGACTGTTTACTTGCATACTTGCTGAAAAATATTTAGTTTCAGCCTCGATATGTTTTGTTTTCGCGTTTTTTCAGAGCTCAATCGACACCGAGTCGGATTCAGACCAGTCAATGACCAACAGCGAATTCGAACGAAGAGAGGCGCAAAAGAAACGTCTTGCAGCGCCAGCCAGTGAGACGAAATTAAAATTTGTGCAGTGCTAAGCTGTTAACGCATAATGTTGAAATCTTTGAGTAAGCAGAACATGCTTTAGGTTTTTCATGTACTCCCCATGGGAATTTGTACTCAATGATTTTTTAAAAGCATTGATGCCTTTTTCATCGAACATATCGCATGTCAGTGTGGTCCACCTTTTATCGATAAGCTTTATGCAACACGTGCAATGCAAGCAAATTAAGTAATCATATTATCAACTTGGAAATACGTCAGTTGGAGGGGTTTCCGTGTTTCTTTCCTTACGTGATAAAGTATGCTGCAGCTGAAAATTCACCAGCAGTACGAAAAATAATTAACAAAAGTTGGAAACTGTCGTCAGTTTTTCTTGGTGAAACATTTACGTAAACTGTAATAATTCATTCATTGACCGCACATTCTCTGACTAAAAAGGGATGGTTTTTGCATTAAATTAAACTAAACGCATGGAAGGTCGGTAAACATTTGAAACTTTCTAGTTTTTTATCTGTCGAACCACATAAATTGAATGTGACCAATTTTTTGAAAGCACTTGTGTAGTTTCTTGACTTACAGTGTAAGCATGATGTAGCCCTGTATGCATGATTTAGCAGTGTATGCATGATGTAGCCGATAATATATTTTGCAGATGAACATTTAGACGAACCTTCTGCATGCTGGCCTGACAAGTGGAGGAACAGGTTCAAGTGCTGTGATCCATCGTCAGAACGAGGCTTCCATAAAGTGTTTTGGAACGCCCGCAAAGTTTGCTTTCGCATTGTCGAGCATAACTGGTTTGAAACTTTCATCATCTTAATGATCCTCCTGAGCAGTGCAGCGTTGGTGGGTCATGTTGGAATACAGTATTTGTTAAATTGTTGCTACGATTGTATTTTGAGCACACCGTAAAATTTTTTTTTCCCAATCTGAAAACTATCAATAACCATAGTTCGACGTTCAGGCCCATGTGGTCATGAGCAAGAAGTGGTGTTATTTAATCTGAAATTTAACATTCATTTTTGTGTTCTCTCGCGGTTATTCGTTTTAACGTGTTGACGGCACCAGTGGCTGCATCGAAAGCTTGCCAAGCGCATTTGTTATCACTTCTGTACCATGAGATTTAATGCAAGAAAGCTTCGTCTAAGGTTGCTGAATGCGATCTCTTATTTCAAAAGAAAAAAAACTTACAAATCTATTCTTAAGAGTGAAAAAAGAATCATATTAATAATTCAATGTTTACTCCAACGTTTTTATATAAATATTTATTTTTTTTACCTCCCAATGCGTTTTCTGCTGATGCATTGGAAATTTTACAAACGTGTTTTTTTGTATTTTCCGGTGAGGTCTCATAACTCCTCTTGAACTCTCCCTGTAAAGTAAGCAATGCCTTACGTTATTTTTCTTTGATTTTTAGAAAATAATTGTAGTACGAAGCGCTGAACATATTGAAAAATATTTTGGTATATGAAAACTTTTGATTAACTGCAGCGATGAAATACGACTTAGGTGTTTCACTCAACTACACATCATGACTTGATTGTGGCAATTAACCGGTAGAATTGAGGTAACTAGAGGTACCAACGTAGTGAATCACTATGAGGTGGAGATGAAAACAATAAAAGCGAGGGATTGCAGCAGTAAAACAAGATAGAGACCAAAAAATCCGGCGTATGTGCTAGTACTGTATTGTTGTCATTAGCATTTTAGCTGCTCCAGAAAAAGGTTTAATTGCAAAATTATGCATATGGTTCAACACCACCCTTGCCACGTACCATACGCTTGATGCCAAAACTTTCAACCTCCGATCGAAATACTTTGTATAAATTCGTGTTTGAATCAGCACCATGCAATCGCAGAATTGGCCGTACTCTATAAATTAAAAGCATTCTTTGCGGCACGCAAATTTGTGTGCATTCAAGCACCTTTTCATCTGACTCACTTTGTGGTTTTTGAACATGCAATCACGAAGGCTTTCGAGGACGTTTACTTCAAAGATCGCAAGACTCTGGTGCGAGTGCTGAAATACGCTGACCGTATATTTACGTACGTCTTCATATTAGAGATGGTGTTGAAGTGGGTGGGCTATGGATTCAAAAAGTACTTCACGAATGCGTGGTGTTGGTTGGATTTCTTCATTGTTGGGGTGAGTTCATGCAAACCCAAATAATGAACAGTTTGTAATTAACGATTTGAGAAATAACAAGTTACTCGATAAAGTCCATCGCTTTTTCTTACGCAGATTATTTTGCATGAATAAACAACATTGTTTTGCATCGCATTAAATATAGCAGTCAAGTCGCATTGTTTCACTTGTATGCATCAGTTGTCGATCTAAATATTGCAATCGTGGCACGAATGGTAATAGAATGAATTTTCACAAAAGTCTGATTTCTCAGAGTGACGTTTTACTTTGGTCAGATATCCTTGGTTAGTCTTGTTGCTGAAGCTTTGGGTATGGGCAACGTAAACAGCATTCGTTCACTGAGAACATTGAGAGCACTTCGGCCGTTACGAGCAATGTCGCGATTTGAAGGAATGAAGGTAATTAATTATAACACTATCGCACATAGAATAACATGCAGTTTTTTGGGTAAAAGCCAGTGCACTAGTGATTTGTTTTGCATATTTTCAAACATCGCTTTAACGACCAGTTTTTAGTGGCATCACTGAAGCGCGATTTTCAGGTGAGGCAGACGATGTTTTCGTCCAGATCTTTTGCTATTTATGTTTTACCACTGCATTTATTTGTAAGTCATGAGTTAGACTTACTGTAATTTTTTATATCCAAAAATCATGCACTTTTCTCGTTTTAACGACAGAGTGCTTTAATCTACGTTTGTGGAAAACATTTCCTATGTATTCACAGCTATGCAATTAAATCATACCTAGCCTGGAGAAGTGTACTAAACTAGTTTGTAAAGCTAAGCCACGTCTACACACTAAAACATGGTCAGGTAAGCACAAAGCCAAGTTACCCACAAATAAGACGGTAACCTCTCCGTTCTGAGCACATCGCTCCAGCCTAGCGGTCTTCTACAATTTTGGAAAAGCTACAACCCATACTCACTTTTCAAAACCGGTAATGCACTCTGCAAGAATAGTCTTCCTTTACGTTTATGAGGTTTGAGTTATATTGCTGTTACAAAGCTGTTAACACCGTCTACTCCGGAAGCACTCCATGGAGCCTTATGTAACTACGTGGATGACAATCACTTATTTGACTGTATGAACCAAGAAACCAATCTACACTCGAACCAAGAAATGATTCTAGAGTATTGTGGTGTGCTTTGCTAGGAAAACAGTCTTTTGTCTTTTAGCAACTGGCGGCATTCAAGCATGAGCTGCTGTTTAGTTGAGTGTTGTGTATTTTAAAGCACCGCTAAATGACGGTCACCTTTTCTTTGGTAACTGCCTTTTTTTTGGTTGAAACTTGATAAAATTTGCAGGTGGTTGTGAACGCTTTGATAGGAGCGATTCCATCGATCGTCAACGTGCTTCTCGTATGTCTTATCTTTTGGCTTATTTTTTCGATCATGGGAGTCAATTTGTTTGCTGGAAAGTTTTGGAAGTGCGTTAACGTCACAAGCGGGGAAAAACTAGATCCTTGGAATGTTACCATTGGCAATATTACGTACGAATCGATCAACAAGTGAGTTTTAATTCCTCCTTCTTTAATGGGAGAAACGTTCTGTTTGTGCAGTTTCGTTCATTTTATTTCAAAAATGCATCGACTGCTAGTTTCATAACACATAACCGTATCCTAAATTACTCCCGATTATCGCATTCTTTGCCAGTCAGCAATCAGTTCTGTTAAAGATGTGAAGAAAATGTTTTCGAGTGCAAGTTTCAGTCCAAGGTGCAGCTGTTCCTGTTGCCCGGTCAAATTTGTTTGTTCTTTTCGTTATGACTTCTGGTAGAAACAGCTAATAGCCTCTAGAAAATGACAATACAATGCGCAACCGGGTGATGGCGAACGAACTGGATTTCTGTGAAATTTGCAGAAAATACGAGTTTGATCAGAGTATCATTTTGTCGAGTTTTGCAAATCGTTGCTAGTTTGCACAAGCCTGAAAATGTTGGCCGGTTGCGGCCTTGAAATTAATCATTGCAGATTAAGTCTTTCATTGAAATTTACAGCAACACTGCTTATTACGAAGTTGTATTTGCAAAGTTCGTCAATCACAGGACACAAATGCAAGCTACAGTCTTCCAGCAAGTGTTCGAAAACAGATGTTAAAGAGTGATTGTTCATACGACATCAAAAACATTTCTTTGTTGACAGTTCTTGTGGTGTGCTTGTGTACAAAAAGGAATTGGTCAAAACCTAAGAAATTGGTTACTGGCATAATAACATTTAAATGCAGGTTGCACAACGAATCAGAAGTCCTTGTACAACATACGATTTTCCAAGTCCACTTTGTGGCGCCATCCTTAATTTACAGACTGGTATTTCCTATAGAAATTGCTTACGCAAACGGAAGAATTCAACACAAACTCTGAACGTTCACAAAAATAAGCACACACCAGCAGCGATTTGTCGTCCAGTACGGCTTGTGAAACACAACAAAAACAAAACTAAGAATTCTACTAGCGCAGCTAAACTGAGGAAACAAACTTCATAATCGTTTATTGCTGTTTATTGCGGTATTTCCAGTAGAATGAAACACACAGCTCAAGGTACGACAACGTCAACCCTTAATAACTAGCGAACTGCAACGGCGCGCTAATCCTCAGACTGCAAACAACAAAATGTAATTAATTATTGACGTACCAAAACGATGTTGGTTCTACAGCTGAGATGTTTGTTCTCCTCTTTTTATCAGTAAACCAGCTGTTTTGAATGGCAGAATTTAGCCCACACGCATAGAGCCGTAGAAGTCACTAACAAGCGTTAGACAGGGCTGTAAATTTATAGCACGTTAGCACAAGGAAAGTAAATGGAAGATGTAACATTTGCTGTGAAATTCAGTTCTGATTTCAACTGCACTCAATAGTGCAGGACATTAAAAACTTTTTGACCCTAGGAAAAGACGAATATGGGCGACCACGTTACACACTGCGCGTAGCGGCACTATTATGATTAGTCATGCCAGATAAAACTGGGCGACCGCTAGACCTCTAATACACCTTTTAACAACAGTCAAGTGAGTAAGTAAATATTAAAAATTACTTTTTCCTTTTCACGTTAGCAAAACTTTAAAAAGCAAGTGCCAACTTATGAAACGGCCCTTTGCTTATTTCTATATGTTATCTCGATTTACAGAAAGGGTGTGTGTACCAGGTCCCATTGGTAAAAATTACACAAATATTTTTTCGAAAGAAAAAATTGCTTCATTTACATTTTATCTTAACTTGTCTTACTATGTCTTGTTTTAGAACTATTTGCGAAAACTTGACACAAAGCTATCCAGCCATTCGTTGGGCCAGAGGAAAACTACATTTTGACAACGCGATGATGGGATATTTGTCATTATTGCAGGTAACTGTTCAACTGCCACTACAGTTTTGGCTTGATTGCCAAGATTCCAGGCTTTTATTTCTTACACCACATTTTTATCAGCCTCACAAAGGGAAGGACCAAAATTTTGTAAAAGTAGTGGTTTGACTCAGAAAAACATTACTATATGTGCCATTATTGCTCCACATCTTTCAGTCTGTGGAATTGCACTAAGGCCAATATCTTCGTAGTTTCTTCTTGTTTGTAGCATGTTGCTTTCAATGACCCCTCATTGGTGTACACGCAACATCTGCATGTTTGCTGTTCTAAATCAGGGGTTGTCATCCGGTAGTAAAATACGGTAGTAAAATACGCAGTTGCAATGGAGAAAATTTAGCGAAGCAGAATTAAGAAAAAATTTTTGCAGTCATTAAAATTAACAAAATACAATTTTTTCCACAATATAAAAAAGAGCTTTACACCACACTGTAATACAAGGGACATTGCAACAAATAAGAATTAGGGCCAGCTGCTGGTGATGAAAAGACCTATCTGCATTCAACAGCAAGTACAGTGACACAATCAATATACTGAAGCTAGCTTCTCGTAGTGTGTATAGGCCGTGGCAGTGACATCACAATAAGAGCTATAGCCAAGTATGTACTTTCCACGATGGGTGTAAGCAAGGAATCGATCAGCAAATTTTTAATAGGAAATCGATTTCACGTAAAATTACGAATCCTCAGTCCTGAAAATTGCAAGCAAAGCTTACAGGTGAAAAGTTGAAAGGCTGAAGTAACAGCAGAGAAAAAACAAACTCAAGACTACAATCGAAAATTCGTAATGCAAGCTCATAAATCATAACATCTTAACAAACTGCCTGACGTCAAGAATACAAGTGGCGACAAAAAAAAACTGACTCATGAAATAAGTGTTTACTGAAAAATTAAAAAGACGTTTACTCAAATAAATAAATGACTGAAACATCTAACTAGTTGATGCTAATGGCTGAAAAATTTCTCCAACTCAAAACTAACTCTTGGTGAAATGACTAACAACGGTAGAGAAAAATAGTAAACCACGTGTGGGCAGTAAGTCTCTGGGGTACGCATTTAAACCTGCCACGAGTTCGCTTTAAACGCTGCGGTGGGAGTAAGCAAGCTGTGTTGAGAGAAAAAAACTATCGCACAAAGCGGAAGACAACATCGGATTGAGTCAAACAACACAAAGCATCGTAATAATTATTTCACATGGGGGAGGATCATGTTTTGAATGCTGATTTGCGCGTCAATTAGGTGACACCATTTATTTTCACAGATATCC
>Ga0210059_1006218_pt1 | contig 19186 bp, 11 predicted proteins | sample Ectturendosymbi2_FD_188042 | JGI IMG/M metagenome (GOLD analysis project Ga0210059, IMG submission 188042) | Ecteinascidia turbinata endosymbiont from Florida, USA - Sample 2 (SPAdes) (version 2) | ecosystem: Host-associated > Tunicates > Ascidians > Unclassified | place: Key West, Florida... | reverse complement strand
CTGATTTCCAAGGGACTCGCCCGCTACGACGCACTGGTCGCGGGAGTTTGACGCGCGAGCAGCAAAGCGAGGTCCGACGAGTTCTTCGTCCCGGCAGTGTTCACGCATTTTTTTCCGCTGCTCTTCCATCGCGACAACAGACGACAACAGGTAGCGCAGGCACTCGACCGCGTCGAGGTCTGCGCGGCGCGACCAATCAGGGCGTGCGAATTGAGTTTCGTCATACGGCTTCGCGCAAGAACGCGTCGCGGCGTCTTCGCGACTCCCCCCAGACTCCTCCTCCTGTAGTTGCTGCGCCGGTTCGCAGCATGAGCTCGAAGCGCGTTGATGAGGCGTCGACTCATCGCGCAAGTTCTCCGACATCGCGGAACTTTCCGTCAGCTCCGACGCTCCCGCGACGATTGTCGAAGCGGTCTCGCGTCGCTCCTCGTCGGCGTCTCGGTCCGGCGACCTGCAGAAGGGGGGGACACGATGATGGACAGTTCCGGCCACTGACGCGGACGAACAATCGCGCGGTCCGCCATATTTTCCCGAGCTGCAGGTCGCCAGCGGACCGAAAAACAACCGGAATGCGAATCTCAACCTCCGGGCAGCGTGGTATACAGATAACTCGCGTGAAAATGACCGTTGCGCAAGACTCGAATATGTCCATAGCAAGACTCGAATATGTGCGATGTCTCGCCCACTTTTCGCTTTTGTCGTTAAATTTGGTGACGGTAATTGGCGGCAGGCCGAAGCATGAATTTGCTTCTTGCCGGGGGCGGTCGAGGTGAACGCTCTTGCCCAAGGAGCGCTGCGGCGATTCACTCAGTAGCTGTGGATCGAACACCCAACCTTTCAATTAAGAAGCGGACACTCTACCACTGAGCTATTGCCGCCATTTTTTATATTTCGCATTTTTATGTATCTGATCACAAGAAGTAATGACAATTTATGCGCACTGTGACCTTTTGACTGACGAAACCGTTCGCACATTGCCAGTTTAAAAATCGAGAAGTAGACAAAGTATTTCGCGTTCGACCAAACGACTTGACTTACTTCAAACAGTCGGTCGCCGAAGCAAAATCTGTTGCGTTCTCATCGCAGACGCCCGTTGCCGAGAATTGGAGGGGAGGTTTTTGTCGTTCTTCACTGACGCTTTTAATTTGAACGTCGCTTTGCTCTCTGTCGACATCCAAAGCCTGAAAACGTTTAGCGCGATATCAACTTTCTCTGTGCGTGAAACGGACTCTATTGCATGAAAACGCACAGGCGTTGCGTGTGAAACATGCAAGGCATGATTTGCACTCTGACGTCATTGCTTGTATGGCTGAGGATCGCAAACGTTATGTTTTGGTAGAAATCGGAATCAAAAGCGTGGGCAGCGTTAAAGAAAAACAATTCTTGCGACCTCATCTTCAAAGCAAACTCAACTCCAAAGTGAATTGCAATTCAACTGCACATGCACAAAGTTACTTGCCAAGGTGCACAGGTTGAACTCAATGCATTATTTGCAATTTAATGAAACTTTACCAAACGTCAATAGAATGAATTGTGTGTTACGTCTTTCTCGCACGATCAAATTATCAAATTTAAACGTAAGACTATCCTGCTTTTAGCTTTTCACTACTTCATTGGACCAACACATCGTTCACGGTGTCCATACACTGAACATCACATCAGTACTTAACAAAACGCCGGCCAACTTTAATGTTAAAACTGCAATACAATCTATAGCAGGAGTCCGTAACAAGGTTTTTGGAAAATGATTTGGCTGAAGTCAATGTTTCTTGGAAAATGGTGCTTTCCCAGAAGCAACATGTTTCTTGGAAAATGGTGCTTTCCCAGAAGCAACATGTTTCTTGGAAAATGGTGCTTTCCCAGAAGCAACATGTTTCTTGGAAAATGGTGCTTTCCTAGAAGCAACAAACGTGAACAAAACACAAGAAAGCACCACAAAGCAAAGCTACAGCTAAACGCACGAAAGTGCAAAGACACTGCATCACCAGGTCATACAATATTTCACTAACCTTTACAAACTGATGCGAATCGAGCAGCCTTAGAATATCCTGCGTGCCTCTAACAACACCGCCAACCTCTCTGCGGGCAGTACTGCATGAAAGCAAAAGACAGCAAGCGGTTAACAACTCAGACCATCTAACAATTTATTCCAAGGCATAAATCACATCAGACAGCCCGGTGCAGATAAGTTACGAGCATCGTCAAAGCGGTTTCGGAACAAGAAATCCAACCGCAGTTCTTTCATGCCGGTGTTTTCACCAAATGAAATATGCTGAAGTGTTAATGTAGAACTAACATGGAAAAAATAATCCTGAAGCATGATCCGATCATAGAATGGCACACTTGCAAACTGTGTTAACAGCATCCCGAACATATCAATCTACGCTTCAAAAGATTAAGTATACAAGCCCACATGATTCTACTTGATAAACGCCACTGTAAGGTTTTTCCAGCATACCATACGTTCCTAGGTTTTCTTTTTCGGCCACAGACCGAATTCTTTTTTAAATGACCGAAAAAAATCAAGTCATTCGGTGATAACGTCCGAAAATATAGAGTAATGAATGCTGTTCAGGCGAGTTTGAATGCTATTATGGAACAAATGGCCGAAACGTCTTAGCGAAAAAAAACAGAATTAAGTTCATACAAAATGGTTACTAGAGATTGACCGATATATCGGCCGATATTTGGGTTTTACCGATATATCGGTATCGGCCAAAACGGCCGATAATAGGAGATGACAAAACGTTGTTATATTCCTCACGCATCCAGACAACTTGCGCAAGAAAGCACAACGATGCAAGTCGAGACAGTTATCTTACAACAACGCTAGCAGGTGCGGTTTCATATATAAACAGACAAGTTTAACCATGAAGCATGCGTCGGCCGTCACAAGCGAAACAAAAGCATCATCGGGAAGTTTCGCAATGCTTGAAGCCACCACGTGCAGGTGTTGTGTACGAACAAACTCCCATTATACTTACGGAAGTTTTCGCAGCACGAAAAGTTTGACTGGTACTTAAGGTGCTGAAGTCCAATCGATGCCTAGCTTAGCGCAGATTGATTTAAAAAAGCTTGCATGAAAAATGAATTGCGTTCTGTTAAGCAACACTTATGGCGTTATGAATATGATTACAAATGCAATCGTTACTCATTAGTGACGGCAATTGTCGCTATGAAGCCAGTGCAAGTAACATCTTAAAAGGATTCTACTTTTCTTAACTTGATGTACTAGGCCATAAGCGCGCTGGCTTATACTGTACGCAAGCTAAAACATCGTGTTCGTGGGTTAACTTAATCGACATTTTCCACGAGGCATGATAATGATAATTGTGATCTCACAATCCAAGATGTTGCAAACGTGAAACCAGCGTTTGTGGATGTGGCACACAAGCTACGGAAGCGCTACTCCAGCATTTCACAAATACATTGAAGCGATGATTTGTCGTTCGGTCCGATAGTAGCGCGGTAGTCAGTGCTCAATGTTGCATCACAATTGCTGTTGTCCTGTGTTAAACACTATCAGCAAAAGCAGTGTTTGCAACAACGCAACTTCCCAAAGTTAAAGCGCATTGTTTGCAATTGGATCAGAACTACCGCGGCATTATTGCACAATCATCGGATGCGTAATGCGCACATGTGCACCTTAGCTATTGTTATGGCGACTTGTTCTTATGGAATTTACTTCTGGCAGAGGGCGGTAATCGCTTATAGCCTAGTGTTGCCTTTATTTAGGCTAGGTTCAGGTTGTAGATGACCGGCTAACTCACTGTAGGCTACTTGGTGAAAATGCAGATAAACTTTGCTTTCTGCATGACAGTCTTAAACTGTTGATATGGAACTACTGAGAATTAACAAATCAGTTGAGGTATTTCATTTCATACCAACGCCAGTACTTCAGTTGCAGTAACTAATGGAACTAGTTTTTCTTTTTTAAGGACATGCAGTTATTTAATGTTACTTTGTATCAAAATTCCAAATTTGATTTTTTACGACATGGATCGACTTTTCAAATTGAAAACCCACTGAGTTGCAGAAGAGTCTGAAAGGTTGATTTGTGAAATATATACAAAAACAAAATTTTACACGATTTATGTAGCACAGTAACTGTTAACAAACATACTATCAAAGACCACAAAAGTTACTGCTGTTTTGGAAATATTTTCATTTTTGGCAATGGATTAATTGAATACAGTGTTGTACTAATTTTAACCTCCTTAACTTGATGCTTCATTTTGTACTTCCTTTTCATTATTCAGCATCTTTCAACTTTCAAGCACTGTTTTTGCTTTTTCGGGTTTAAACACCGTAGGCAGTTCTTTTACATTCAGTGTTCTGTTCGTACTGGTTTGTTATTTTAACATTCTTTTTTTAATCATGGCACTGTGTTTATTCATTGTAAACAGTGTATACTATGCTAACAAGTTAGGCTATTCAAGTACTGAAATTGCTGCAATTTTAAAAATTCTAGCTTATAAATCCTGATTTTTAAGGTTTTGAAAAAAAGGTAAGGCATAAAATACATCATATTTTTGATCATGAGGCAGAAAACAAGATTTAAAAATTTTGGAAAGATCGGTATCGGCCGATATATCGGCCCATGAATGGCCGATATATCGGTATCGGCCTCAAAAAAGCCATATCGGTCGATCTCTAATTGTTACCCTAAATAAAATTTAAACTTAAATCAGCAACTTGCTGAGCGCACACCCACTTCTTTAATGTCAACGCTCAATTCGTTTCCATTGTAATTTCGTTAAAGCCTCGCATAATCCCGTATAGGCAAAATGCATAGCTTGATAAGTGTCTTACACCAGGTTTTTGCGAGCAAGCGCTGTGAGTTGTCGCTATGTGAATCAAACGACCTGAGAGCATACCGTCATGCTTTTAAATACAGTTTGGCAGTTACAGCACAAGCACCAGGCCGAAGTTACCTCGTTTGAGGCGGCGAGTGCAAGCCAACGGGAGATGAGATCTCATTCCAGATGCTGGTTTGGTGTCTGACCTCCTGTGAAGTATAGAACAAGTCAACGACGATGAATAGTTGCCAGTTCTGTTTACGCCACCAACGACAATCTTGAATTGAAACAGCTTCTTGCCGCCGATTAACCTTTGACCTTACCAATCGGAGCGAAACCTAGTACCAGTAAACTTTAACCTTTAACCTCACCAATCGGAGGGAGACCTAGTACCAGTAAATGCTGCGCAAAAAATTGATGATTTTTGCCCGACACATTAGTCTCGTGTTTTCAGCGTTTGATTATTGTGTTTCAACAATCACGCAAAGTCTTTGTAGACTTTACAGAACACACGAGAACCGCCCATGAAATCCGTTGCATTTATCGCAATCGCAAAAAAACGTTGCAAATAAGTTTGTGTTCAATTTTCCCGCGTTTCCTTCGCGGTTTATCAGAAGCCGCTGATCAGTCATTATTTAACAAAAAGCTCCGCGTGAAAAAGATAACGAGGATGGGTGCCACAGCTGAAAAAGTTGCCTAAGTACGTGTAGGGATGCTTATTACAAAGACAGCAGCAACATAGAGTATTGAAACCAGAGCGAATAGGATGGACGTCATTAGATGCGACCTTCATCAAATAATTGTTTTGCTGCCGACGGCCTTGGTGCTATTTCAGAAACTGGCGCAATCTAGAAAAACTTTAAAAAGTAGGACGATACCACATGCGCTTCTAGCACAGATAAACATACATTGACTAATCACAACAAAACCATGTCTAAAAATGCAGCGTCTCCAACACAACATGCACTCAGATACCAGTCGGGAAAGAGTAATCGCAGTTTATTCGGAATAAAGGACTTTCCAGTTAATAAGTTTGTTTGTACTGGAATTAGCTGAGCGTGAAGTGCAAGTGAAAGGACAAACATCCACGGCTTTGCTGACGCGCGTACGAGGAAGAACCGGTAAAATCATAATGGCAGAGATCTGTCATTCACAACTTTGTCTATCTCTCGATGTTGTGAGAAGACTTGAAGCATTGCTTTTATGGTTCAATCGGGGTTGACCAACCGTTAAGTTGAGCGCAGGGGCGTTGAATCAAGGCCTCCTGCACAGTCGTCTTCCGACGTCCGAGGCAATTTACAAAACGACTAACCGGCGAAACAACGATGTGACGCTTGGCAGGCAAAGCGTTGTTAACAGAAAGAAACTGCAATCCCATTTGAGGGAAAAAATAAAAAACGTAATTTAACCTGTGAATTTGCAAATGCGTTTGCTTCCTGTCTTCCAATGGTTGACGAATGATATTCGGTACTTGCGCGAGGAACACGTCGTGGGACGTTGAACTTCTTTCGCACCGGCTGACTGCTCGACGGCAGCGAATCGCTTTCTTTCGCTAGCGCGTGCGTCGTCGACGTTGGCAAGTGTGGTTGCTGAAAAACGTTGCCATGTCAACGACCAATGCTTAAAGTACATTGGTTTGTTCACTTTTAAAGAATGCTACATTAGAAACGTAATGGTAAGGGGGGCGAAAGGAAAAATGACTGCTAGTATGCTGTTCTCTCGTTTTGCAGGAGTGGGGAGAAAAAAATCCACCAGAAAACACTGTTTTTCCTCTCAGAGAAATGTTCAAATTTTGCAAACCTGGGATGGCAAGCTACGAACGCAAGAACACCACAAACGAGAAGCGCTCTTAACATGATGCAGCAGCTGAATTTAAGCTGAAGTCAACCAGAATCATGGTAGCATCAAAAAACAGTTCAACAGAATTTGTTATTTCAAGCAACATGCAACGTCAAGTTTTATTAAAGCGAAAGCTGTTAATGCAATTAGAAAACGTTCCGAGTTGCCAGTTCAGTGCAACTTGCCCACTTTGCGGCTGAAAACTCCGAAGCAAAAGTCAAATACTTTCAAAATTCGAAATTTGTTTTGAAATTCTAAAAAATTTTGATGAATTCAGTAGGCGTTTATCGTTTGAAATTCGGAAGCAACGATGGCACAGTTAAAATGCATCGAAAACGCTTGGTTATGCGCAACAAAGTTTTGATGCTACACGAATCGGTCTTGCGTAGAAAGAATGAAAAGAAATTGCAGCTGAAGCGAAAAAATTAATATAGAAAACCTCAGTGATACATTAACATTTGTACATCAGCATGAAAGCCTTGATGCCACTTACTGAGGCGGTCTGACTCGACTGGTTTGAATTGCTACTAGAAGCTTGCGATAATTCCTCTTCAACTTGTATCAAAAACCTGTTACTTTCGAGGTCGAGACCAGGTTCCACCTGCGCGAGAATGCGAATCAGACCAGAGCTGTGTTTTTTCCGGTCATAGACGGAAACGTTTTTGAAATGACCGAAAAAATTACGTAATTTCGGCCAGAATGTTTGAAAATATAGGCTAAAAACAGTGTTATGGCGAGTTTTAATACAACTGTGAGACAAATGACCGAAATGTTTCAGTGACCAAAATGTTTCAGCGAAAAAAAACAGGACCAGAGCATGACTTCCCGGATGGGTTTCCTGCTGACGCACAAGAGCTTCGGACGAGAATCGTGACATCCGACCCGACCTGGCGGTGTTTTGCAGTCGCCAAAAACGGTGCTATAATCAGGTCCCAACCAGGGGGGCTGCCCTCTTCCCGTAATTTTCAAAAACATTTTTAAAGCGCCAAAAGCTTTTCAGTTGTTAGGTGAAACAAACAAGTTGCGATCATTTGTCCCCACCTCCCTCGAAAACATCAGCGGCGGAGCGCAAAATTAATTCAAACTAGCGCAAGACGAGCGTTTTCGTTATCGAATATAAGACCACTTCGAACAGTTTTTTTGGGCGCCAAACATAAAACCTGCAACGACTCAGTTTTTTTTAACAAGGGCGATTTTCCGGTCGTTTTCCTACTATTGATAAAGCACTTGTTTCTGTGAGAAAACTCACTATAACTGACAAAACACCAAAAGTACTTTTTGCAATTACTTTGCCCGCTGGTGTTCTCACGATCGTTGACCATCCCTACTCTGTAATTTTCTGCTGGGGGCCAAGCTGTTTTGGAGGCGCAACAGCGGTGTGAACACAACGGCCGAATGGATTGCCATGAAGCGACGGTCAATTAAACGGCGGCAAACTGGGTTAAACGGCGGCAAACTGGGTTAGCAAGACGCGGCAAAGTGTATTACAAGCAAATTATCTGAATCTGGTCCATTACCGAGGCAACTCCCATCCATGTAAAAACAGCGTAATGCAATCAGCACAGGAGAGTTTCGAATGTTCTTTAGTTTTTTCAATATGTTTGACGCCGTGTGATGAACTGATAATGGTTGTATGGATGACATTTGATCGCAATCCACGACGCACAACATTATTTTTCAAGAAAAAAGGTTTGCGCTCATTTGAAATTGATGTGCACGGATATTGAGCCATAAGTTTGCAAAATCTATGGTAATCAAGACAGCTGCCCTTTTTTCAGACACGGGCTACCTGAAAAAAAAAAGAGAAAAACGATTTATTCCCTGAATGCACTTAAAAGAAATGCACTTGTTACTCACTGAAAGAACATACTGCACAGTGCTAACAACTAAAGACCGACCGATATGGATTTGTTGGGGCCGACACCGATATATCGGCCATTTATGGACCGATATTTCCAAAATTTTTAAATCTAGTTTCCTGCTTCATTATCAAAAATATAGTGCATTCCATGCCTTACCGTTTTTTTAAAAATACTTTTAAAATCTGGATTTATGAGCTAAAATTTTTCAATTTGCGGCAATTTCAATATTTTGCTGTGATTTTTAATTAATCTGATTAATGATGATGCTTTTGTTTCGGCTGCGACGGCCGACACGTACGTGTTTCATGGTTCATCTTGTCTGCTTATATATGAAAACGCACCTGCTAGCGTTGCTGCAAAATAACTGTCTTGACTTGGATCGTTGTGCTTTCTTACGCTAGTTGTCTGCATGCGTGAGGAATATAACAGCGTTTTGTCAACACCGACTGAGGCCGATAAAATCGGCCGTTTTGGCCGACATATCGGTCTATCTCTACTAGCAACTGTGTAGCTTAGCTACTAAAGCCAATTCTGTTGCATAAAATTACCTGCTTTGCCAAATACACAGTAGACAACTCTTTCTTTTCTTCACTACTCAAAACAGCTTGTTTCTCATTCAGTGACAGTGTGAGAAATCCATCTTGCCAGACTTTGCTTTTCTTTGTTTTTTGATGGGTGTATAATGCCTATTTAATCAAATATTATTTGAATGTATGATAGATGATGGTATAAATATAATAGAAGAATGGTATAAACTATGAAGTCTTCATAGCACATCTCACAGAAGACAATTCAAATAAAAAAGTGCACACCTAAAGTCTCAATGGAAAAGCTTTAAGAAATACTTTTGGCACATTTTGTGTAAAACCTTAAATTAAAAAAATTGCCATTAAGTTTGAAAGTACACCAGACTATTTGATTAAAAGGTATGCAGTAATACATAGTAAACCAGCAAGTTTAAACAACAAAGTAACAGAAACGTTAAACATGGAAAAAATCAAATTACTCAAAAACTTCAGTCAACCAAATTAGTTAATTACCTGAAGTAGATCAAAATTTACCCATATCTACTGTACTTGATGGTTTAACAACAAAGCAGCATTTTTAGTATTCATGTTCACCACACCATCCACGTTTAGATAGATCAAGAGTTCATGAATTGCATCACCTTTAGTTAACCTGACGCATTTTAAAACTGTATACATATAATTAAACATGATGCTTTCATGCTAAAATATTTTGTTTTGATAATTTTGAGAACTCCATTTACAAACGTAGGTTACGCCTAATTTCAGGCCATCACAATACTAACCTTAAACTTTCTTTTCATGGTAGGACAGTGCACAAGACAAACACTGCTTTTCAGTCAAATAACACAACTAAAATAGAACAAATCAGGAACAAAACCTCGCATACCAGCATTGCATCTAAAAGAAACCACAGCATGGTTATCAAGCTTGTTTGGTTCCAACTACATTAAAATTTGTGTTGAACTAACCACAGTTAAGACAAAAACAAATGATACATGCAGCTAACCAACATTCAAAAGTTGGCAATTTTATAACCTGAAAAAATCTCTGAACAAAGTTGCAACTCATCTGAGCTTACTCAAGAGAGTAACTCATCTCAGCTAAACATTTGCAAAAATTTATATAACTTATGGATTATCTTTAAATCAGCAAATAAGTTTTAACCATCTGCACAGATCTAATGAAGCAAAAATAATCCTGAAAATTGGCCAGCTTCACATGATCTACTTCCTGACACATTTCACCCAAAAATACACAACTAACATGATATATCTGGGGCAATACAACTACTTATTTATTATATGCTCAAGGCATTCATTCATTTATTTTCATACACACTTTTCCTCTGGGGAGAGACACAGGGCAACAGCCCTGTGACAACTCGAAATACCTCACAGTTGACAGCAATCTAGGGATTGTTCTGCTGGCTCTATACCAAGACAGGACCAAGCAAGTTCAGAGATGTGATCATGTCAACTGGTCCTTGGTGGACCTCTGGGCCACTTTCCCGTGGGTGTAGCCAGCAGGACTTGCCTCGCCAACAATTTCTGGGACATTCTGATCACATGGCCAAACCAACATTGCTGAGATCTCTCTAATCAGAAAAGTTGGGCTCAATATTCAGAGCTTTACAAATTTCACAGCTGCACAATTTGATATGACAAGGTCAGTGTTCAAAATTATCTCTGTGTCATAAATCAATGACATTTTGAAGATTGCTAAAATGTTTAAGAATGCTAAAATCAAGTAATTAGAAGCAATCAAAACGCAATACTTCATAGTGTGTGAAAATATGCAATAAAGACAAATTTCATAAAGAAATCCCTCAGTTACATCAGTTTAGAAATCTGAGTTCTTTTGGTCAGTTTTTCTCCACGAATTTCTGAACACCTAAAGAAATTTCTGTTTAAAACTACTCAGTTATGAGTTAAAATATGACCAAAACTTGATTATGTGCTTTGTGCATTTTTCTGAAGTTTTTGCTGTGAGACTATAATAAAACAGGACATTGTACCCTTCACATTTGTAAAGTGATAAGAGTTGGTTTTTATCCATTTTTTCAAGTGACTCATGTCTTGTAACACAAAAGATTAGACAAAATGCAGAAGTTTTAAAATGAAAGGTGTAAATTATGCATTGGATGACCTACCTGCACATGTTTTTCTGTCATTCAGGAATTACCTTGTCACTGAAATGGGTTTGTTAAGCCCACAAACAGGAAAACCATGGTTTCAATAGCTCACAGATACATAACAACCATCAGCTAAATCCCAGAGGAAAAATCTAATCTTGGAATATTATGTAGGTAACAAAACACACAAGAAATGATCAGACATTGATTTATTATTTTCACTTGATCAAGTTTATCTGCTATATATATATATATATATATATATATATATTAATATTTTTAGTATGTGCTACTGAGAACTTAATTTTTAATTCTACAATCATTGCTTAATATAATAAAGATATTTTACATTTGCAAAAGTCAATGGGTAAATAATTGAGCATTGTTCATGGTTGTGACATGGCTAATTTCAATATGTTTAACAATCATATAGTTTAGGTGGCACTGAAAAACTTAGTACTTGTCCATATTAAAGGCTGTCTATGTCTGCATACCAAGTAGTTTCATTACAGTGTGCGATATGCACAATGAACATTGGTCAATGCAGAAAAACTGCAAGACAAGATACTTAAAGAGTACCGCAAACCAGATTGATAATATGAAAAACACTAGGAACAATTTTGTTGGCAATGAAAGCAATTCCTTTTGCTCAGTCCGAATTATTTGATTTAAATTTGTAGTTATCTTGCAGTGGTTTCTAATGAGTTCACAAGTCTTTTAAGTTTTACTGCTTTACAAGGTAATACATTTTCAAATAAGCGTACCATAAGACTACAAGGTGGCAACTCAATAAAACAGACAAAATGCAGTTTCACTAACACTTCAACGAAGTCAGTATTATTCCTAACAACAGAGCAACAAACCCATGCAATATAATCTAATATTATGAAATAATTATCAATTACATGATAGTTATTATATATTAGGCATGCTGTTAGTTTTTATTGAAATAATATTATTGTCACTCATGACTTACTGTATTGATAGCAATAACAAAGTTTTGTGAAATATATGTTTTGATAGTTACTTCTTACACTTTCACCAAATTCTTATTATTAGTCTTGAAAATACATTATCAATACCTTTGTCAGTACTCCTTTGGAGTAAATCAAATCAATACAGTAATTTAAATTTTCAGTTGAGGAAAAGTTACCAGTATTGCCAGCGACAATGTCAATCGCACAGCATGTTCAGTTATATAATTTAAAAAACCTTAGAAAGCATCTGGATGTGCCATTGGAAACTTTCAATAGTTGTGATTTGACATGTGAATTGTACTTGTCAATACACCATTTTGCATAACCATACTCACAAAAATATAACACAAAGTTAGGAATGACACAAGAAAGCTAACAAAATATATAAACAATAATGGAATTAATATATGTTGCAATCACGAATCAACAATAGATTGTGCATAAACACATGCTGCAGTGATATCGAGACCCACACAACTATATAAATGTGTGATCAGTGCTACATCGGTGATAGGTCATTCAATGGCGGAACCATGTCATGTGAACCTTTCCTTCACACCTAACCATTAGTGATAAGTATGAGCCTAGCCAAGTCACAAGTACCATTTTTCAAGTCTTTGGTATCAACCAATCATGAATTGAACCTAGCCTGCCAACCTGTTAGTGCCATTTGCTCAACCCAAATGTACCACCTAGCTGAATTGTATCAAAAGTTTTATCTTATATCAAACTGACACTGCACAAGGGGCAACAATAACTTGCAGAAAATGCAAGCATTTGGAAAGCAATAACATGCAATGAAATAAAAGCAAGTAGCAAGTATTTCAACGTTTTTGTGTAATTTATTTTTAGAAAGAATTTTTTCACAATTTTTAAGTCCAAATGTTGCTATACACTAGAGGTTGGCAACCTATGGCCCACGGGCCGGATCCAGCCCGCCAAACAAAATCATCTGGCCCACAGACCCAACTGTATGGCCTGAAAAAGTGGTATTATACTTTAGGAATCTTCCCTCCATGCAACTCCTATTGCATACTTATGAGGAACTACTTATGAGAAACTGCACAGTGCTATAGATGTACTGTGTATGTCGTATTTTCTGTTTTCTTTATGAACTGTGCAAAGCAGGAGATATCTGATTATAAATCCATAAATTCCCAAGTTTTAACAACATCCTAAACAGCAAAGGGAACAGAATTGTTGGTTGAAAATTAGTAAGGTCTAGTGAAGAAAACCACCTACCACACATTCTGCGCAGGTCAGGTCTGTTTTCAACACAAACATCGCAAAACTAACTCCTTTTAGTAGTTATACTCTCGTTCCGTGTTTCTCTGCATCTTAAATGGTTGGGCTGCTCCGGATAAAAACTTTGGAATGCAAGTGCGGTACGGCGTGTAACGTGTGCTGGAGGTTTGTAGAATGGTCATGCCCGTCGATTTTGTGATGTCATTATCTGCTTTTGCCGTTATGCTATCGTCACGAAAATTGGCATGTGACGTCATCACCCACCCATGACGTCATCAATGACGTAACTTTTCCGGAAGTGTGGTAGGTGGTTTTCTTCACTAGACCTAATTAGTATGGCCCACCGCACCTTTCAGAGTATATTTTTGGCTCATGACTACAGAAAGGTTGCCAGCCCATGCTATACAATACACAATATACATAGAAATGCAGTTATCCTGAGCCATCCAACTAGCAACTAAGCATATATGTATAATCCCAGATGATGCTCAATTCAAAAAGTACAGGCACATGGTGATTCATGAGCTAAAAAGTACAACTTGAGATTTCTACATATTTCCTAGCATGACAGTTAACTCCTACATGATGTCAACTTCTTTTCTTAAAAAAACAGACACTGTAAATACCACAAGATCGCTAAGATCACATCTCAGCGATCTTAGCAATCTTAGTGTAATCTTAGTGATCTTGCTGATCTTAGTGATCTTAACGATCTTAGCTATTTTAGTGATCTTGTGGTATTTACCTTGTCCAAAAAAACACCACATGCAAATAGACAAATCAGAAAGCAAAATACTGTAGACCATTATTTATATTTCTTATGTTTTGCATTTCTTTACACTATGGATTGCTCTACTGAGTCAATATTTCTCTTCTGTAAATGATGTTGATGGATTTTTGTAAAAAAAATGTTATGAGTACAACAAAGCACTGCTTACATACAAAGTTATGGACCAAACAAGGAAATGGGTACTGAAAACTGAGACACTGAGACTGTTAGTTATTCTCAGACTGCAGTGTGCAATTTTGGGAGCCTTGTTAATATTCATCGTCATTAGCAGAGTACACAGATTTTCACAACACAGCAGACTCTAACGCTTCAAATTTTTGCTTCAAGTGGTTTTTCTTTCGCTTTTAGATGTTCTCGACCTTTCACCGGCTTGGTAACAAACCAATCAGCAAATGAACACATAAAAAGACCCAAATTTTCAGCAAATTTACCATAAACAAAAGCAGAAAATTTCAACAAATTTAACGTAAACGTGAACACCATCACGCGAGAACACCATCATCCCAAATTTTCAGCGCATTTTGTTTGGCCAGATTTTAATTTTCACTAATTGAATTAGGCTAATCGTATTACAAACGTTTCATCCATTTCTTCCTGCTACAGAATTAAGCCGTCTCATTACTTTTTAACACACATTTATCCGGGCCAGTGGGGTCTTTGGTTTGGTTATGGTGGCACGTTATAAAGCCATATGCCGCATGCATATCATCTTCAAGAACCAATAACAAAACATCACTTTTTGGCTTGTCTGGGCTGCAGCACGCCAACAACAGTGGACTTCGTGTTTGGCGCCGCATGGAACAATGGCCAAGTTAGTTGTATTGGAAAATGGACATGGAGACAAAATAAAATCACATTCAACCGAGCAGAGCAGCGTTCATTGATAAAATCCGCGGTTTTCAATACAAACAAGAGCAAAAAACATCACCTAGTTCAGTGGTTCTTTAACGACGGTACCAGAGGTCAGGGCTCTCACACACGCAACTCCAAAAATCCCTAGAACAGAACAAAAAATTCCTGAAAATGCCTAAATCTGTTGTGGTGCATCATCAACTGGGAGTGCCAATGATAAATGTTACAAATAGAACCAAATGTTATTTTCCAACTGAAATACTGTAGTTCATTTCACACATTTTCATACTTTTTCGAAAATCCTTAAAAAAAAAACTAAATCCCTGAAAAGGGTCAAAAGTTCCAATCCAGGGACAAAATCCCTAAATGTAAGAGCACTGCCACCGGTAGGATTCTGCGTTTTCCAGAGGTGGCCGGAGTCACTTTTTCAGACTCCGAATCCGCTCCTGTTCCAAAACTTTTTAATCCGGTGTCAAGCGAAATTTCTGACTTACGAAATTTCTGACTTCACTCCATGTACACATGCACAGAGTAGCATTCTACATATCAAATACGTTGACAAAACTTATTATTAGGGCTTAGGAATTCGTGTTCTAGTATGTGTGTCGGGTTAGGGTTTGGTTTGGGTGAGAAAACGAAAAATAATTGAGGTCAACGACTACGTCCGAAAAATTTTCAATGGTTAAAGTTATTCCCGTACTATAGCTTATTTTGACATCTAACCAAAATGTTGTAATTAACACAATACACATAAAAAAGTAATTGCCAAACTTCATTCTCTTACTCTGAGAAGCAAAATAACGGAGAAACAATAACAAGTCAGAAATTTCGCAGAGGTCAGAAATTTCGCTTGACACCACTGCCCGGAGTCAAAAATTTGTGAAAAACCTTCGGCGGAAGCAGGAGTCCGCGTGCTCATTTCTTAAGCAAAAACATTGGTACATTTCGGTTGGATCGATAGCAACCGTGTAAATTAAAACATTTTGGTTAGACGTCAGGTACCCACAACAAGCCATAGAACGTGAATAACTTTTACCATTGAAAATTTTCGGACTTTGTCCTTGATCTCAATTATTTTTCTTTTTCTCACCCTTACCCAGACATCTGCAACCTGTGGCCCACGAGCCGCAGTGCGGCCTGCTGCGTTGTTTGATGCAGCCCGCGTGGTATTGTTCATGATCTTGAAATGGTATATCACAATGAACTATATTCCTCGAGTTTTCGTACTACTCATTTCACAATCATTTACCACAACCTTTTGCACTTGATCAGAGGTTTACAGCGTTTGAAGTTCACGAACAAAGAACTGCAACATTTTTTTAATTACCTGAGAACCACAGACCACAAAGCGAATACAAATTTTTGCGCCATTTCTAATTGGTACGCTACAGCCCAGACTAAGCTCTTATTGTGATGTAAAGATTTTTCTTTGTGATTAGGAGGCTTTCAGAGGCTTTGTCGTGTAAATTTTTGGAACAATTTGTGAGGACCTGGTAGGAAGTTCGCAATTGTTTTTGTGAATTGAATGCTATTAGTTTTGATTTCAGCTTGAGTATCTCCCTAAATTCTCAATTCCAACACTTGCAAAGCCGCAAAAAACAACAGCATCAATAATCCTGTTAATGATCTCAGTCGTATTAAGCTGAAACATTCCTAACAGCACTATAGTGCAGGGCAGGGTTGGGGAGTCGGAGCCGGAGTCGGAGGTTTTTGTCGGAGTCACAATCCTAAGAACTCTAAGATTGGCAGTCGGATTTTTTTTCCGACTCCGGAGTCCAAATAAAACATTTTTTACATCGCAGTCCTATGTTAGGAATCCTAACTCGTGCCTGTTGAAATGGTCCAATTTCTTTTGAATCTTTATTGAAACATATAATTCTTGCTGCGCACCACGATTTCCATTGATTGCTAGTTGCTACAAAAATTTTTTCTGCCAAACTTCATGCATATTATGCTAAACAGTTGGAGGCGGGAATTTTGAAAAGATCGGAATCGGACATTTCACCTCCGAATCCGCAACCCTGGAACAGGTTTTCCCAAACTGTGGTCCGTGATTACTGCACAGGGGTCCGTGACGGACGATATGACAAAAAGAGTCAAACATACACGTTGTGAAGCACCTCTGTTGTCGCAAGTACTCCCGCAGTGATTCGTAACAAAGATAGGGGAAGATGGGGTACCGCAGACCTAGGGGCACAGTCGTCCTTTTTGGTTCAATGAAAAAGTTGAAAACGTTGAACTTTAAAGTTTCCATGGTGATTTAGCCTCATCCCAGCCGTGGTACTAAAGTGAATTTTTTTGATAGGCAGCTGTTGTTAGGAGTTACAGGCAAGTTGTGTTTTTGCTACCCAAAAGGAATTTATAAAATAGCATTTAGATTTGGCTCTTGCTCATGTTAATCAACATCTTCTGTTCTGAGTTTTTGTGACGTTGTAATCAGGGCAGTGCAACATTACTTGATAATGCCAGATTTTAAATTAGGCAGTGTCTACACAGTACTAGATACCCCTGACCCTGTTGTTCTTGAAATTTGAAAACTTATTCATACGCCACTGTGTTGCCACTTCTGATGTTTCAACATCAGATCTGACGTTTTGAGTGAAATTTCTGATGTCTGGTGTTTTGGCAACAAATCTAATGTTGACTGAGCTGTTGTTTTTTTTTCAAATTTTATATACTTTTAGGATGAAAATGAGTTAGATTCATGATTTTTAAGTATCTTTAATCGATTTCTCACCTTTGTGTGTGTCTGGTAATCATTCCAAACTGAAGAAGCTCTCTTATGAAGAGACTCTTCGTACCGTTAGGAATAACACATACGTTACACATAAGTGACCGACTTTTCCATTTAATCATTAAATCATCATTAAATGATGACACTTCTCTTTCAGATTCAACATGGGTTATCACACTTTGTTTGGTATTGGAATTAGAAGCATTTCGCTTATATTAAACTGTAATGTAAAAATCTGGTGTTGAACAAGGCAACAATTTGATGTTAACGCGACTGACCCCAGTGGCAACACTTATACGCCACCTATGACGTTATAGTAACGCGCAACGAGAGTGCAGTAGGCTTGGTAGAAACGAACTAAACGTAAAAGATAAACCCTAAACCTAACCACAGCCCTAACCTAACACTTTGATTTTGACTAACCCCTAAATGTAACACGTAAACCTGAAAAAAAGTAGGCCTAAAGAAAAAAAGCGAAAGTCGGCAAGGCGAGAGTCGAACCGAAAACCATTGGCATAGCAGCTGTAACGCATAACCCCTAAGCTATGAGATCCACGCTGTTTGAATGACAAACTGCCCCTTTTATCTGAATTGCATCAAGCCAGGCATATCCGTAGTCAATTCCTTTAAATTATTTGTAAGCTGAGTGTGTTGGTGCTTCTTCATAGCCTATATAGTGTTTCTGAGCTAATGTGAAACTAATTCATCAGAATACCTGGTACTACTACTTGCTGCAGTTGTAGAGGTAGCAGTGAGAACTTTTATGTTACCCCACTTACTGTTATTCAGGTGGTGCACATGATTGTTGGTTTTCTTCAGATTGTTGTTGATCGCTTTAGCACTTATCTAGGATGATAATTTTATCTCAGTTTATGGCTATACATGGAAATTAAGTTGTTCTATTACAATCTTTCATTATGTATCATCATTAAGTAATTTGTATAACATCATGTTCCACAACACAGAAGAGAGAAACTTGTCACGGAAATGTACCACAAGTCTCATTCGTCGCCAGAACCACAGTGGCGAAGTACTGTAGTTGACAGAAGCTGGCTTTGTTTTTCTCTTTCACAAACTTGTGTTAAATTTTTCAATTGTAGACTGATGTGCGCGGATACGACTAAAATGTGCGCATTTCCTTATTAAAAAGGAATCTTCGCCTGGAAGCACGCTCTTGAGAGCACGAGGAGCCACGTGCATTTAATGGAACATATAGATGCCACGATTACATTTAGTCGCAGTGGCGTAGCTACCCATTGGATCTTGTGGATAAATCCAGGGGCGGCACGTTGCTGGAGGGCGGCAAAATGTGAGAACGTTTTAAACGAACAAAGACAGTCACATTAATTTATTCTCAGAGAGATTCAGACTTAAACGACCTAAGTTAACACTGATCTAAGTGAAGCCAAAAAATGACACAAGTTATG